>Ga0208022_1000590_pt1 | contig 11966 bp, 16 predicted proteins | sample ColrivemetaGS747_FD_187622 | JGI IMG/M metagenome (GOLD analysis project Ga0208022, IMG submission 187622) | Estuarine microbial communities from the Columbia River estuary - Freshwater metaG S.747 (SPAdes) (version 2) | ecosystem: Environmental > Aquatic > Marine > Intertidal zone > Estuary ...
AAGACAAGGCCCCAGACCGTATAGACGGAACCGCGGCTATTCTTACGGCTATGGCCGGCTATGTTCATAATGCGAGTACCGGTATGAGTTCGTACGACACGGAAGAAATTATTTTCGTTTAAATTTGTATATTTAATTTTTATTTTGTAAACTTTACGCGCACGTATGGCATCATTTTACGACCGAGTAAAGCGCAGTATTTCGGGGGTAGTTAATCCCCGTCCCTGGCTTATTAACCTTTTTGGAGGCACCGGCACAACTGCCGGTGAGAATGTAAGTAGCACAAATGCGCCGAAGGTCGCCGCGGTCTACGCGTGCGTTAACCTTATCGCAGACACTATTTCGAGCCTTCCTTTTCGCCTAGTGCGTGAAACCGAAGAGGGTACGGTATACGTCCCTGGCTCTATTGACGATATGGTACGCATCTCGCCGAATAGCAGCTACAATTCGTACGCCTTCCGAAAGGCAATGATGACCCAGCTACTATTGCGCGGGAACGCCTACGTACTCCCTATGCGTAATGGCGCTAGCCTTGCCGGGTTCGAGCTAGTCGACACCGACCTAGTAACGGTTGACACAACAAACGGCCAACTTCGTTACCAGGTACACCTAACAAACGGCGTTAAGCTGAACCTAGAGCCTAGCCAAATTATCCACCTTAAACTTTGGACGCTCGACGGCATCCAAGGCGTAAGCCCGATTACCTACGCCCGCGAAACGATCGGTACCAATATGGCGGCTACTAAACACCTTGGCAGTTTCTACGGCCGAGGTGCTACGCCAAAGGGCATTCTTCAAATCCAGGGTACTATTCGCGACGCTGACCGCGTTCGCCAAATCGGCCAACAGTTCGACGCTCGTTACGCTGGTGATAACGCCGGAGGCACGGCGGTACTTACCGAAGGTGCGGAGTACAAGCCCGTAGCTATGAGCATGCGTGAAAGCCAGTTCCTGGAGACTTTGCGCTTTGGTGTAGAAGAGATTTGCCGCCTTTACAAGGTGCCACCGCATAAGGTAGGCCACATGGAAGGGGCCGGCTATTCAAATAGTATTGAGGCACAAAACGCCCAGTTCGTTACTGACTGCATACGCCCGTTAGTAGAACTTATCGAAATGGAATTTACGGCGAAGGTTCTTAACGGAAACCGCCGCTTTAACTTGGACATGCGAGCGCTTATGCGTGGCGACATCATGACCCAGGTACAACGTAACGTAAGTTACTGGAATATCGGGGTAATGAGCGCTAACGAGATCCGTAAGGAAGAAGGGCTAGCCCCTATTGCTGACGGGGACGTATATAACAAGCCTATGCACATGAGTCCACAAAATGACGTAAACAATGGACAACAAGGAAACACGCAGCCTACCACTGCCCAATGATGGAGAAGGACGAAACGTTAGCGGATACGCCGCAAACTTTCGAGAATATGACATGGGTACTTTTAGGGAACGCATCGAGCGTAGCGCCTTCGATAACTTGGACGCTTACGACATCCATGCTCTATACAACCACGATTACGACAAGGTACTGGCCCGAAGAAATAAAGGTAAAGGAACCCTAGAACTTACGACCGACGAAACGGGCTTAAAGTTCGGTTTCGAACTTCCCGACACCGCGACGGGTAACGAAGTACGTACACTTGTAGGACGTGGGGACGTAGACCAGGCAAGCTGGGCATTCACCGTAAAAAGCGAAGAATGGCTAGACGTGCGCAGCGAAAAACCCTTACGCGTTATTAAAGAAGTAGGCGAAATTTACGATATTAGCCTTACGCCCCGTGGCGCAAACCCTACTACTTCCGTAGCTCTTCGCAGCTTGGAGGCAGCACAACAAGAATATAAAGAACCCGAACTGGCGGAACCAGTAATTGAAACAAAACCCGAAAACGTGGAAAACGTAGAAAACACCGAGGAACGCGCTGCGAATTTCGTAGACGCTTCCGCAGTTCAGGGCAAGCTCTCTAAATCCGAAGAGCGCGACCTGGCTAAATTCAATATCGTTAAGGCTATCAATGAGGCCCGTAACGGTAAACTTACTGGCGTAGAAGCAGAAGTAAACCAGGAAGGTATTGCCGAAAAGCGCAAGCTTAACCAAGACTACCGCGAAGGACACGCAGTAAACTTGCCCGAGTTCCTTTTCAAGCGTACCCAAACTGCCGGAGGTGCTACTACCGGTTCCGACTTGGTATTTACGGAGCCTGGCCGTTACGTAGACTTCTTGTACCCCAACACGCCTATGCTCAACCTTTGCAGCGTAGCCGATAACTTGGTAGGTAACGTAGACTTCCCCAAGCAGACTTCTAGCTACTCTTTGAACTGGCAAACTGAAACGGGAACCGACACCGCGCAAGATATCAATTTCGACAAAGTAACTATGTCGCCAAAGCGCGCCGTAATTACCGCGTCTATGTCTAACCAACTGTTGCGCCAAGAGTATAGCCGCGGCATCGAGCAGCGCATTATTGGCCAGCTTAACGCTTCTTTTAACAAAGGACTTGAGAACGCAGTACTTAACGGTACTGGTTCTTCTAACCAGCCTTCCGGCATCTACACCGAATTGGCTGCGCAAGCTTTGACTATCGGCGCTATTTCTTTCGACGACTTGGTAGACATGGAAGCAGCTTTGGCAGCCGCCGACGCTTTGGACGGACGTTTGGCCTATGTTACTCACCCTAACGTAGTGGCTAAATTGAAGAAGACCAAGGTAGACGCTGGTAGCGGTCGTTTCTTGGTAGAGGGTATGCTAGACCCAGTTAAGACGGCCAACGGCTATAACATCTACAACACGACCCTTTCCAAGAAGACTGCCGGCAGCCCCGACACCTACGGCATTTTGTTCGGTAACTTTAACGACGTACAAATTGGTTTTTGGGGCGGTGCTACCCTTATGGTAGACCCCTACACTAACATGAAGTCTAGCATCGTAGAAGTATTGGTAGAGCGCTTTATGGACGTTTCCGTTCTCCGCGACGCTTCATTTGCTTTGGCAACCGACGTTACTATTTAAAATGGCGAATAGCATTACATACACACCGCAAGCCATCGACCTAGCCGGGCTTAAGTCCTTTTGCCGGGTAGATGGTAGCGACGACGATAACCTTTTGACGTTCCTTTATGAGGCAGCGTGCGAAGAGGCTTTGTCTTACGCACATGTGGTAGTAGGTAGTGCAGACATTACCAGCGACACAGTATGGGCAAGCTCTTACGAGCTTCCCTACTGGCCGCTAGGTAGTGTTACTTCCGTTACGGTTTACGTAGAGGGAGTAGCAACCGCCGACACCGAGTACGAACTACTCGACGGCGTTATTAGCCCTTCCATTGGCGAAGAGGGCGACCGTATGGTTATCGTCTATACGGCTGGCTATGCCGCAGCGCCTAAAGACTTAATCCACGCTATTTACCAGCGTGTGAAATTCGGGTACGACTTCGGCGACGATATGCCTTACAACGTCGGCCCGCGTTTCTTTGATCGTATCGTATTCCGTTACCGTAGGAATTTTGCATGACCCTAGACCGACGCGTAACCCTATACGAACCAACCACCAGCGTAAACGCTAGCGGCCAGGTTAAGCGCAGTTTTGCTAGCGCCGGGGATTTCTACGCCCAGGAAGTTATACCAGGCATTGAGGTAGCCGGTAGCGAAGCGCTGGTTAACGATCAAATGCAAAGCCAATACACGGTTAACTGGCGTTTGCGTTACCAAACCGCAGTAACGGCAGAATGGAAGCTAGGTTACGGAGGTAAATACTACGATATTGTAAGCGTAGCCCCGGAGGGCCGCAAGCGCTATATTTTGGTAAAGACTAAATTGCGCGATAATGGCACGCTCTAAAGTATACCTACGCAGCCAGTCGGGACGTACCGAGAACTTCGACCAGTTCCGCCAACGTCTACGCAAATTAGGCACGAGCGAAACTATGCGTTTTCGCGAGGTGCGCAAATTGCTTTTAAAAGAGGCGCAGCCCCTAGTTACGGAAGCCCGTAACCAAGCGTACGCCGATAGCCAACAGCCTAAAGGCATTCGCCTAAAGAGCCGAAGCGCCATGGGTTCCAAGTTTTACAACTTGTACGGATCTATTAATAAGTGGGCCAACAAGGGTACTACTAAAGCTTACGTAGTAATAGGCTTACGCGGTAGCCGAAAGCAAGGCGCTTACTATGCGCCCTGGCAGTTATTCGGAGGTACGGAAAAGAACTTTAAGCCGAAGGACTTTATCGGCCTCGCCGTAGATAACACCAACGTAGTGCAGAAAGCGCAAAAGATGATGCAAAAGCACATCCAAAAACGCATAACTTCGGTGCTACGATGAACTACCTACAATACGTATACGACGCAGTAAGCGCAGCCGCAGTAGCTGACGTTTACGCGTTAGCAGCACCCCAGGGAACGACCGACGACCATATTGTAATTATTATACAAGGCGTAGACGTTACCGAAAGTAAAGACGAGCGTGGAAGCGAAAATGTAAGCGCTACCCTATTCTTTCACTACGCAGACGCAGACGACGCACAAAAAGAACTGGGCGACATTCGCCAGCAACTCCGCGACTACCCGCGCGTTATGCCTATGTACGAAGACTACGTAGAGGGGGATAGCGGAACCCTAGAGGGTGAAGCGTGCGCAGCTGACGCGTTAGGCGTAGCCCTAGACAGTCCTTTTACCCAGGCTTATATGGACGGCCTACAATTCTTTTACGACGATATTAACGAACGCGTCCTATTGGCCGCAGATTTTATTTTCATTCTAAACCACTAAAAAATGGCAAGTATTTCCGGCGGCGAGATCCGCGTACTACTCTCTACCGATGGCGGTAGCACCTACAAAGGCTTCGCTTTAGAAAGCGACTGCTCTTTTGAAATGAACGCTGAAACCCGCGAGGTTACCAGCAAAGACGACGCGGTATACCGTTCTTACGTTACTAGCGCCAAAAACTGGACTATTAGCGGCTCCGCTTTGTTCGGCGACGACGACGCTACCAACTGGAACCCCGACCAGTTATACGACTCAATCGGCAGCGAGGTAGATATTAAAATTACCCAATGTGCAGCCGGTACGGTTACACCCGCCACGGGCGAAACGAAGATTGAAGGCAACGCAATCCTTACGCAGCTTTCAGCCTCTTTCCCCGATAAAGACAACGGTACCTACTCCTTCTCTTTGCAAGGCACGGGCGCTTGGACAATCGGAACTAACTAATAGAAGCCATGGGAAAATTTACGCTGGGGGCAGCGCTTTTATTCGAGGAACTCACGGGCGGTAGCATTACCGACATGAGTAAGCCAAAAATTTCGGACATGGTAGCCATGCTTTACGCCCAGGAATACTGGGACAAAGACGACCGGCCCACGTTCGATCAGTTTAAGAAGGACATTTCCGGCGAGGACTTGTCTAACCTTACCCAGCGGCTTAACGGCCCTTTTTCCCAGCCGGCGGCCCAGTAGACGTACTGGGCATGCTGGTCGGGCGGTTGGGGATTCACCCAAGCGAGGCCAAGAAGCTGACGAGGGACGAACTAGATGCCGTAGTAAAATACGGTACGGAACGTCTAAAGGACGACTGGAAACGTACACGATGGCTAGCAGCCGTGCTAGTTAACGTAAGCGGGAAGACAGTAAAGAAACAAATAAAGGAAACGGACTTACTCCGTTTTCAAGACGAAAGAAAAGGTAACGGTTTTGCCGATTTTGTAAAAGCTGCACATGAGCGACGTAAGGAGTAAAGTAGTTTTAGGGATAGACGTTAACGAGTTCCGCCGGGGTATTACCCAGGTGGATAGCTCTATTAAGGGTATTTCTAAACAATTCCAAAACCTTGGCGGCATTATTGGCGCAAGCTTTGCCGTTTCTCAAATTCAGCAGTTCGCCAGCGAAGCCCTAGATTTGGCCATGAAGGCCGAGGGTATCGAAACCGCTTTTCAGCGCGTGGGCAATGCCGCGAACATGCAAGAGCTACGCCAGGCCGTCCAGGGAACCGTTAGCGACCTGGAGTTAATGCGGCAAGCGGTTACGGCTCAAAAGCTAGGCATACCCATTCAAGAGTTTACCAAATACCTAGGCTTTGCTAAAAAGCAAGCCAATGAGATGGGCGAGAGCGTCGACTACATGGTTGACAGTATCGTAAAGGGTGTGGGACGACAGTCTACCATGATCCTAGACAACTTGGGGATTAGCGCAAAGGCCGTACAAGAAGAACTAAAGAAGGGCGGAACCTTTGCCGAGGCCGTAGGCCGGATTATTCAACAAGAAATGGGCGGGGCGAATAATACCCTACTCACTACCCAAGACCGTCTACTACAACAACGCGCCGCACTAGAGAACATTAAAACGGAACTAGGCCAAAAGCTATTGCCCGTTTACGAGGCGGTACTAGGGTGGCTAAATAACGCCCTTAAAGGCATTAACGCCCTATTTAGTAGCCAGCTTACCTTATTCGAAAAGTTAGCGTATTACGCGTCTTATTTAGACGTTACGGGCATGGGTTCAGTTACCCGCGCTATGCTAGACGCAAAGGCAGCGACTGACGACTTTGCAGCTTCGGTACCAATGATTGGGGAAGGTTTCCAAGGTGCTACCGAAGAAGTAAAGAAATTAGGTAACGAACTTAAAAAGGTAGCCGGCATTAAGGTACAAGGCGGTATGCGTCTTGCTGACGTAGAGCCAGGGCTAGCACCAAAAGAAACTGCGGTTACGCCACTATACCAAGTTGACCAAGCAGTATTCGGCATTCGTCGCCAAGTAGAATACGCGGCGGGTTCTTGGGAACATTATACCGAAGCGCAAGCGCAAGCAATACGCACCGGTAACGACTGGATAACTCAAAGTCAAATAACCGAACAACAACTGCAAGCCCTTAACGTAGTGGGCCAGGAGTTCGGGCAAATATTTATGTCTTCCTTCCAGGCCGCTATTATAAATGGTGAAAGTTTTTTCGATAGCGTAAGAAATGGCCTAAAGGCATACATTCAACAAATGCTAGCCGCTACGGCCGCTACACTTGCCCTAGCCGCTGCAATGGCTATTATATTCCCTAGCGTAGGCTTTAAAGCTGCGTTTAACGTGTTAGGCGGTGGAATGGGCTTACCTTTTGGAGTGGGTGAAAATAACCAATTAAGCCTACGCCTTTCGGGTACCGACCTTTATGGCGGAGTAATTCGTAATACTAACCGAGTAGCTAGAAGCGGTGGCTAAACAGTTAATAGCATACGCCAATACCGAGGGGTACAATTTCGCTATATGGGCCATAGACGCACCTTTTAGCGCAACCCCTTACGAGTTTACCGTAGCGTCTTGGGCTATTAGATACGAAGCGCTAGACAATAACCAGCCTGGTATTATTCCAGCCATCTGCGATCTAGAGGCCCTGATTACCCAAGGCACGCTATCGGACAATCTACGCGACATTCTAGAGGATGCCGGCGGTATGTACTTCCTTCGCATACGCCAAGGCACTAACGTAGTGTATAACGGCTTTCTTACGCCCGACCTTGGCAGCGTCGAACTACGCAACGGCCAGCGCTTTATTAAACTAGTGGCTAACGACGGTTTCCAAATGATGGAAAAGAGTAGCCAAATTTACCAATTTAGCGGAGTAAAGCCATTTACTACCCAGCTCTACGAAATATTCTTATACTTCGATTTTTGGGACGTTTACGACGGCTTTGCTATAAGTGAACACCCAGCGCCTACGAATGCCGTAGACACGACGAAAGGGGGCTTATATTGGACGGGCTGCATACAAGAGGGACTGTACTACAAAGACGAAACCCAATTTAATTACCGCACCTTCCGCGAGGTACTAGAGGACATCTGCACGACATGGGGCCTTCAGCTCTTCCAGGATAAAGGTCTACTGGTATTTCGTTCCGTGTATTTAGAGACTCCGGCGTGGTACAATTTCTACGTAACTAACGGCAGTTTTCTAGGACGCATTACGGGGTACACCCCAACGCCTTTAACGTCTTCGGTATACACGGACGGTAACGAACTATATAAGCCCGCCACGCGCCAGGTCTTTATTACCCACGACCAGGTAGCTAGCGATTACATACGAAGCGAAAGCGCAACGTATAAAGCCCGGTATAACTACTACGTAGCCGACGTTACCCCAACCGGGGCTAATCATATGGACTACTTCGCGGAGTTAAGAGCTAGGGCAAATGTGCAACCTGGCTACCCATTCCAAACGGTCGAATTTACTTTTTACGTATACATTCAGTTCGGCCCTTATTGGTGGAATGGTACGGCCTGGAGTTTAACGCAGACGGCCAACCAATTTAAAAAGCAACGTAACATAGAAAACGTTACGGGTTCACCCACCATAGAAGACTTTAATTACTCTATTAACAACTTCCACACGGGCGACCTACCTAACATAGGTACGGAACCTTTGTATATTACGGTAGAGGCTATTCAAACGCAGGGCGACGATCTAGACGGTTTTGCTACTACGTCTACTATGGTATTCGTATACCATGGCGACAACCCTAACGCTACCATCTACTACGCAGACAATACCAAGCGCCGTAATGGGGTGGACGTAAGCTTAAATACTACCATAGCAGACCGCTGGCAAGGTAGCGCGATTGACCCGGCAATAGCTGGCGAGATACGCCGCTTTTTGAATGCTACCCGCGCAACCCATGCCGGTAACCTTTATTGGGATGCAGATAATAACCTACTAGCTACTAAAGTGGCAGTAGAAATGGGTAAGGCGGCTTTCAAGCCGCAGCAGTACTACGAGCTGGAATTAAATACGCCCATAAGTTATAACCATACCCTTACTTGGGGTGGGGTAAACTACAAGCCGCTTAACTTTTCTTTCGACCAATACGGTACCAATGTAACGTACCGCCAATGGGTCTACGGGGATATATTGACCGACCCAAATAACAATAGACCCGACCAGGAAATATGATAAGCTACGAACTACCACCTAACCCGCTTTACTACGCTTACGTCGTGAACGACGGCGGTATAGTGGAACTTAATACTTGTACCCTATGATTACTAATAATCAGTTTATTACTATTTTTACTGGGGGTAACTATGCTGCGCCTATATGGGACGAATACGCGGCTTATGTTGCCGCCGATAGTGGAACAACTGAAGCACGCGACTGTACTATTAACGCTATTGCATCTTTATTATGAGCCAATTTTTTGATCAAGCCAGTTTAGTTATGGTACCCAGCGGGTACAAGAACGGCAAAGTTTATTCCCAAAAGCCGTTAAGCACGGACGGCGAACTCACCTTCACACGCTCAAACGATACCGCAACGCGGGTCAATAGTTCGGGGCTTATTGAGAAGGTGCGGACTAATTTGTTAACGTACTCAAACGACTTTAGCAATGCGGTTTGGTCAAAGGTTAGAGTTGCACTCACGGGCGGTCAATCCGACCCGTTTGGTGGCACTAATGCTTGGAAGATGGAGTGCGCAAGTTCTACGGGTTCGGTCCAAATCGTTCAAAATGCAACTATTGGAAACGGCAGTATTTACGCAAAGGCTGGAAATGTTTCGTCTTTTAACATTTGGGTAGGGCTTAACGTAACTTTTGATTTGTCAACGGGAACAATCACAAGCGGGGCATCAAATGGAAAAATAGAATCGGTAGGCAATGGCTGGTACCGATGCACGGCAATTAACTCAATTGCAACAGTCCACAACCCAAACTTTACTGGTTCTTCTCTTGGTGATTATGTATATATTGCTTTTGCGCAAGGGGAAACTGGTGACATTGCAACCGACTACATCGCCACCACAAGCGCGGCGGTATCAGTCGGCCCCGTTGCGAACCTTCCCCGTTTGGATTATTCGGGTGGGGCTACTTGCCCGTCCTTGAAACTTGAACCGCAGAGAAGCAACCTATGCCTATGGTCAGAGGCTTTTGATAATGCGGCTTGGACTAAAGATTTCAACGGTGCTGGTTCAGCGCCAGTAATTACGGCAAATTACACCACAAGCCCCGATGGATATCAAAATGCAGACCGCATTCAGTTTTCCTCATCTACGGCAACGTCAAGCGATTATTCTATTGTATCACAACCAATAGCGCTTGGTAGCACGGGCACTTTTAGTTTATATGTTAAAAGCCTTACATCATCCACCCAAAACCTTTTAGTTTATTGGGGTGGTGGTCAAGGTGATGTTTTTGAGGTTACGACTGAATGGACACGAATAACACTTGCGGGTCTTGCGGTACAAACGACTTACGTCATTTTCGGTACGCGTGGCGAAAGCGGAAATTACTATAATGGTGGCGATGCTACTTTGGACATCGCGGTATGGGGCGCACAACTTGAAGAGGGAGCCTACGCCACCTCGTACATCCCCACCCTTTCGGCAGCGGTGACACGGGGGGCGGATATGAGTGGTACTACGGATTATTTCGGAGCGCAAACCTTTGCTGGCGACTTTGCGTTTTTTGTAGACTTGCTACCAATGGAAGGGAACACCGCTATTTCCGATGCAATGATTTTAGGCGGTGGCGATTACAATGGTGGCGGGAATTTCCAATCCTATTTTAGGTTTGCCAGCGGTAATATTGTTTTAAAAGGAGTGGCTGAAGCCCTTGTAATTGTAAGAAGTTACACTATGACCGCCAACCAGCAGTACAAAATACTGGTAACCCGCACGGGTACAACTGTAAAAATCTTCGCAAACGGAGCGCAAGTAGGCGCAAGTGCCACAAGTTCAGTGAGCGTAATTCTGCGCAGTTTGGGCTGGTCTTATATTCAAGCGAGTTACAATTACGACGGCCGAATCAACCAAGTTTTATTAATGCCAAGCGGATTAACTGACGCACAAGCAATTGAACTAACCACTATTTAAGATGGCACAATCATTCCGCAAGTATGAGTTTACGCCCACGCAATGGGCAACGGCTCAAAAGAAAATCCAAAAGGAAACGACAAACCCCGAAGGCGAACCCGTAACCTATTGGGACACCGAGAAGGTGGCCGTAGTGGTTGAATTGGGTAAACTTTGCACCGAGTGGGGAACTAACGAGGAGGGGATGCCCGTATGCGTTAAGCAGTCCAGTAAAGTAAGCGTAGATATTGTTTGGGAAATTGAACCCCTGACTACTTCTTTTGCTTCTTACCTTGTTTGGCCCGATCCCGTGGGTATTCATTCCATGGGCTACACATTAGACCAGGAGTACGCGCAAGCTTTCTGCAAGGCTAACCCTGGCGCAGCCTATTGCCAACCCCCAGCACCCGTTGAGCCATGATTAAAAACGAGTTTCTAGCGGGTTCCTGGATAGGTACCGGCTTTACGTTTCTTACTATGCAAATGCAAGACCTTTTCATGGTAGGTTTTTGTCTTACTTTATTTATTAACTTGGTAGCTCTATGGGACAGATTCAAACCCGTCTTTTTAAGCATTGGAAAACGTCTAGCGTCGGTATTGCGCTCATTATTGGAGCGCTAGTCCTGGTATGGTTTGAAAAAGCTACCCTATCGGAGTGCGTACCCTTTTGGGTAGGTGCTTTTGGTCTATTTTTAGCCAAGGATAAATGAGCCAGTACTTTACCATAGCCGAACTAACGAGGACTAGCACCGGCCTAGCTAACGAGCCTGGACCAATAGAGCTAGCCAACCTTGAGGCCTTGGTAGAGAATGTACTGCATCCAGCGCGGGTAGCCCTTGGGCCTATCCGCATTAATAGCGCCTACCGTTCGGCGGCAGTTAACCGCATGGTAAACGGCGAAAAGACCAGCCACCACCTTAAAGGGATGGCGGCGGACTGCGACCACTGGCGGGATAACGAAGACCTTTATAACTGGATAAAGAATAACTGCAAGTATACGCAGCTCATTTGGGAGGGTTCCGACAGCAAGGGCAAACCTAAATGGGTACACGTGAGTTACGACCCTAACGACTTAAAATGTGAGAACCTACGCGCTATTTTTATTGGTAAGCGCGTGCGTTATATCCAGCTGTAAGGTACAGAGGGAAGTAACCACGCA
>Ga0208022_1000595_pt1 | contig 11919 bp, 12 predicted proteins | sample ColrivemetaGS747_FD_187622 | JGI IMG/M metagenome (GOLD analysis project Ga0208022, IMG submission 187622) | Estuarine microbial communities from the Columbia River estuary - Freshwater metaG S.747 (SPAdes) (version 2) | ecosystem: Environmental > Aquatic > Marine > Intertidal zone > Estuary ...
AAGATCCTTATATCAATCAAGATGAGGCGAATGGATTGTGTTTTAGTGTAAATAGGGGTTTTAAAGTTCCACCTTCATTGAGAAATGTATTCAAAGAATTATATAGATGTTATGATAAAATGAGAGTAGATACAGATCTTAGTGATTGGGCTGAACAAGGAGTTTTGTTAATAAACACAGCACTTACAGTGCGTGAGAATAAAAGTGGATCTCACGCAAAAATTTGGAAAAGTTTTACGACAGATTTAATAAAATATATTGGAATGAATTCTTCCAATGTTGTATTTATGTTATGGGGAGCACATGCACAATCATATAAACAATTTATTAACAGCGAAAAAAATTTAATATTAGAACATTCACATCCATCACCTTTATCCAGAAAACCATTTGTTGGAAATAATCATTTTGTATTGTGTAATGATTATTTGAAATCAAAAAATACACCCATAATACAATGGGTATAATAAACTAAAAAAGAACGTGTTAAAAAGATAAAACCAATTATTGTAAAATTTAATTAATTATTTTTTTAATTAAATTATTGTATTATATTAAATGGTAGTTAATGACACCTCACTATACGTGTTAGCATTTATGCTTGTATTTTGTATTTTGTATTATTATTATATATATAAATATAAGGAAGATTTTGAAAATGAAATACCTGTATATTTAATATCATTGGAAAAGGATATTGAACGTCGTAACAATCTATTAAAATACGTTACACCTGATCAATATTCGTCAGTTAATGGTTATAAATTATTACCAATAAAAGTTCTTAAAGAAAGAAATATTTTAGAAAAAGAAGATTTAAAAAAAGGCGAAATAGGATGTTATTTAAGTCATTACAATATCTTTAATAAAATAAAAAATTACAATCATAGTTATTCAATCATAATTGAAGATGATGTTGAATTTGATATAAAGAAAAATACTAATATTATTAAGGATCTAGTTAATAATGCACCTTTAGATTGGGAAATTATATTTATAGGCCATAATTATTATGAAAAAGAAAATCAAGATGATTATACATTTAATGAATATACATTTAAAAAAATAAAATTAGTATATGGTTTACAGAGTTATATAATAAAAAATAATGCTATTTATTCTAAAATACACAAATTATTACCTATGAAAGGTCCAATCGATATAATTTTGCCAACTATATTTACATCATATATAATAGAACCTCAATTAACTAAATTAAGTAAATTTGGTGGGATATCTAATACTCAAGGTATTAATTAAATATAAATGTATTAATTAAATATAAATGTATTAATTAAATATAAATGTATTAATTAAATATAAATGTGGTACACAAAATGAAATAGTGGTATAATAAATAATGGGTATACTGGTATATTAAAAGAGTAAATTAAATTACATATACATATGTTCGTATTTGTGTTTATTATTGATTGTAACGAATTGATCATTTATTTTTGAAAAAATGTTTTCAAAAAGATTATCATCAATGATGATATCTTGGTCGGCGAGGTATTTATCTATATTGAGTAATATACTTTTATTAAGTTCTAGTAAAATTTTTTCTATAACTCTATAATATTCTCTAACACCACTTGTTACAGTATTGTCTATAGATTGTTTACAATAATCGATTATTGTTTTTATACAAGATTTATTAAAAATGATATTTTTTTGAATACCTATATTTTGAATGATTTCTGGTATACAATGATTTTCTAATATATGCACTACATCTTCGTCACACGGAGTTGCTACTTGTATAATATTTAAGCGATCTAGTAATATTTTATCTATTTTATTTATATCATTAAAGGTGAAAACGTAGAATACTTTAGATAGATCAAATTGCATTCCGTAAAAGTAGTGATCTGTAAACTTTTTATTTTGTGTAGGATCTGTTAAATAACACAAGAATGAGAAAATATCTTTACCATTATCTGTTTCGCTTACTTTATCTAATTCATCAAAATACAATATAGGATTGCTTATATTAGAATCTATGACATTTTGAAGTATTTTTCCTGGACCACTTTCTACATACACATAACCGTGACCTAAAAAAAAAGATGAATCTTTAACTCCTCCTAAAGATATTGTTTTCATAGGTAATCCTAATGTATCTGATAAAACTTTTATAAACTTACTTTTACCAACACCAGCCGCACCACACAATGCTATATTATTTCTATTACTTGAAGGGTTTGTAATAAATTTACAGACTATATTTATAATTTCGTTTTTTACACTACTCATTCCATATATTTCTTTATCTAGATTACTTTGAATTCGTGTTATAAAATCGTTTATAGTTTGATTTTTTATATTGTCATTTATATTATAATATTTTGACCAAGGGTATGATAAACTCAAATCTACGAATATTTGATTTTTATAATACTCCGTACTATTAGAATCTGTTCGTTTCATATTGTTGTAATGTTTAAATATAATAGACTTATTAATCTCATTAGTAGGTAATTCAAATATTTTATCTCTTATACTTTCTTCTTGAATTTTTTTATTTACTAATTTACTAATACTAATTATATTAGGGTATTTCTCTTTTATATTAGATTGTGATTCTGGTTGGGTATCTGGTTCAAGATTTGTATTTGTATAATGTTTTTTACAAAAATTGGTCTTTAAATGGCACTCTTCTTTGCAATTTTGACCTTTTTTAGCACCCTTTTTGAAAATATACGTACAATATCTTGTCATTACTAATAGACAATATTAATTATTTTTTGATTTAATTAAAATTGTAGAAATAATATCTTTAATATGTTTTTAAGAATAATGTAAAATTAAATTTTACACGTTTTTCTCGCTACTGATAACGCAATTGCAATTCCTTGTTTGGGATTTGTTACTAATTGTCCAGATGATGATCGTAATGTTTTATCTTTGAATTCTTTCATAACTAAACCAACTTTATTTTTCATACACGTTTTTTTCTTCGTTGACAAGTTCACTGAACGTCGCTTAGTTTGCACTGAACGTCGCTTAGTTTGCACTGAACGTCGCTTAGTTTGCACTGAACGTCGCTTTTGTACTGAACGTCGCTTTTGTACTGAACGTCGCTTTTGTACTGAACGTCGTTTTTGCACTGAACGTCGCTTTTGTACTGAACGTCGTTTTTGCACTGAACGTCGCTTTTGTACTGAACTCTTGTTTTTTGTTTTGATAGAGCGATTGGTTCTTGTTGTTAGTTTTGTAGATTTTTTATTAGATATTTTTTTCAACATTGTATATATTATACGAATTATAAAAAAATGAAAAAATAAAATTATTAATGTATTGTAAAAATGTTTTATAAAGAAAATACAGTCTTTGAGCCACTTTCTATTTCAAATAGTTTAATAAATAATTTAAGAGAAATGTTTTATAAAATCACTATTAAAAATGATATTGATAGCAATTTGGATTTAAGAATGAGAAAACTGGTAACTACTTATAACAATCGAAAGTGTCACGGATTTCAACCATTTGTAATTTCTTTGAAATGTAAATCTTTAATGAAGTATATTAATGGACTAAAAACATTTGAGAAAAAAACAAAACAATTAAATGAATTGCAAGATATGATGTTTGAGGCTGGTAAAATGCTATATGCAAAATACGACCCACATTTGATTTATACTTTTCAAAATGAAATCAATTTAGTTTATAATTATAATGATCAAGGTAATTATATATACGATGGTAATATTAATAAGATGTTAACTTCAATCACAAGTTATGTATCTGTGTTTTTTACTAAATGTTTAATGAAACATAATATTGATTTAGATGTTAATTTTTTTGGTCAATTCGTGGAATTTAAAACAGATTATGAAATATTAAATTATCTTATTTGGAGACAAATGGATTGTAAACGTAATACTATTAGTTTACTTTATAAATGTGTTAATTTTGAAGATTTCCTATCTATGACTGAATCTATTGATAATATGTCTATTGAAAATATGTTATTTGATATAAACCAAAAACTTGATAAGAAAATTGAATGTGATTATAAAAATTTATTGACTGGAAATGTCATTAAAAAATATATGTTTCAGAAATTAGTTAAACAAAGTGTATGTAACTGTAATGAAGATAAAATTAACGAAGGTCTTTCTAAAGATATTATCGTAACAAGAAAATCAGTAGGTGTTGAACATTTTTCTTTTTCTGATAATTTTAAAGATAATTTCCAAAAGTATATTGTTGAAAAATTAATTTCTTTGTAAAAAAAAGTTATTTATATTATTATTATTTTATTTATCTATAATATAAATGTCATCTAAAACATTGAATTTAGTCTTATTAGAAGCGAGTATTGTCGGTATCGGATTGGTTGTATTGGTTTATATTTTTAAACAACTTGATGTATATATACCTGATTTGTTTGGTTATAAAGAAATACAAACTTTGTTTATTGTTGGTGCTTTATTCCACTTATTATGTGAATATACTGGTGTAAATGTGTGGTATGCTAAAAATTATTGTAAACTCCTTAGTTAATTTTGTCATATATATATTTATGTCGTTTATATTTATTAAAAACATTATATTATAAATTTTATATTATAATGGATGTTATTGAAATTGATGGAAAAACATATGATCCTTATTTTATTTTAGATGTGACACGAGAAGATTCTAGTTCTCATATTGTAAAATCTTTTAGAGAAAAGGTTAAAAAATATCATCCAGACAAGTACACTGATCCTAAGAAAAAAGAAAAATATGAGAAATATTTTAAAATATTAAACGAATCTTATAGGTATATTAAAGATAAAAGAGAAAGTGTTTCCAAGATTAGAAGATTGGATGACAAAACCCAAAATTCTAAAAATCAAAATTCTAAAAACAGAAAACAAGTTAAATTAGATAAAACATTTAAGGAACAAAGTGATTTAGATGATTTTAATAAATCATTTAAACAAAGTGATTCAGTTAATCAAACTGATTTAGAAGATCAAGATCAAAATTATGAAAGATTGCAGCGTAAAGAGGATTATGATAACATTGATGTAAAAGTATACAATCAATTTGAAGAAAGAAAGTTTAAATTGGATGAATTTAATAAGATGTTTGAATATACTAAAGGTGAAGAAAATGATATTAGTAAAAAAAGTTTAGTACATAAAACAACAGATGGATTTTATGGTTATAACACATCTGATACATTTGCATTAGTTAGTTCATTTAATGGTTTAATGATAGTTGGTGATAATTTTTATCAAAATGGTTATTGGGGGTTAGGTTATAGTGATTATAAACATTCTTATAAAATGCCTAAAAATCCAAATAGTAAAATCATTATTCCAAAAGACAAGATTAACAAGACCGACAAGATTAACAAGACCGACAAGACCGACAAGATTCTTAAAAACCCAATAAAAAACATTGATAGAAAAGACAGAGAAATTCCACCAGCAAGTGGTACTTTTTCACAACAAGAAAATACATTGAATAAGAAGATTTATGATGACTTACTTAAAAAGGAATTGGAGGATGAAGTTATTGTAAAACAATATATATCTCAATATGATGAATCTATTGTTAAAAAAGCATTATCAGGAGAATTAGATCAAGATATAAAACTTACTTCTGTTTTACGAAGGTACATAAATAACTAATTAAGTTATATTTCTGAATTAATTTAAGATAGTAAAAAAAAATTAATTTAAAATAGTAAAACATAATAAATATTATATGGATTTCAATGACCTTTATGAAGAGTGGGTGGATGTAATAAATCAGAGACCTCTTACATCATCGAGATTTGATGATTATAATGAAGTAATAAATTTAAATCAACAAATAGTGAATCGTATGTATAGTATAAGAAGATATTTAGAAATGAATGATGAAACAATGGTAAATAATACATTAACAAATGAAATGATATCGAATATTCAAAATAATATATCGAATATCACGAATAATATATCGAATATCACGAATAATATTCAAAATAATATCTCGAATAATAATATTCAAAATATGTCTAACAATGATATTTTATCTACTTTATTTGGAGTGTTATTTCAAGATATTGATGTAAACGATATGGAAGATGTAAAAGTTACATTGGATGAAGATAAATTTAATAAATTATTTACAGAAACTATAAATGAAAGTAATAAAGAGAAATACGTAGGAAAAGAGTGTAATATATGTATGGATGAATACAAAACTGATAACATTATAATTAGATTAGGATGCAATCACGTTTTCCACAAAGATTGTATTAAACATTGGTTATGTGATGAAAGAGTAACTTGTCCAGTGTGTAGAAAAGATACTAGAGACGAATAAAAAAAGTAATATATTAGGTCTTAAATGTAAATGCATCAAGATTTAAAAATAATCTTGATGAATTTTGTGATAATAATATCGGGATTAATGTAATTTTTTGTGTAATGGATCTTAGATTAAAGTTTTTATGTTATCTTTACATAAAATTTTTTATAAAAATTTCAAGATCTTCAGGGACGCCTAAACTATGCATTTTTTTACACGGTGAGATTCCTATTAATTTATTATCAAGGATAGCTTCGTTAAATACTGGACAAACATAAAACTCGTTATTTGTTCGGATATTTTTAGAAATCATTTGTTCAGCATATTTAACAAAATCAGTACCGTGTCTCCATAGATACATTCCAGTTGTAGCATTATTCGAAATAACTGTTTTTTCAGCAACTTCAGTTACATAATTTTTATCATTTACTTTTGCATACGACCATTTTGGATGATTTGCAGTAAAACTAGATATAACGGCATCTAAATGCGTGTCTCTTATTAAAAATGTAGAAAACAAATCAGTGAATGCATCATTTTCCCATTCTATATATTGATCGCAATTTGATATTAATAAGGGTGAGTCATTTATAAACTCTTTGCATAATAAAACTGTACAAGCAGCACCTTCTGTTGTTTCTGAAATTTCAATAATACGACAATGAGGAACTATTGATCTTAAAATAGAATCAACGTTATATGTTATCACGTGATCTTTTTTAACAATAAATATATAATTAGCATCTATGCCAATATTATGTATTACTTTAGCTATCATTGGTCTATCAATTACATTAATTAATGGTTTTGGTTTTGTATATCCAGCTGTGGAAAACCTTGATCCATTACCAGCCATAGGTATAACGACGGTAATATCATTTTTGAATGGGGTTTTTTTTAATGTTATAGTTTTATCTTGGAAATAATTGATACTTTGAATTATTTTTTCAAATGTTAAATCATTACTATTTTTAATATGACATACATTACAATGAGATTTTATGGCAGATGTAATACCTGTTAACGAATCTTCGAAAATAACAACTTCATCTGGACTAACATTTTCTTTAATTAAAGATTTCAAATAAATTTCAGGACTTGGTTTCGGATTAGTAACATCTTGATTTGACATAACACTATCAAACAAATCAATAATACCTAATTGTTTTAAAATAAGATATAGGGTTTCATAAATACAATTAGATGCACAATGTATTTTATAACCTAAGGCTTTTAACTTTTGTAACATTGTTATTAGATCTTGGTCAATTTTTATTTGGTTAAATAATATTTTTGTAATTTCTTGTTTTCTAGTATAAATTTTATCATGTAATAATGGATTTATCCAACTCATTTTTTGTAATTTGATTCTGGTACTCAATCCGTTATAAACTTCTCTATGATCAATTTCAGAAATTGGATCATAATCATATTCTTTTAAACTTTGATTTAACGCCTCGTAATGTATATCACAAGAATCATATAAAACACCATCGCAATCAAATATTAGTACTTTTACAGTCATATATTTTATATTAGATTTAATTAAAATTAAATTTTTAATTAAACTTTCATCATACGATAGAATTTTTTGTTTGAATAATATAATCAGAACAAATTCCCATACAAACTTTACCTCGATTTTGTTTAGTACTTAATTCGGGCATAACATCAATGATATTTTCATCTATGTCACTATTAATATTCCCCCAAATATATCCCCGACTTGTAAGTGTATATGTGTCATAATTATGATAAAAACAATTAAATTTATCTTTTAAAAATGATAAAGCTTGTACATTTTTACAATGTACCCATAATTTGTCGTTGTACTTTTGTAAAAAAGAATAATTTACTAAATGTTCAGGGTTATCGTGACCTAAATATAACTGGTTATCAATTTTCCAAATGTCAATTTCGCAATCAAATCCGGCATTAATTGCTTCTAAAATATAATCAATTGTATTTTCTTTATGTTTTACAGGACCATTGGTGTTTCCTCTATGTGCAATTAGTTTCATTATAATATATTTTTATTTTTCACTAAAAATCATTTTTTTTCATGTGGTATTTTGTTTCTTTCTTGCTCGACCACGTCTTCTTTATCTATATTTCCCATCGCCTTTGTTGTATTTGATTATGTTTTCTAACTAATCCATAATCGAATGGGAAGCGTACAATATTCACTTTGCTCTTATTTAGGTGAAAGTTTAGTAAAGTTTCTGGATGTATTCTTACATTATAATTTTTGTGATAATCCATTATATTGTCATATACTTTACCGTAAGTTTTCATTGATTCTAGATCACCATATGCCACTTGGTCATTTGTACCACCACACCAATCATAACCATTTGGAATATAAATTGTATTTGGTTGTATAACATCTGGTATTTTGAATGGATTTTTATAACAAATTTCTGTTCTATATCTAAGAATTACATCATAATTTTTTGAACTATTTTCAATTAATGCTAGTGATTTTTTAATGTTGTAAAACATGGAAAACATATTTGGATTAAGATTTTTATTTTTCATATTTTCTTCTAATTGGTATTTTTCGAAATGATAATGTCCATCTTGTATACCGTATACTTTTAAGAATTCCTTATGATAATCATCTAATTCTGCATTGATTGAACAAAAGTAATCTATATTAAAATCATTTTCAAAATGTGTTTTAAATAATTCCATCCATTTTTTGTTTATTTCGTACTCTAAAACTCTACCTGAGAAAAATATTGCCAAATTACGTTTAAAAGGTTTAATAGGTGTTAGTGTTAGCATTATGTCAGATAATTTATTAGTAATAAATGAACCGTTTGTTGTGAGTGTACTCATAGTATTATATATTATATATTATATATTATATATTATATACAATTGGATCGCAGTAAAAGTATGGTTGATATTATAATTAATAATATTAACTATTAGTAAATGACTGTTATATTAACAAATGAAATATTAAATAAAATGATTAGTGATGGTATTTTAAAAATTTTTAAGAAAACTCAAAAGAATGCGAGTAATTGTAATTATTATTTTACCCCTAATATAGGATTATCTTTGTATTCTGTAAAAGTAAAATACTTGGATAAAAAATTCCTGGTGTTTGAATTTGATAAGACAAATAACATTAATTTATTACATATGTTTCGACATATAAATACAACATTGCAAAATAAGATAAGGAGAGATTTTAGTGAAATGTTTGATAAAACTATACACGATTTTTTTAACGAAGACGAGACCGTTTTTACTATAAGATGTTATTTACCAAATTACAATGGTAAATACCTTATAAATGTAGAAAATGATCGTAGATTTTATCTACCACGAATTGGATGTGTATATAATAACATAAAAGTAGAGTTTAGAAACGTGTGGAAAAGCAATGACAAATACGGTTTTAATATAGAATTAAAAAGTGTATGTGTTGATTGAATAACTAACGTTTAGAAGGTCTTTTAGTTGAACTTGATCTCCTTTTAGTTGACCCTTTTTTAGTTGAACGTCTTTTAGATGAACCCTTTTTAGTTGAACTTGGTCTCCTTTTACTTGGTCTCCTTTTAGTTGGTCTCCTTTTACTTGGTCTTTTTTTAGTTGAACCCTTTTTAGTTGATCGTCTTTTAGTTGACCCTTTTTTAGTTGACCCTTTTTTAGTTGACCCTTTTTTAGTTGACCCTTTTTTAGTTGACCCTTTTTTAGTTGACCCTTTTTTAGTTGATCTTTTTTTAGTTGATCTTTTTTTAGATGACCCTTTTTTAGTTGATCGTCTTTTAGTTGATCTCCTTTTAGTTGATCTCCTTTTAGTTGATCTTTTTTTAGTTGAACTTGATCGTCTTTTAGATGACCCTTTTTTAGTTGAACTTGGTCGTCTTTTAGATGAACTTGGTCTCCGTTTAGTTGAACTTGGTCGTTTTTTAGATGAACTTGGTCGTTTTTTAGATGGTAATCTTTTGGAAGATTTGGATTTGTAACCTCTACCTATTAATGAGAAGGTGCTAGGGACTGTTGTTTCATCTTGTAATTCTGGTTTTTTAGATTCGTCTGCTGATAATGTTGATGTATCTGGGGTAGGTGGTTCAGTTGCTGAAGATAAATCTGTAATTGTTGTATCTTGTTGTTGTGAAGATAAAGAACCTAATTCTTGATCTATTTGTGAAGATACATTGTCTTCTGATAAAGATAATGGTTTAATGTTTGGAAATTTTAAAAACCCTAATACATCTAATATACTTGGACATTCATCTATATCGTTAATTGTTTGTAAATCTGCTAGATTACTCATTATTGTAATTTATTTAGAAATTAATTTTATTGAATTAACAAAAATTGAAAAAGTATAGAATATCATAATTAATTAAATGAGTGAAGTTAAAACACAAAATGAAGATAATAAAGATAATAATAAAGATAATAATACACTAACAAATATAAATTCATCTGATCAGGTTGTTAAAAGAAAAAAAGGTAGACCTAGAAAAGATACTTCACAAATGGTTGATTTGCCTAAACAACCAGAAGAAAAAAAGAAACGTGGTAGAAAAAAGAAGGAAGTTGTAGTTGAGGAAGTTAAACAAAAGAAAAAGCGTGGTAGAAAAGCAGCAGTTAAATATTTTAGTTCATCTATAAGAAAAAAAATTCCTTTGACAACTGTTTTGCAAGATAATAATAATTACATTTTACATTTAGATGATGTAAAAGACGATGAAAACAGTCTTGAAAATAATTCAGAAGACGTTGATGTGGACGTTGATGTGGATGCGAATACAGAATCACGTAAAGAAAAATTTGATGCTATTAATGTGGTTTTTGAAAAATTAAAAAATGAGAATATAGAAAACTTATATGAAATACAAAAGGAGTATCAGAATTTGGTTGAAAAAGAAGATACTCTTTTGAGTGAGATTTTGAATAATGAAAATGATTTAACAGATTTATATGAAAAATGTATAGAAAATCGTGAGAATCAAGATATACTTTTATTTAACAAATTAGAAATGGTTCACAAAGATAATAATAACAATGTTATAAATATGTTTGATGAATTTGAAAATAACAATAATTCAAATAATGAAGAACAAAATCAAATAGATAATAGGAAAAAAGGTTATTTTGAAATATTGCAATCGTTTGTTGAAAATAAAGATTGGTTACATAATACTGATGTGTGTTGTTGGTGGTGTTGTCATTCATTTGATACAGTTCCTATTGGTTTACCAGAAAGGTACAATGATTCTATTAAGAAATTTAAAGTAAAAGGTATTTTTTGTAGTTTTTCGTGTATGATTGCTTATAAAAAAGAATGTAAAATAAATTGTACAAAAGATTATTTGATAAAATTTTTATATAAAAAACTAACTGGTACATTATTATTAGATGCTCAATTAGAACCAGCTCCACCAAGATGTACATTAAAAATGTTTGGAGGAGTTTTATCAATCGACGAATTTAGAAATAGTTTCAAAGAAAACAAGATTTATAAAATGATTCAATATCCTATGTTTGTATCTAAAGATTATATAGAAGAAGTGGATATTATGAATGTTAAACGTGTTAATCAGAATGTATTTACTGAAACACAACAAATATCATATAATAATTTAGATAATAAAC
>Ga0208022_1000608_pt1 | contig 11818 bp, 9 predicted proteins | sample ColrivemetaGS747_FD_187622 | JGI IMG/M metagenome (GOLD analysis project Ga0208022, IMG submission 187622) | Estuarine microbial communities from the Columbia River estuary - Freshwater metaG S.747 (SPAdes) (version 2) | ecosystem: Environmental > Aquatic > Marine > Intertidal zone > Estuary ...
GCCTTTATTAGGCATGAAGTGAATTGGTGGCTTCGTCTGGAAAGACCAAGGCGGGTTTAAAGTTCTTGGCTTCCTCAAGCTCCATCATCGCATAAGTGATCAAGATTAAAACATCGCCAACCGATACTTTACGGGCTGCAGCACCGTTCAGGGTGATTTCTCCACTTTGGCGAGGGCCGGGGATCACATAGGTTTCTAAACGTTCTCCGTTAGAGTTGTTGACCACTTGAATTTTTTCGCCTGAAATAATATTGGCGGCATCCATCAGGTCTTCATCAATGGTGATGCTACCGATGTAATTCAGGTCGGCTCCAGTGACTTTAACACGGTGGATTTTGGATTTTACTACGTGCACAAACATGGGGCAAATATAAGAATTAAAGCGCGATATTATCGATGAGTCGAACGCCGTGAAACTCGACAGCGATTAGGGCTCGGTAACGCGCTCCTGCTGACCAATGGTCCACTCGATTAACTCCGCCTTCCTCGACGATGTCAAAGTAGGCGATCTGAAAATCAGGAGCTTCTTGGGCTTTTTTGGCGACTAGATTTCTGAGCTCATCGGGTCTTAGTCGATTGGGGGCTGATGCACTACCCTGTCGAGCAACCTCTTGTAGGGTTTGATAAATCCACGCCGCCCGTTCTCTTTGCGCTGTAGTCAGGCGCTCATTTCTGGAACTCATCGCCAGTCCGTTGGATTCGCGCACAATGGGGCAGGGCACGATCTCTAAGTCGTGATTTTCCATGCGCTTGAGCGCTTGTACGACGCATAGCTGTTGGTAGTCCTTTTCTCCGAAATAAACCCGTTGTGCAGGAACTGCCTTCCAGAGCAGGGACACGACTGTGCCCACTCCATTGAAGTGGCCGGGTCGGTCGGCTCCTTCAAAAACAGCGTCTACCCCTTGGAAGTCAAAATTCCTAGCAACTACCGTTTGATCATACAAGTCTTCGGCATTTGGCGCATACACCCAAATAGGTGTGCCCAATGGAAGCAGTGTGGCTAAAAGTTTTATGTCTTGATCCAGTGTGTGTGGATAAAGAGCCAAGTCTTGGGGGTTGTTAAACTGGGTTGGATTGACAAAAACACTGACCACAACTGCTTTGTTTTCTCGGGCAGCTCGTTCTGCCAAAGCCAAGTGTCCTTGGTGCAATGCCCCCATGGTGGGGACAAATCCCAGACATTGAGCCCATTCAGGGTGTTTTGCCAGTGAATCAGCTAGCTCAATCCGGTGGCGTAGCAAAAGAATTTCGGGGTGGTTCACTTGGCAAACTTACTATAATTAAGGCGATTCCGCATATTTTTTGTAAATTTGCATCTCCTAAGTTGGAATCGAAAAATAACGTCCTTATGAACGGTAAAAAGATCTTGTTTGTCTCTTCAGAGCTAGCGCCCTACCTACCCCAAAACCCTGTCTCGCAGATGTCCTACGAGGCTCCGCGGATGGTGAACAGTAAAGGGGGTGAAATCAGAATCTTCATGCCCAAATATGGAATCATCAACGAGCGCAGACACCAGTTGCACGAAGTGATTCGCCTGTCAGGCATGAACATGGTGGTCAACGATATGGATATGCCGCTGATCATTAAAGTAGCTTCGATTCCCAAAGAGCGCATACAGGTATATTTTATCGACAATGAAGAGTACTTCAAAAGAAAGTACACGTTTAAAGATGTGGAGGGATGTATGTATGACGATAACGACGAACGAGCCATCTTCTTTGCTAAAGGAGTGGTAGAAACCGTTAAAAAACTCAATTGGATTCCAGACATCATCCACGTTCACGGATGGATGGCCTCTTTGTTGCCGCTGTATTTGCGCAAATACTACGCCGATGAGCCTTTGTTTGCTGAAAGCCGCATCGTCACTTCGGTATATGCGCCAGATTTTGAAGGCACATTAAGCGATTGCATGCGCAAAAAAATTGCCTTTGACGGAATTGATGAAGCATCGATCGCTTGCCTGGAACACCCTGACTATAATAATCTGTTAAAAGTCGCCGTCGATCATTCGGATGCGGTTATATTAGCCACTGAGGAGATTCACCCAGATTTATTGGCCCATATAGAATCACTCGACAAGCCTATTCTTCCTTACGTTCCTTTCCATGAATTTGAGGAGGCTTATGCAGGATTTTACAACACCAAAGTACTAAAGTAACCGAATGAATTGGAACACCAAACAGGTCCTAGGCTTGCTTTTTGCAGCGTTTATGGGCAGTGGTTTAGTCAGCTGTGAAGACGAACTTTTTATTGAAAATGAGGCTTTAATCAACGCGGAAGGGTTCAATACCCAAAAAGCAATTTTCCCGGTACACGTTTCTCAGACGCAAATCCAGGCGGCGATGACCAACAAACTCAGCGTGTATCAGCTGGGTAATTACAACGACCCTATTTTTGGAACCACCCAGGCATCGATTGCGACCCAAGTGAGGCTCGCCTCAGGCGGGGGTAATCCGGTCTTTGGTATCTATTCGCAAAACCTAGAAGATTCTGGGAGTTATGTAGACGAATCGGAGAAGGTGACTAAGGTCATTCTTTACCTGCCTTTTACCTCAGGATCTGACAAGGACAGCGATTCGGATGGTGTTCCCGATGTTTTTGATATAGACCCTCTAGACCCGGGTAGCGATACCGATGGTGATGGGGTCAATGATTTGGCAGAGCTTGCCAACGGGACCAATCCGCTGTCAAAGGATACAGATGGAGATGGAACCTTCGACAATTTGGATGAAGAGTTTTTGGCCAATACGTACCCAAGAACCTACACCTTGGATTCTATTTACGGGGACAAGGAGTCTACCTTTAGGGTTCAAGTGCGTCAACTTAACTACTTTTTGAGCGATTTGGATCCCCAAAGCGGCTACCTTACACCAAGCGAATATTTTTCTGACCAAGACTTTCACCCCAATTTTACAGGAACAGTTTTGTATGATGGAAACGCCAGAATCACCAATCAGGAGTTTATTCAATACCTGAAAGACGATCCAGACACCGAAATAGATGAGTCCCTTCAAATAGATTACAGACAACCTCCTGGGTTGAGGTTAGAGTTAAACAAAGATTTTTTTCAAACCCATTTGCTCAGCCAGGAAGGCAGGGATCCTTTGTTGAGTCAATCCAATTTTGCTGACTATTTCCGCGGATTACACATCAGTATTTCGGAGCAGTACAACCTGATGATGCTCTTGGACCTGACTCAGGCCAAAATACGGGTGGAATACCTCTACAGCGGAGCGGATGCTGATGGAAATCAGACAGGAAAAGAAGGGGTTTATACCTTGGATGTGTTAGGTCTCGGCAATTCTGGAGTCATCGGGAATGCGGTAAACACCATCAAAAGACAAAACCCAGCTGCTTTGGATCAGGCATTAGCCGCTGGAGCGGATCAGAAAATTTACCTCAAAGGAGGAAATGGGGTATTTGCCCAAGTACAGCTTTTCGGAGCTGAGGGCGGTGCGGATATGATTGCCCAAATCAAGGCCAACAAATGGATCATCAATGAAGCCCGCTTGTCTTTTTACGTTGACCGCGAAACGTTGACTCAAGCTGGATACGGGGAAGAGCCACCGCGTTTAAATCTATACAATGCGGCAACAAATCAAATTATTTTTAACCCAGCCTATGATCAAGGGCAAGTGAATTCAGCACTAGGCGCTTATCCAAATTTTAACGGATTGCGTCAAGAGGGCACTGACGGATTGGTCAAGTACACCTTTAGGGTCACGGATTACCTCAACAATTTGGTGTTGCGCGACTCGGTTAATGCCCCCTTAGCTTTAACGGTTACCCCTGATTTCCGCTATACGGATGTCACCTCAATCAAGACAGCTCAAGGCGCCAAAAAGATTCACCGCATGTCGGTAATGACCCCACTAGGCACCGTACTTTACGGCCCATCTACTGCTGTCCCCCAAGACCGCAGATTGCAACTAGAAGTGTATTACACCCCAAATCAATAACCTACCAAACCTTAACTTATGTGTGGAATTGTCGGCTACATCGGGTACAGAGAAGCGTACCCCATTCTGATTAAAGGACTCAAAAGACTTGAATACCGCGGATATGACTCTGCGGGCATCATGCTTTATTGCGGCGATGACCTAGCGGTGACCAAAACCAAGGGCAAAGTCTCTGACTTGGAGCAAAAGTCTCATGCATTGGCCAAAAGCAAGGCAAAAATTGGTATTGGACATACTCGTTGGGCTACCCATGGGGTGCCTAATGACGTGAATTCTCACCCCCACGTGTCCAATTCAGGCAAAATAGCCTTGATTCACAATGGAATCATCGAAAACTACGATTCCATCAAAAGGGAGTTAACCAAGAGGGGATACGTATTTCATTCAGATACGGATACCGAGGTGCTCGTCAATTTGATTGAGGACGTAAAGATCAAAGAAAATGTCAAGCTAGGCAAAGCGGTACAAATCGCCCTTCAAAAAGTGATTGGCGCTTATGCCATTGCTGTATTTGACCTGGATAAACCCAATGAGTTGGTGGTCGCCAAACTAGGCAGTCCCCTGGCTATTGGCATTGGAGAAGATGAGTTTTTTATCGCCTCAGACGCTACTCCATTTATCGAATTTACCAACAATGCGCTCTATCTGGAGGATGGGGAAATGGCCATAGTTCGCTTGGGCAGAGAGGTGCGTGTGCGTAAAATTCAAGACGATGTTCACGTCCATAACCCGGAAATTCAAGAGCTAGAACTCAATCTGGAACAGATTGAAAAGGGAGGCTATGAACATTTTATGCTCAAGGAAATTTTTGAGCAGCCCAATGCAGTTCGGGATACCCTTAGGGGGAGACTTCAGGCGGAACAAGGGGTAGTCAAGATGTCGAGCATCGACGACTACCTGGAAAAATTTGTACGCGCTGACCGGATTTTGATCATCGCTTGTGGTACTTCGTGGCACGCAGGTTTGGTGGCTGAATATTTGTTTGAGGACTTGGCAAGAATTCCTGTTGAGGTAGAATATGCTTCCGAATTCCGCTACAGAAATCCGGTGATTACCTCGAGAGATGTGGTGATTGCTATATCTCAGTCAGGAGAAACAGCCGATACTTTAGCCGCTATAAAGCTCGCCAAGGAACGCGGTGCTTTTGTGTACGGGGTGTGTAACGTAGTGGGGAGCTCCATTGCGCGTGAAACCCACACCGGCGCATACACCCATGCTGGTCCAGAAATCGGAGTAGCATCGACCAAGGCGTTTACCACTCAGCTCACCGTACTTTCATTGATTGCTGCTAAAATGGCGCGTGCGATTGGCACCATTTCTCAATCTGAGTTTATCGCCTTTTTGAGCGCACTGGATCAAGTTCCCTCAAAAATTGAAACCGTTTTAAAAACGGAGGAATCGATTAAAAAAATCGCTGAGGTTTACAAAGACGCCACTAATTTCTTGTACTTGGGCCGTGGATATAACTTCCCCGTGGCTCTTGAAGGCGCATTAAAACTCAAAGAAATTTCCTACATACACGCTGAGGGATATCCAGCAGCAGAGATGAAGCATGGACCTATTGCTTTAATCGATGAGCATATGCCTGTCGTAGTCATTGCTCCCAAAAGAGGCCACTACGAAAAAATTGTTTCCAATGTTCAGGAGATCAAAGCGCGTAAAGGTAAAATCATTGCCATCGTCAGCAAAGGAGACACAGACATCGCCAACTTGGCTGATCACGTCGTGGAAATACCAGACATCCACGAGGCATTAACTCCGATGGTGACCACGGTCCCCTTGCAAATACTTTCCTATTACATAGCGGTTATGCGCGGTTGTAATGTGGATCAACCCCGAAATTTGGCTAAGTCAGTTACGGTGGAATAAATCGTTATATCAAAAAATTAACTACCTTTCCTTATAAAACTAAAATCAACCTCATGAAAAATAACTTTTTACTGACTTTGTTGGTGGCATTATTTTGCGGATTTACCTCTGCATGGGCCCAAACCAACGTTAAGGGATCTGTGGTCGACCAGGGCCAGATGCCTATTCCAGGCGCCAACATTATTGTCGTTGGCACTACAGAAGGCGCAGTCTCCGACTTCGATGGAAACTTTACCTTGACTACATCAAAATCATTTCCCTTGACTTTGCGCATCACCAGCATTGGGTATGCGGAGTCTACCGTGGTTGTTTCTGGACAAGATCAATCCATTCGCGTAGTGCTCAGTGAATCCAGTACTATGTTGGATGAAATTATAATCTCCGCCTCTAGATCTCCAGAGCGTTTGTTTGAGTCGCCTGTGTCCGTAGAACGTTTTGGTTTGAAAGAAATCAAAAACACCACATCAGCTGACTTTTACGACGGTTTGGTCAACCTGAAAGGCGTGGATATCAACACCAACTCATTGACCTTTAAATCGATCAACACCAGAGGGTTTGCCACTTTTGCGAACACCCGTTTCATGCAGTTGGTAGACGGGATGGACAACTCTTCACCTGCGCTTAACTTTGTGTTAGGAAACTTGGTGGGGATGAGTGACCTAGACGTTCAAAGCGTGGAAATTCTTCCTGGTGCTTCTTCAGCATTGTACGGAGCTAACGCCTTTAACGGAATATTATTTATGACCTCTAAAAATCCTTTTGATTCAGAAGGATCAAGTGCCTTAGTGCGCACAGGGGTTACCTCTCAAAAAGATGCGGGAACTAATCAGTTCTACGACATTGCTGTGCGTTATGCCAACAAGGTTTCTGATGAGTTTGCTTATAAGATCAACATCGCTGCTATGCGCGGTGAAGACTGGCACGCAGAGCGTACAGATGATCTTGCCAACCCGCTTTCAACCAGAGCTAATAACCCAGGATACAACGGATTAAACGTGTACGGAGACGAGGTGGCTACTACCTTGAACTTTGACGCATTGGCCGGTCTGCCTTCTGGCACAGTAGGTAAAGCATTTGTCTCTCGTACTGGATACGAAGAGCAAGACTTAACGGATTACAACGCCAAAAGTGTCAAGTATGACCTGGCGATGCATTACCGTCCAAAAGGCACTGACTTGGAGTTCATTTTCAATACGAGAACAGGTACAGGGTCAACCATTTACCAAGGGGCCAACCGCTACTATATCGACAACTTCACCATGTCACAGCACAAGTTCGAAGTGAAAAACGACAACTTCTTTGTGCGTGGGTACATCACCAATGAGGATGCGGGAGATTCATACGACACTCGTTTTGCCGCGATCAACATCAACCGCGCGTGGAAATCAGATACTCAGTGGTTTACTGATTATGCCACCACGTTTATCGGAGCTCGATTGGGCATGGGAACAGGTATTCAGTTTAATGAAACAGCGGCACACGAATTAGCTAGAGCTAAAGCCGATCAAGGCCGTCCACTTCCTGGATCTTTAGGGTTTAACGAGACCTTTAATAGAATCATCCAAGATGGTAATCTATCCACAGGGGCAAGATTTATCGACCAGACCAAATTGAAGCACGTAGACGCCAACTACAACTTGAGCTACTTAACTGGAGATTTTGCGGACATTCAAGTTGGGGGATCTTTCAGAGAGTATCGATTGAACTCTCAGGGAACTATTTTCACGGACACAGATGGTCCAATTGCATATAAAGAAATGGGTGTATACACTCAGATTCAGAAAAAAGCGATGGATGACCGCATGAAGTTTACAGCTTCTATGCGTTATGATAAAAACGAATTGTTTGATGGATTTGTATCTCCAAGAGGTTCTATTACCTACACGGCGGGTGAAAAGAGAAACCACAACATCCGCGGATCTTTCCAAACAGGATTTAGAAACCCAACCACCCAGGATTTGTATATCGGATTGAATGCAGGTACAGCCTTATTGGCCGGTTCTTCTCCGGATAACTTAGACAGATACTCTATTCAAGTACCTGTTTCGGCTGCTGGAGCACCTTATGCCGGTGGATCTACAGTAACGTTGAATGGACGTGACGCTTATGAAAACGCGTTTACTTTATCCTCGGTACAAGCAGGAGCGCCTAAGGCTACTTTTGTTCCCTTGGTAAAGCCTGAGCAAATCTCAGCTTTTGAATTGGGTTACCGCGGACAGATCAAAAATGTTACTGTTGATATTAGCGGGTACTACAACGAATTCCAAAACTTTATTTCCAACCAAACTGTTTTGGTTCCTAAGTACGGTCAAGCTGGCGACAACACACTTTCGCTACTTGCTTTACAAAATGGAGACTTTCAAGCATTCCAAACCTACACCAACAGTTCTGTGGACATTACTTCACTGGGAGTTAATGCAGGTGTTGATGTGCGTTTGATGAAGAAATACGAGTTGGGTGTGAATTATACCTATGCTGATTTTGAGTTTGATCAAGCAGCTAACCCAGATTTCCGCGCTGGATTTAACACTCCTAAACACAAGGTGAAAGCGAGCTTTGGTGGAACTGAAGTGGTGAAAAACCTAGGGTTTTTTGTTAACTATCGTTGGTCTGATAGCTATGAGTGGCAAGCTACTTTTGCGGACGGAACCATTCCTTCATTCAGTGTAGTAGATGCACAAGTAAACCTTAATGTTCCTGCTTGGAAAGCCAATGTGAAGTTGGGTGCTTCCAACTTGTTGGCTGATGAATACTTCTCAGCGATCGGGACGGGCAATGTAGGTTCTCAATATTATGTGTCTTTGGTATTTAACCAATAACACAAGTTGTTGATAGTTAGGGGAAACCCTTTGATGCGGGGCGCCAATAGGCGCCCCGCTCATTTTTCATTTACCCTAGATTTTAGTTTTCTATTTACCGATATATGGTTTATATTTGCAGCCTTAAAAACACCCAAATGTCTCAAGGAAAAGCTACTATTGCTCAGATTATCGGCCCAGTGGTCGACATCGCCTTTGAAAACGGCGCAAAACTCCCCAAAATCTATGACTCGATTGAGGTGAACAAAAAAGACGGAACCGTATTGGTTCTTGAGGTTCAGTCACACATCGGTGAGAACACAGTGAGAACCATTTCTATGGATTCAACTGACGGTTTGAGCCGCGGTATGGAAGTAACTCCTACGGGAAGTGCTATTCAAGTACCTATCGGAGGTGATGTTTACGGACGTTTGTTCAACGTTATTGGAGATGCGATTGACGGTATCGGCAATCTGCCCAAGTCAGGTGAAAACGGCTTGCCTATTCACAGACCAGCTCCAAGATTTGAAGACTTATCCACTTCTACCGAGGTTTTGTTTACCGGTATCAAAGTGATTGACCTGATTGAGCCCTACGCTAAAGGAGGGAAAATCGGTTTATTCGGTGGAGCAGGTGTAGGAAAAACAGTTTTGATTCAGGAATTGATTAACAACATCGCTAAAGGACACGGTGGACTATCTGTGTTTGCCGGAGTTGGTGAGCGTACTCGTGAAGGAAATGACCTTTTGCGCGAGATGTTGGAGTCTGGAATTATCAAATACGGCGATGAGTTTATGCACTCTATGGAAGCCGGCGGATGGGATCTTTCTAAGGTAGATAAAGCGGCGCTTAAGGAGTCTAAAGCTACGTTTGTGTTCGGACAGATGAACGAGCCTCCAGGAGCACGTGCGCGTGTTGCGCTAACTGGTTTGACTATTGCTGAGTATTTCCGTGATGGTGCCGGTGAGGGGCAAGGAAAAGATGTATTGTTCTTCGTAGACAACATCTTTAGATTTACTCAAGCAGGTTCAGAGGTTTCTGCACTTTTGGGACGTATGCCTTCTGCGGTAGGTTACCAGCCCACCTTGGCTACTGAGATGGGTGCGATGCAAGAACGTATTACCTCGACCAAAAGAGGTTCAATTACTTCAGTTCAAGCGGTTTATGTACCTGCGGATGACTTGACGGATCCAGCTCCAGCCACTACATTTGCCCACTTGGACGCTACCACGGTATTGTCTCGTAAAATTGCCGAGTTAGGTATTTATCCTGCGGTTGATCCATTGGATTCTACTTCAAGAATTTTGACCGCTGAAATCCTGGGTAAAGATCATTACGCTTGCGCTCAACGCGTTAAAGAGTTACTTCAGCGCTACAAGCAACTGCAAGATATCATCGCTATTTTGGGTATGGAAGAGCTTTCTGAAGAGGATAAGCTAGCGGTTGGACGCGCTCGTCGTGTACAGCGTTTCTTGTCTCAGCCATTCCACGTTGCTGAGCAGTTTACCGGAATCCCAGGGGTGTTGGTAGACATCAAAGAAACCATCAAAGGATTTAACATGATCATGGACGGTGAGTTAGATCACCTGCCAGAATCAGCCTTCAACTTGAAAGGAACTATTGAAGAGGCGATTGCTGCTGGAGAGAAAATGTTGGCCGAATCATAATAAGGATACATGCAACTAGATATAATTTCACCTGAAGCCACCCTATTTTCTGGAGAAGTTACTTCCGTAACCGCTCCCGGAAAAGACGGTTCTTTTCAGATTTTAGAAAACCACGCGCCTATTGTTTCTGTGCTACAAGCAGGTCAATTGCGCATCCAAGGTTTTGTTGGAGAATTGCCTAGATCTGCCGCAAGCTTGTTTCAAAAAGCGGAAAAGGACACCTATTTATTATCGGTATCCGGTGGTACTTTAGAGATGTCTCAGAACAAAATCGTTGTTTTAGCAGACGCTTAGTCTCTGGAATATACCTATAGAGCCGCCCACAAGGGCGGCTTTTTTTTTGTGGTCTTTCCCACTTATCTTTGGCCCATGTCCCATTCTTTGCCTCCAAAGCTGAAACATCTATTGGCACAACGCGCCCACAATGGTTTGTTGCGCACACCTAAAGTGATGTCCGGCATCGATTTTATGTCCAACGACTATTTTGGTTGGGCCAAGCAGGTCGATACGGGAACAGGATTGGCCTTGGGCGGAAGTGGATCACGATTGATTTCTGGACATACAGTGGCTCTAGAATCTTTGGAGCAAAGGGCCGCTGCTGATTGGGGCGGTGATCAGGCGTTGTTTTTCCCCTCAGGCTATACCGCCAATGTGGGTTTTTTTGCCTCAGTACCCCAACGAGGAGATGTCGTTTTGGCGGATGCTCATGTTCATGCGAGTATCGTGGATGGCCTTAGGCTATCTATGGCCCATAACTTCAAGTTTGCACATAATGATCTAAATGACCTAAACACCAAGGCAGAGTATGCCCGTGCCAAAATGCATCCTGACGGTGTGTTGTTTGTGGTTACAGAAGGTCTTTTTTCTATGGATGGGGACTCCGCTCCCTTGTCCGCTATGGCTGATTGGTGCATTGAGTTCGGCGCTTACTTGGTTGTCGATGAGGCCCACAGCACAGGAGTTTACGGTGAGCGGGGGGGTGGTTTGGTGCAAGATTTGGGCTTAGAGGGCAAGGTCTGGGCCCGTCTGCTGACCCTGGGCAAGGCGATGGGACGCCAGGGTGCATTTTGGTTGGTGGATCAGCCACTGAAATCTTTTTTGGTGAATTACGCCCGTTCTTTGATCTACAGCACCGCTCCTAGTCCTGCCGAGGTAGCGCACATTACCCAAACCTTGATTTTGGCCCAGGAGCGCGGGCCACAGGCCCGCGCTCAACTATCCGAGCGCATTCATTTTTTTCGCGATACCGCGCAAAAATTAGGTGTTCTAGATCGGCTTTGGCCCGCATTAGGACCCATTCAAGCCTGGAGGTGTCCCAGTGAGCGGTCAGCGACCCAGTGGGCTGAAGACCTCCAAAGATCAGGGTATGCCGTTAAAGCCATATTGCCACCCACGGTGCCTGAGGGTGGCGCAAGATTGCGCCTGTGTGTACATGCGGACCATACAGATCAACAAATATCCGGCTTATTATCTTTATTAAAACAGTATATATGAGTGTAACACCTCCGCGTATTTTTGTCACGGG
>Ga0208022_1000617_pt1 | contig 11595 bp, 9 predicted proteins | sample ColrivemetaGS747_FD_187622 | JGI IMG/M metagenome (GOLD analysis project Ga0208022, IMG submission 187622) | Estuarine microbial communities from the Columbia River estuary - Freshwater metaG S.747 (SPAdes) (version 2) | ecosystem: Environmental > Aquatic > Marine > Intertidal zone > Estuary ...
GAGATTTTTTTAAGGACTCAAGTGTTCTGATATCTTCTTCTGGTTCGTTGAGTTCAGCTAAAGGAGGCTGATAAGCATCAATTTTATTGAAAACAATAATTGTTGGTTTTTCAGAATTGTCAATTTCATTGAGTGTTTCATTGACAACCTCGAAATGCTCCTCAAAATTTGGATGTGCAATATCTAATACGTGTATGAGCAAATCTGCTTCGCGCACTTCATCAAGTGTTGATTTGAAAGACTCCATAAGCTGTTGTGGCAGTTTGCGAATAAACCCTACGGTGTCTGTCAACAAAAGCGGCATATTATCAATAACTACCTTTCTTACGGTTGTATCAAGTGTGGCAAAGAGTTTATTCTCTGCAAAAACATCAGACTTTGAAAGCAAATTCATGATTGTACTCTTCCCAACGTTCGTATAGCCAACAAGTGCCACACGAACAAGCTGTCCGCGATTACTGCGCTGTACCATCATTTGCTTGTCAATATCGCGTAAGCGCTCTTTCATGAGGGCAATACGCTGTTGGATGATGCGTCGATCGGTTTCTATCTGAGACTCTCCAGGCCCACGCAAACCAATTCCTCCTTTTTGCCGCTCAAGGTGTGTCCACATACGAGTAAGTCGCGGAAGCATGTATTGAAGTTGAGCAAGTTCTACTTGTGTTTTGGCATGAAAAGTGCGTGCCCGACTAGCAAATATGTCTAGAATTAAAATGGTGCGATCCAAGACTTTACATTCAAGTTCTCGCTCAATATTGCGCAACTGAGACGGGCTTAATTCGTCATCAAAAATGATGAGCTCGATATCGAGGGCTTTCATGTATTGCCGAATCTCTTCTAGTTTTCCGGAACCTACGTAGGTGCGAGGGTTTGGATACGGAAGTTTTTGAACAAATTTTTCTTCAGTAATGGCCCCGGCTGTTTCTGCCAAGAACTGCAATTCATCAAGGTGTTCTTGTGCAACCTCCTCTGTGATTTCTGAAGTGATTACCCCGACAAGAACACAACGTTCTTCAACGGCATCTACGGTGACGTGTCCTTGCATTTATGGTCGAAGTCCTTTAATGTGACTGAGCACAAGGTTGATATTCTGATTGGTTTCTAACAAAGCTTTCATTGACGGCATCGCTCCTTTGCCCTGTTTAATGATCTTTACCATTTCAGCATCTGACAGTTTTGATGCGCTCAAGTCTTTAGCGCCACTAGCACCTAATTTACCATCTTCACCGTGACATTGTGCACAATGCATGGAATATAAACTTGCGCCTTGTTCTGCCGGTGTTTGTTGCGAGAATTCATCCTGATGTTTAGGACTCTCCTGACATGCAAACAAAAAGGCAACCAAAGAAATGGTCAAAAACCAAACTTTTAGAACCATCCTGCTCCTAATTCTGTTCTAAATGGCCAAGGTATAAAGGCTAAAACCAAGATGAGCGCAAGTACATACCAAAGCCTAATCGCTTTGAATTTAGCCGAAGCATCTATGCCTTTTTTAGATTTACTATGGCCAATGGTAATAGCAACAATTGCTAAAAGCATGCCAGAAAGATGCTCCATACCATAGAAACGATACAATGCTTCTTTCATCCATCCTTCTACAAATTGTACTTTATATGAAGTAAAGTATAATACTAAGCCGAGGAGCAATTGTGTATGAAAAGTAATCATAGTGAATAAGTTCACTAATCGATGTTTCTTTTCATAATTTTTCGCCGTAAAGGCATTGAATATGGCAACAACTAATAAAAGTAAAGCGATCCAACGCAATCCAGAATGAGCAGAGATAAGTGCTTGCATAATTGTGGGTTTTAGGGTTTAATCATTGAGTTTAAGAACAGCTAAAAAGGCTTCTTGCGGTACTTCTACACGGCCCACTTGGCGCATGCGTTTTTTACCTGCCTTTTGTTTTTCAAGCAATTTACGTTTTCTTGTGATATCTCCACCGTAACATTTCGCCGTAACATCTTTGCGAAGGGCTTTAATGGTTTCGCGAGCAATGACCTTAGCACCAATTGCTGCTTGAATTGGAATTTCAAATTGCTGACGAGGGATAAGCTCGCGTAATTTGATGCAAATTTTCTTGCCTAATTCGAAGGCGTTGCTCCGGTGAACCAAGGCAGAAAGCGCGTCAACTTGTTCTGCATTGAGTAGGAGGTCCATTTTAACCAAATCAGATTCTTTATAGCCAATTGGGTGGTAATCAAAAGAAGCATACCCCCGAGAGACCGACTTAAGCCTGTCGTAAAAGTCAAAAACGATCTCGGCCAAGGGCATCTCAAATGTAATTTCGACACGGTCTTGGGTAAGATAAACTTGATTTTGTAATTCACCTCGCTTTTCAATACAAAGTGTCATAATCGCACCAACATATTCAGTTTTTGTGATGACCTGAGCTTTAATATAGGGCTCTTCTATTCGATCCATTCCAGAAGGATCGGGCAGTTCAGATGGGTTATTTACAACAAGTACGTCGTCCGGATTTTTTTTCATGTAAGCCTTGTAGGAAACATTCGGAACCGTTGTAATGACAGTCATGTTGAACTCCCTTTCTAAACGTTCTTGGATGATTTCCATATGGAGCATCCCTAAGAAACCACAACGGAAACCAAAGCCAAGGGCCGCTGATGATTCTGGCTCAAAAACCAACGAAGAGTCATTGAGCTGTAGCTTTTCCATTGAATAACGTAACTCCTCGTAATCTTCTGTATCTACAGGATAGATCCCGGCGAAAACCATTGGTTTTACATCTTCAAAACCTTTAATAGCCGTTTCACAAGGGTTGTCAGATCCAGTTATGGTATCACCAACTTTGACTTCATTTGCCGCCTTGATGCCTGATATGATATAACCAACATCCCCAGCGCGCACTTCATTTTTAGGCGAAAGGTCCATCTTGAGAATACCTATTTCGTCTGCGTTGTAGTCACGACCTGTATTCAAGAAACGTACTTTCTGTCCTTTTTTCAAAACACCGTTCTTGACACGATAGTAAGCAATGATTCCTCTAAACGGATTGAATACAGAGTCAAAAATCATGGCTTGTAGGGGCGCCGATTCATCCCCTACTGGAGCGGGAATACGATTGACAACTGCTTCTAAAATTTTATCTACACCAAGACCTGTTTTTCCTGAGGCCTGAATAATGTCGTCGATATCGCAACCAATGAGCTCCATGATTTGATCAGAAACTTCTTCTGGCATAGCCCCGGGAAGGTCCATTTTATTGAGAATTGGAATGATTTCGAGGTCGTGTTCCAATGCGAGATATAAGTTTGAAATTGTCTGAGCCTCAATTCCTTGAGAAGCGTCAACAATAAGAAGGGCTCCTTCACAAGCTGCAATTGATCTTGAAACTTCATAAGAGAAGTCAACGTGTCCGGGAGTATCTATGAGGTTGAGGATATAGTCTTGCCCCTCATGCTTATAACTCATTTGAATGGCGTGGGACTTGATCGTTATTCCTCTCTCACGCTCAAGATCCATGTCGTCGAGTGCCTGAGCTTGCATCTCTCGGTCTGAGATGGTGCCTGTAGTTTGTAGCAAGCGATCTGCCAGGGTGCTTTTACCGTGGTCAATGTGGGCAATAATACAAAAATTGCGGATGTGCTTCATAGGTTGCAAAAGTACGCAATCTGCGTCATATTACAAGATGGAAAATCTAGCTACTTACCAGTAAATCTACTGATATCAGTTTCAGGATGTAGGGGTTTGTTTAATGTGATCAATTCTGTTAATTCCCTTGCCAGTGTTGGCGCCATCATATAGCCTTTAGTTCCCAACCCATTAAAAATGAATACCTGTTGATAATCAGGGTGTTGCCCCATCAATGGACGGCGATCTAGTACCGTTGGTCTTACGCCGGCAACTTGATCTATAACAGTAGGCTGATAGTCCCCTAGTGAGGATAGGTTTTGAAGGAGTTGTTCTCTTGCTTCAGGAGTTGTATGAAGCGTTGAATTATTCCATTCGTAGGTTGCTCCAACCCTAAAACGACCATCTCCATGTGGCAATACAAAACACTTGCGGTTCAAAGACTCTGTCTCAGAAAGCACTGCGCTCTCTATCAAAAGCGTTTGGCCTTTGGTTTGCTGAAGCGGTAAAAAACTAAATGTTAATTCTTCCTTTTGGCGATAACCCAAACAAAAAACTACATAGTCATACGAAACACCACCATAAGTTCGCGTTTCAGGATGCCAGACAGCATCATTGAACTCCTCTTGAAGTAGTACACCGCTCTTTCTAAAATAGCTCTTATGAGCATTAACCCAATTAGCCGCGTCGATCCAAAAGGCATGACGCACACGACCACTCCCAAATAAGTTCTTTGCGGACTGATGCTCAAGATCTTCGAGGGTTAGTTTTTCCAAATATTCCGCGTATTCATCAAGCGCTGACTTTCTTTGCCAATTCTCTCGCTCATCTAAAGAAGAAAAAAACCGCCTTATAACAATGGGGCGATAGAATTTCATATGAAGGAGCTGCTCTATTTCTTGATAAAATACACGCGCTTCAGGTAAAAACTCATCGAGTCGCCAAGATTTATTCATACGTCGAAATACCATTGGATTCACCATCCCTGCGGCAATTGCACTCGAATGATTACTTCCTTGGTCAAGCATGGTGATTTCTATTTCTTTGGAAATCAATTGATGAGCCAGACAAGTACCTGCTAATCCGGCGCCAACTATAAGTGCTTTTTTTGCCATGGCTTATTTCGTAAAGGCGAAGCTAAGCAAACTAATTTGAACTGAGGGTTCTGAATCTCTAATTGCACACACTAAAGATTCAAGTGTTGCGCCTGTGGTGATAACATCATCCACAATTAAAATGTGCAATTCTTTAGGTAAATTACGCAATGATTTAAAGGTCTGCTGTACATTATCCCAACGTCCAAAACGATCGTTGGTTGTTTGACTCCTTGTGTGCTTTTCTTTTCTAACCAAAAAACTCCAAACCGGCACCTTCCATTCTTTTGCAAGACCTCTGGCCAATAACTCACTTTGATTATAGCCCCTAGCAAATTTCTTTTTTGGGTGTATTGGAACAGGTAGTATAGCGTCAACATGCCGGATTGGATGTGTTGAAAGTTGTTTTGCCATATGCGTTCCGAGATAGATGCCAAGAGGCGCCTTAAAGTCGTATTTCAAGGCGCGAATTAAAGACTGACTAGCGCTGCCCTTTGCGTAAAAATACAGCGCACAAGTGTGTTTAATCTTAGTTCGGCTCCAAAATAATTGATCGAGTTTGGTGGGTTCTACTTGTAGTTCAAAATAGGTTCGTTCCATCCCTTCCCAACACAACCAACATAAGTATCGCTCAGCAGAAATTAATTCTTTGTTGCAATGCAAACAAACATTTGTAAAAAGCATGTGGCCTAAGCCATCAGTATAATTTTTGAGCACTAAACCTAGTTTCCGGATGTATGTAGCCATTTCTATCGCAGATTTAACAATTCGATGTTTAAAAGTGATTGTATTTTAAGCATAGATCAAACGCTGAATTCGTAATTTTATTGAGGCTTCCTTCTATACGAAAATTATCGTTTCAAACGCTCAAAATTCTACAGAAAAATTATCAAAAATCACGGAAGACACATGTGAATATCTTTCTTGGGTATGTTGAAATCCGCTGAAGGGTTTGTCCGTGAAAGGATTGCGCATTTTAGTGTTGAAAACCGTCAAAAAATGTTAATTTCTTTAATTGATTCGAGGCCGAATTTTAACAAATTTTGTAATCCTGATTTTGATTTAAATCTGCAACATTAAAGCTATGACCAAAAACCTACACGAACCGATTCTTGAAGAAAACAAAAGCCGTTTTGTCCTATTTCCTATTCAACACGACGATATTTGGAGCTTCTACAAAAAAGCGGAGGCTAGCTTTTGGACTGCAGAAGAAATTGATTTATCACCAGACCTCATCGATTGGGAAAACAAGCTTAACGACGATGAGCGTCACTTCATCAAACACGTCCTTGCTTTTTTTGCGGCATCCGACGGTATTGTAAATGAAAATCTCGCAGAGCATTTCCTCAATGAAGTTCAATACACCGAGGCTAAATTCTTCTATGGTTTTCAAGTGACAATGGAAAACATCCATTCAGAAACTTATTCTCTTCTGATCGACACCTACATCAAAGACACCCAAGAAAAAAACTACCTTTTCAATGCTATTGATACCGTAGATTGCGTTCGTAAAAAGGCCGATTGGGCACTTCGCTGGATTGATAAAGGCTCATACGCTGAGCGTTTAGTTGCCTTTGCCGCTGTTGAAGGAATTTTCTTCTCAGGCTCATTCTGCTCCATTTTCTGGCTTAAAAAGCGCGGGCTCATGCCGGGCTTATCTTTCTCTAACGAACTCATTTCTAGAGATGAGGGTCTCCACTGCGACTTCGCTTGCTTGCTTTACACTAAGCATTTAGTGAATAAACTTCCCAAAGAAAAAGTACAAGAGATCATTACCAATGCTGTCGAAATCGAGAAAGAGTTTGTCACTGATGCACTACCTGTCAAACTCATTGGTATGAATAGTAACCTTATGGGTCAATACATTGAGTTTGTCGCCGACAGACTACTGGTAGAACTTGGAAACGAGCGTGTTTACAATGCAACCAACCCTTTTGATTTCATGGACATGATTTCTATTCAAGGCAAAACTAATTTCTTTGAAAAACGAGTTGGTGAGTATCAAAAAGCAGGAGTGCTTGCAGGCAAGGAAAACCAAGCATTTAGTCTTGATGAAGATTTTTAATTGAACCTAACTAAAACTAAAATATAAGGAGCATATGTACGTTGTAAAAAGAGACGGAAAACAAGAAGCCGTCAAATTCGATAAAATCACAGCTCGCATCATAAAGATGTGTTATGGCTTAGATCCGCTTGTTTCGCCTGAAGGAGTGGCAATGAAAGTTATTGAAGGATTGTTCGATGGTGTAAGCACTACCGAACTTGACAATCTTGCCGCTGAAGTAGCAGCAGCAAAAACGATTGATCATCCGGACTATGCACTATTAGCCTCCCGAATCGCGGTATCGAATCTACACAAAGAAACCAAAAAGACTTTCTCTGAAGTCATGCACGATCTCTATCATTATGTTGATTCCAAGACAAACGAATCTGCTTCGCTCCTTGCAGACGACGTCTATCAAATCATCATGGATAATAAAGAGGTACTTGATTCGAGCATCATCTACGACCGTGATTTTCGCTATGACTACTTTGGGTTCAAGACACTCACTCGTTCTTACCTCATGCGTTTAAACGGTAAGATTGCAGAGCGTCCTCAACAAATGCTTATGCGTGTGGCCGTGGGTATCCATAAAGATGATATTCAATCGGCAATTCAAACCTATAACCTCATGTCAGAAGGTTGGTTTACACATGCTACACCAACACTATTCAATTCAGGCACTCCAAAACCACAAATGTCATCTTGCTTCCTGCTTACGATGAAAGAAGATAGCATCAGTGGAATTTATGACACGCTTAAGTCATGTGCTCAAATTTCTCAATCTGCTGGTGGAATAGGTTTGTCTATCCACGATATCCGCGCTACAGGATCATATATCAAAGGAACTAACGGTGCCTCGAACGGTATTGTCCCTATGCTTCGTGTTTTCAACGATACCGCTCGCTACGTAGATCAAGGTGGTGGTAAAAGAAAAGGTTCGTTTGCTATTTATATCGAGCCTTGGCATGCAGATGTCTTTGATTTCCTTGATCTCAAGAAAAACCATGGTAAAGAAGAGCAGCGTGCACGCGATCTTTTTTACGCACTCTGGATTCCAGACCTATTTATGAAACGCGTTAAAGAAAATGGAGATTGGACGCTTATGTGTCCGCACGAATGTCCAGGCCTTTCAGATACTCATAGTGCCGAATTTGAAGCGCTTTACACTAAATACGAAAAAGCGGGAAAAGGACGTAAAACTATAAAAGCACAAGACCTCTGGTTTAAAATTCTCGAATCACAAATCGAAACCGGAACTCCATACATGCTTTACAAGGATGCGGCTAACTCTAAGTCTAATCAACAGAATCTAGGTACCATAAAGTCATCCAACTTATGTACTGAAATCATTGAATACACTGCGCCAGATGAGGTAGCGGTTTGTAACCTCGCTTCTTTAGCACTTCCAAAATACGTTACCGAAGATGGTGTCTTCGACCACGACAAACTCTTTGAAGTAACCTATCAAGCTACCCTCAACCTTAACCGCATCATTGACAACAACTTCTATCCTGTAGAAGAAGCGCGCAACTCCAACATGCGCCACCGTCCAATCGGCTTGGGTGTTCAAGGTTTAGCTGACGCATTTATCATGATGGGCTTCCCTTTTGAATCTGCCGAGGCGCGCGACTTGAATCGTGAAATTTTTGAGACTATTTATTTTGCTTCAATGACAGCCTCAAAAGATCTTGCTAAAATCGATGGTCCTTATGAAACAATTAAAGGTTCGCCGGTTTCTAAAGGCGTCTTCCAATTTGATATGTGGGGAGTAACTCCTACTGGTCGTTGGGAATGGGATCTTCTCAAAGAGGAAGTTAAAAAGCACGGTGTTCGCAATTCACTCTTGCTTGCGCCAATGCCGACAGCTTCTACAGCACAAATTCTTGGTAATAATGAGTGTTTTGAGCCATATACATCCAATATTTATACACGTCGTGTATTGTCTGGTGAATTCATTATCGTCAACAAGCATCTACTCAAAGACCTTGTAAAAGAAGGATTGTGGAGTAAAGACATGCGTCAAAAAATCATGGCTGCTAACGGATCAATCCAAAATATTCAGGAAATTCCACAGCATCTTAAAGATTTATACAAGACTGCCTGGGAAATATCTCAAAAGGCGATTATCGAGCAAGCAGCTGACCGTGGTGCCTATATTTGTCAAAGTCAGTCACTGAACATCTTTATGGAAAATGCCAACTTCGGTAAACTTACCTCCATGCACTTCTATGGTTGGGAGAAAGGGCTCAAAACAGGGATGTACTATTTACGCACCAAGGCCGCAACCGATGCAATTAAATTTACTGTTGACAAAACTGTCACAGAACAACCTAAAGCAGAAAAAGTTATCGAAGATCAACAAGCAGCCATTGCTTGTTCTCTCGATGACCCAGACGGCTGTGAAATGTGTTCCGGATAGAAGCGGCGGTAGCCGGTTATATGTGGAACGTAAATTCATGAACGAAGTGAACTAAATGTATTCCGGATAGAAGCGGCGGTAGCCGGTTATATGTGGAACGTAAATTCATGAACGAAGTGAACTAAATGTTTACAGATTATATAAAAAGGCTCGCAAATTGCGAGCCTTTTTTAATTATAGCACTTACCTTTGCACTTTCTCAGCAATATGACTCATCAAAAACCTATTCACCGCGCGCTCATTTCTGTATTTTACAAAGACGGTCTTGAGCCAATCGTAGAAAAATTACATGCTCACAATGTAGAAATCCTATCAACGGGAGGAACGCTATCCTTCATCCGTGAAATGGGTATCCCTGTAACTGCAGTTGAGGACATCACCCAGTTTCCTGAAATTCTTGGTGGCCGCGTCAAAACATTACACCCTGCTATTTTTGGAGGAATTCTTAATCGTCGTGATTATGAGGCTGATCAAGCACATATGGCTGAGCATCAGCTTTCTTCAATCGACCTTGTAATTGTTGATCTTTACCCGTTTGAGCAAACGGTTGCTTCAGGCGCTAGTCACGAGGCGATCATTGAAAAAATAGATATCGGGGGAATTTCACTTATCAGAGCGGCTGCCAAAAACTACAATGACGTTGTGATCATACCAAGTGTTAAACAATATGCTGATTTATTAGACATTCTCAACACAAACGGCGCACAAACCACTTTGGATCAACGTCATACATTCGCAGCAGAAGCATTTCATGTTTCTTCACATTATGACACAATGATTCACCAATATTTCATGAATCAACAAAGCGGCTACCTTAAAATCAGCGAAGAAAAAAATAGCCCACTTCGATACGGTGAGAATCCACATCAAAAAGGTTCTTTTTACGGTGAACTCGATGCTTTATTCACCAAGGTGCACGGTAAAGAACTTTCTTACAATAACCTTCTTGATGTAGATGCTGCTGTTCGCCTCATGCAAGAATTTAAAAATGACGGGCCTACTTTTGCCATTCTTAAACACAATAACGCCTGTGGATTAGCCACACGTCCAACGCTTAAAGAAGCGTATGAAGACGCGCTCGCTGCAGATCCAGTAAGTGCCTTCGGTGGAATTCTTATTGCCAATACCACTCTTGATATTACAACGGCAACTCTTGTAAATGAATTATTTTGTGAAGTACTCATTGCTCCTGCATATGATAAAGAGGCCATTGCCTTACTTCAATCAAAGAAAAACCGAATTATTCTCATCCAAAATGAAGTTGAATTACCTAGCACTCTAGTGAGAAGCGCCCTCAACGGTTTCCTTGTTCAAGATGCAGATATGGCAAGTGAAGGCCCTGAAAACCTTGAGGTGAAGACTCAACTGGCTCCTAGCCAACAAGAAATTCTAGATCTACTTTTTGCAAATAAATTGGTAAAACACACCAAATCGAATACCATTATTTTGGCAAAAAATGGTCAGCTTCTAGCAAGTGGAACAGGACAAACCTCTCGGGTAGATGCGCTCAAGCAAGCTATACATAAAGCAAAGAGCTTTGGATTTGATTTAAATGGTGCAGCCATGGCAAGTGATGCATTCTTTCCATTCCCAGACTGTGTTGAAATTGCACACCTTGAAGGCATTAATGCGGTCATTCAGCCCGGAGGATCTGTTAAAGATGATTTATCTATTCAATATTGCAACGAAAATCAAATGAAAATGGTTTTTACAGGTGTGCGCCATTTCAAACATTAACAACAAAAAGGAAAGTTTTTCATATTTCAATGCTATAAACGTAACCTTTCAACATATTCTTCGAATAAGAAGAAATTACACAAAACCAATAAGCGCTTAAAATGGGCCTTTTTAACTTTCTTACACAGGAAATTGCCATTGACCTCGGTACGGCAAATACCCTGATTATTTGGAATGACAAAGTTGTTGTCGATGAACCTTCAATAGTAGCCAAAGATATCCAAACGGGTAAGGTAGTGGCTATTGGGAGAAAAGCGCAACTAATGCATGGTAAAACGCACAAACTCATTGAAACAGTGCGTCCACTCAAAGATGGCGTTATTGCCGACTTCCAGAGTGCAGAACAAATGATCAAGGGCATGATTAAAATGATCAATCCCGGAAGAACCCTTTTTAATCCAACACTGCGCATGGTAATCTGTATCCCTTCAGGAATTACAGAAGTTGAAAAACGAGCCGTTCAAGACTCAGCAGAACACGCAGGTGCCAAAGAAGTATATCTGATACACGAACCTATGGCTGCAGCTATTGGTATCGGGATTGACGTTGAAGAACCAATGGGTAACATGATCATCGACATAGGAGGAGGAACTTCAGAAATTGCTGTTATCGCGCTGGGTGGTATTGTTTGTGATAAATCTATCCGTATTGCCGGTGATGACTTCACCAACGACATCGAAGAATACATGCGCCGCCAACACAACATCCTT
>Ga0208022_1000628_pt1 | contig 11467 bp, 10 predicted proteins | sample ColrivemetaGS747_FD_187622 | JGI IMG/M metagenome (GOLD analysis project Ga0208022, IMG submission 187622) | Estuarine microbial communities from the Columbia River estuary - Freshwater metaG S.747 (SPAdes) (version 2) | ecosystem: Environmental > Aquatic > Marine > Intertidal zone > Estuary ...
GGTCACAAGAAAGCGTTACTTTCATGACGTTGCCCGGTACAACCTGACCGTTCTTCACTACTGGTACTTCTTTGATGCCGCCAATCGCTAAAATACAAGCATCTGGTGGGTTTACAATGGCTGTAAATGATTCAATACCGAACATGCCGAGGTTAGAAATGGTAAAGGTGTTACCTTCCCAATCTGAAGGTTGAAGTTTTTTGTCTTTGGCTTTTTGAGCGTATTCACGTACTTCAGCAGAAATTTGGGTCAGGCCTTTGCCATCGGCAAAACGCACAACAGGAACAAGTAAGCCGTCTTCAACGGCAACAGCTACACCAATATTGACGTGCTCGTTGCGGCGAATGAAGTCGCCCATCCAGGCGCTGTTAACGGCAGGATGCTTGCGCAAAGCCATAGCTACTGATTTGACGACCATATCGTTGAAAGAAACCTTCACGCCATCGATGCTGTTGAGGCTTTTGCGTGCGGCAATAGCAGCATCCATATCGATGTCTAAAGTGAGGTAGAAGTGAGGTGCAGTAAATTTGCTTTCGGCCAAACGGCGCGCAATGGTTTTGCGCATCTGAGAAATGGGCTCGTCGGTAAAAGAAACGGTTCCGGCAGGAGCTGCTGTGTATGCAGGTGTATTTGCTGCAGGTGTATAGGGAACGTAATGATCGACATCGCGCTTCACGATGCGGCCGTTTTCACCGGTACCGCCTACGGCGTGGATGTCAATGCCGCGCTCCGCTGCTAATTTTTTAGCGAGCGGCGATGCGAAAACGCGATCTGAGTTGCTATTGTTGGCAACTGGAGCTGCTACCGGAGCAGCAGCAGGTGCAGGATTTGGAGCGCTTGCTGCAACGGGTGGAGCAGTAGGAGCAGGAGCGGGTGTGGGTGTTTCAGCTTCAGTGCTGGCACCAGGGGCGCCTGCAGCAGCATTAGCTAAAATAGCAGAAATGTCTTCTCCAGCAGATCCGATAATCGCAAGGACGCTATTGACAGGCGCAGCCTTGCCGGTTTCTACACCAATGTGGAGCAAAACACCATCGTAAAAAGACTCAAATTCCATAGTGGCTTTGTCTGTTTCGATCTCGGCGAGTACCTCACCAGATTTGACTGAATCACCAACGTTTTTAGTCCAGGCGGCAACAACACCTTCTGTCATGGTGTCGCTTAATTTGGGCATGTATACTACTTCAGCCATGTCTTTTAATTTGGGTTTTTAGTATTCTTTGATATAAGGGTAGTCTGCTTGAACATATACGTCTTCGTATAGTTCATGGGCTTCTGGATAAGGAGAGTTTTCAGCAAAAGTGACTGATTCTTCCACTTCCTTTTTCACCCAAGCGTCGATGTCTGCAAGTTCTTGTTCAGAAAGCCATTTTTGGGCTTTGATGATGCGCAAGCAGTGTTCTATAGGATCTTGTTCCATCCATTCGGCGACTTCGTCTTTGGTGCGGTATTTTTGCGGGTCAGACATGGAGTGTCCTTTGTAGCGATACGTACGGATATCGAGTAGCGTTGGGCCTTCGCCGTTGCGAGCGCGGCTTGCAGCTTCTTCGATGGCTTCGTGCACAGCTTCTGGACGCATACCGTTCACAATTTTGGAAGGCATTCCGTAAGAAAGGCCGATTTGAGAAAGGTCGGTAACGTTTGTGGTGCGCTCTACTGAGGTTCCCATGGCGTAGTTGTTGTTTTCAATGATGAAAATCACTGGAATTTTCCAGTTCATGGCCATATTGAAGGTTTCGTGGAGCATGCCCTGACGCACAGCGCCATCGCCCATAGAAACAAAGGCTACATTTTTTGTGCCTTTGTACATTTCGGCAAATGCAACACCAGCACCCATTCCAATTTGAGCACCTACAATACCGTGTCCACCCATAAAGTTGACTTTTTTGTCAAAGAAGTGCATCGAGCCACCTTTTCCTTTAGAGCAGCCAGTGGTGCGTCCGTAGAGCTCGGCCATCAGTACGCGTGGGTCAGTGCCCAAAGCAATTGGATGCGCGTGGTCGCGGTAGGCGGTCATGTGTTTGTCGTCTCGGCTACAAGCACTTGCCGTACCCACAACAATCGCTTCTTGACCGATGTAGAGGTGGCAGAATCCGCCAAATTTTTGCTGAATGTAAAGTTGACCTGTTTTGTCTTCAAATTTGCGGATCAAGAGCATGTCTTTGTACCACTTGACGTAGGTTTCTTTCGAAAATTTTGGTTTCTCTGAACTTTTAACGGCTTTTGCGCACATAACTTCTTTTTTTATCGGTCACAAATATACAAATGATTCACAAACAATGTTCAAAATGTCAATTTAACACTAAGTGCTTGGAAATTTAAATTTCACGCTTCAAATAAGGCTTGATTTGACGCAATGGCATACTGAATGTAATGACACCATTTGCATAATTACTCACTTCGTAAGGATTGTAAATAAAAGTGATTTTACCTTGACTGATTTCGAAGTTGTCAGGTAAAACAAATCCCTTTTCAAACCAATAATCAGTTTCCGAGAAAGGTTTAGTTGCACTGATCCCCACTGATCGGCGAAAAGCGGCTTCCGCCAATTTTAGGAATTTGGCGTCTTTGCGAATAAAATCTGAAAGGTTCAGGGTTTTTGCACTTTTTTTATCAAAATGCGTGATACCGACGCCATACATACCATGTGCACCTCCGGTGTATGTACTCGATTCATTTTTTACACTTGCAAAACCAGCATGAGACGCGTCGATTTCATAGGAATCTTCGATATTCCATACCATACTCATTTCATCTTCATAGCGTCGGGCTTCTTTTTTAAACGAAAGAAGCGATTGATGGATGAGTTCGCCACTTAAAAGAGCCGTATAAGGCGCTTGTTCTTCTGGTTTATAAAGACCCTTGCGTATGAAGTTATTGATGGCGACCTGCCATTTAGCCAATGGTAAGGCCGGGTTGTAAAATTGATAGGTAACCTTGGACCATTGTTTGTCCCATTCTTCGACAACTTTTCTTTTGGAAATGAGCACGCTGTCTGCACCTTTAATGAGCAAGCTGGTATCTTTTGGATTGACTTCTTTGGCTTGAACCTCTGTTTCTTTTGGTTCTACACCTTCTTTTACTTTTCGAGTTTCTTTTTTGCCTTGAGGTTCTGTGTGGCAGGCGAAAACTACTAAAAGTGTTAGCGCAATTAAGGAAATGATTTTAAGCTTCATGTGTTGTTTTTTTAGCGGCCTTCATGACCAAGTAAATTCCTGCAATGACGAGTGGAATACTGAGGAGCTGACCGGTGTTGAGTGGCAGGCTGTAGTCTCGGGCGGTTTGGCCGAGTTTGAAGAATTCGCAAATAATGCGCGAACCAAAAATCAGGATCAGAAAACTGCCAAAGACAAAGCCCGGTTGCTGCCACTTTTTGAGTTTCCAATAAAGGTAAAGCAAGACGCCAAACGAAATGAAATAACAAATGGCCTCATAAAGCTGCGCAGGGTGGCGCGGAGTAGGGTCGTAGTTTCCAATGGCTTCGTTGTAGAAATACACGAATTCAAAAGCCCAAGGCACATCGGTAACATAACCCACCATTTCGTGGTTGACCAAATTACCCAAGCGGATAAACGTTGCCGCGATGGCTATTGGCGCAGCAATGCGGTCTAAGATCCAGATGTATGAACGCTTTGAAACTTTTTTGGTGAAAATAAATAACGCAATGAGGATGGCAATTGCCGCGCCGTGGCTGGCCAAACCGCCCTCCCAGATTTTTACAATGTCACCGGGATGCGAAAAGTAGCCGGGTTCCACGATTTGTCCATTTGCGATTTTATCCCAATAGGGTCCGTAAAATAGTACGTGCCCCAAACGCGCGCCAATAATAGTGGCCAGCACCATGTAGGTAACGAGGGTATCGAGGACTTTGTCTTCTACTTGTTCGGCTTTGAACATTTTACGAATGACGAAATAGCCCATGATGATGCCTGAAACGAAAAGCAAGCCGTATAAATTGGGCGTTCGCCAGCCATCGATGAGTTGGGAGTCTACTGCCCAGTGAATAGATTGAATCATGGTTGTTGGTTTTTAAGCGCTTGTTCGATCAGTGCTTGTGGTTTTTCATTGCGTCCGCTAAACGGAAGCGCCACAGAACGCCCTTTTTTGAAAATCAGGTTGCTATTGTTTTGTCCTTTGCGCAGCTCTTTTTGAACCTCAGCTGGTAAATGAATGACATCCATGCAGGCGGTACTGCAGCAGTTTTCCATCTTGACTTGGCATTCTTCGCATTGGATGAATAGCAAGTGACAGGAATTGTTTAGGCAGTTTGTATGGGTGTCAGCAGGTTTTCCACATTGGTGACAAACCGAGATGATATCTGGGGTAATGCGCTCGCCTCTGCGTTCGTCAAAAACAAAGTTCTTGCCGATGAACTTGTTTTCGATCCCTTGTTCTTTGCAGTCGTTGGCATATTTGATGATGCCACCTTCGAGTTGGTGCACATTTTTGAAGCCGCGGTGCTTGAACCATGCAGACGCCTTTTCGCAGCGCACACCTCCTGTGCAATACATCACGATATTTTTGTCCTCGTTGCCTTTCAAAACTGTTTCTTCGATAAACGGTAACGATTCTCTAAATGTATCGACATCAGGCAGCACTGCCCCTTTGAAATGTCCGACCTCCCATTCGTAGTGATTTCGAAAATCGATCAGTAGGGTATTTGGGTCGTCGGTTAGGGCGTTGAAAGCGGCTGCGTCGAGGTGCACGCCTTTATTGGTGACATCAAAAGTGGTGTCGTTCAGACCATCGGCTAAAATTTTAGACCTGACCTTGATTTTGAGCTTCAAAAATGGAAATTCGGCTTCGGCGTCGTCTACCGCAAAATTCAGTCGCACGCCATTCAGATAATCAATTTGGTAGAGTTCTTCTCGAAAACGTCCCAAATTGGCTGTTGGTACTGCAATTTGTGCATTGATACCTTCTTTGGCAACGTAGGTTCGACCAACGATATCGAGTTCGGACCAATTGAGGTATAATTGATTTCTAAACGCTTGAGGATCTTGGATGTGAGCGTATTGATAAAAAGAAATGGTGATGTATTGATGACCTACGGCTAAGAGTTGTTTTTCTAATGCTGCGCGGTCGAGTGTATTCCAGAGTTGCATTTTTTCATTCATTAGACGGCTACATTGTGTTCGCGCAAGGCGTCGTTGAGGGAGGTTTTAAGGTCGGTTGAAGCCTTGCGTTGCCCGATGATGAGCGCGCAAGGAACTTGGTAGTCTCCGGCGGCAAAAGTTTTGGTGTAAGAACCGGGAATAACAACCGATCTTTCTGGTACATAACCGTTGAATTCTTTGGGTTCTGGGCCAGTGACATCAATGATTTTCGTCGATTTAGTCAGTACAACATTCGCACCAAGTACTGCTTCTTTGCCCACGCGCACGCCTTCTACTACAATACAACGCGACCCAATAAAGGCGCCATCTTCAATCACTACTGGTGCAGCTTGAAGAGGTTCCAAAACGCCGCCAATACCAACACCACCGCTGAGATGAACATCTTTGCCAATTTGCGCGCAGCTGCCCACCGTAGCCCAGGTATCGACCATGGTGCCGCTGTCGACATAGGCACCAATATTGATATACGATGGCATCATGATGACGCCAGGGGCGACATATGCGCCATAGCGCGCAACCGCATGTGGCACTACCCGAACACCGAGTGCTTTGTAGTTGCGCTTGAGCGCCATTTTGTCGTGAAATTCAAAAGGGCCTACTTCAATGGTTTCCATTTGGCGAATCGGAAAATACAGCACAACCGCTTTTTTCACCCACTCGTTGACTTGCCAAGTACCGTCTTCTCGTGGTTCCGCTACGCGGAGTAAACCTTTGTCGAGGTCTTCGATGACGTGTTCAATGGCTTGAATTGTTGCTTTTTCACTTAAAAATGCGCGGTTTTCCCACGCGGCTTCAATGGCTTGTCTCATGCGCTTGTTGTTCTGGTTTGGGAATTCTGATCAATAAAATAAGGCCAAATGCAAAAAATACGACTAAAGCGAGAATGGAAGTTCTGATGTCCAAAAAGCCTTCGATGAGCCCAAAAGTGAGCGTGCCTAATGCCAAGCCCAATTTTTCTGCTAAGTCGTAGAAGCTGAAGTAAGAAGTGAGGTCCTTGGTTTCAGGTAACAATTTAGAATAGGTGGATCTAGATAAAGATTGAATCCCGCCCATTACCAAGCCCACGCCCGCTGCAGCAATAAAGAATTGCCATGGATACCACACGAATTGATATACGTAAATGCAAAGGGCGATCCAAATGATAATGGCACCACCGAGGGCCTTGAAATTGCCAATTTTTTTAGAGATAAACGACATCAGGTAGGCGCCGCCAATTCCGATAAACTGTATAATGAGGATCGAAATGATGAGGTCTTGCTGTTTGATGCCAATCACTTCCTTGTTGGCAAAAGCCACTGCCATTACCATGATGGTTTGCACGGCCATGTTGAACATGAAATAAGACCCTAAGTATCCTTTGAGTGTTTTGTTCTCACGAATTTGCTTCCAAACTTTGTAGACTTCCGCGTATCCTTTGCTAATCAAATTCTTGCTGTCTTTTTGCGTGGCACTTGTTTTGGGAAGTCTCGAAAAAGAGAAGGTAGCAAAGGCAATCCACCAAAGACTTACCATTGGAAACGCCCAATTAATTTCTTTGCTATCCATAAATGTCCTCATCAATAAAATGATGATTAATAGGCTAGAGCTTCCTAAATAACCCATCGAAAAGCCACGGGCTGAAACGCGGTCGTGGTCTTTGGCTTCCGCAATATCGGGCAAATAAGCGTTGTAGTAAACCAAACTGGCCCAAAAGCCGATAGAACCAAAAAATAGTGGCAACATGCTCCAGTTGATGACAAAAGGGCTTTCACCCAATGTGCCACTCGGTGGCGTATGGAAAAAATAAAGCAAGCCACTTGATATAGCGCCGAGGTAACAAAAAAACTGCATAAATAATTTGCGCTTTCCACCAGCGTCTGCTATGCCAGATAGCAAGGGTGAAACAAGTGCGACAACAATATAGGACAAGCAAATGACATAGGCGTAGAATTCGGTGTTGTGGAATTCGCGTCCTAGGAAGCTAACGGTGTCATAGACCGTACGGCCAGCCTCATTTTTGAGGCTTGTTTGGGTCTCGTAAAGTATCGGAAAAATAGCCGAGCTAATGATCAGCGGATAAACCGAGTTAGCCCAGTCGTAGAAGACCCATCCGGTGATGGTGCGTTTGTTCCCTTTTTGCTGCATGATTCAAAATTAGGGAAATATCTTTAGTGTTGGATGTTGAGCCCGTATTTCACTAATAAACCGGGAAGTTGGGCAAACTGAATTTTTGCGCCTTTCATGGAATTGAATTCGGGATCTAAGGTCAATTCAGTTACACCCGTTAAATCAGCTCTGCTGAGGTCACTTCTTTCAAAGTGGGCGCTCAGTAAGTGAGAGCCTTCAAAGGAAACGCCCATTGCTTTTACTTCTGTGAATTCGACGCCTTCTAAATCGCAGTTCAAAAACTTGCAGTTTTGAAGGTTCATCTGGTAAAAGCTCGCGTGTTTGAGCAGGCAATTGTCGAATTGACAGGAAAAGCCAAAAGCATTCGCGTATTCAAAATGCAGTCCTAATAATTTACAATTGTAGAACGAAACACCATTCAGTACGGTATCTACCAAGCTACAATTGGATAAATTGCATTCTTCAAAAGTGCAATCTAAAAATTTGGATTGGCTTACTTTAACGGCCGTGAAATCTAAACCAATGAATCGACATGCTTCATAACTAGATTTTTCCTGAAAATCTTCAATAGTTGTGATGTCGAGATCGTAAAAATCTTGGTTCATTCGAGGCCTGCAAGATAAGGTTTGAGGTAGGTAAACGGCTCGTTAAGCTCTCCGGATAGCATCGTTTGGGTGCCTCGGAAAATGATTTGATCAGGATCTGGGCCAAGTAAAACCGGGAACACCGCTTTGAGTAGTTCGGAGCCGAAGTCTTCGGCGGCATCTTTGGAGAGTTCGCAAGGCAAGTTGTCTACAGCCATCACGGCAATAGCGCCTGCTTGTAGCATATCGACTTCTTGACCTGTTTTGGGGTCGTAGCCATACATGGACGCCCCAATTTTACTCGGGCGAATGGTACAGGCAATAGGCCCGGCAATATCGCAAGAAACGTCTGCTACTACTTGCAGCTGACAATTGGGGTCTTGGAGCATTTGTTGGGTCAGGATAAACGGCGATTTCGAAGACCAAAAATGACAAGGAATGTACACATTGCTCTTTTCTGCAAAAGCCCCAAAGTTGCTTTGATACAATTCAGGTTGGGTGTAAAATTCGCTTTTGTCAAAGCCTGCATCTGACTTTCTGCAGAAGTATTGGTGCGTGTCGAGGTGTGTGAATACGGCTTCGTGGTGTTGCTCTTGAAGATAGGCCTCCGGATCAACTTCTTTAATGGGCAATAGTTTGACAATTTCTCTGGCACCATTTCCGACGCGACCATAGCCGGTTAGTACCAATTTGAAGTCAGCTGGCAGCACAGCTTTCTTTAATTCCGCTTCTACTTCTTTGCGGTCATTACACAAGTGCGCTGGTTTGAGGTTGTATGTGCCCGTTTTGAGCCCGTAGGTCAAAAAGGCATTGTAAGCCCCAACCACACCCGCATAGCGACCAAAACCAATGATGCGTTTGTTGTTGGCGTCTTTGAGTACCTCGTAGTCGATCAGACGAATTTTCTTGTCTAAGATTTCTTGTAGCAGCGCTCTGTTATAGGGTTGCTTTTTGAAAGTATGTGAAAAGAAAAGGTAGGTTTTGCCCGCTATGAGTTGTTCTTTTGGAACTTCTTTTACGCCCAATAGTATGTCGCAATGGCTGAGGTCTTCCTGAACGTTAAGGCCAAGTTCGGCGTATTTTTCATCTGAAAAGCTGCGAATTGGTGAAGTTTGTACCGTGACTTTCACGTTCGGGTATTGCTTTTCTAATTGCAGGCACTGAGCGGGGCTCAGCGGCACCCTGAAATCGGGTGGAGTTTTGCCTTCCCGGATGATACCGATGTGAATGATGGACATTTGTGAGTTGAAGTTGATGGAAATATGAATCTTTAGCTCAGGTAGTTGTCAATGAACTCGCGAACGCAGGCAGCACCACCATTTCGACTCAAGACAATATCTGAAATGCTTTTGATAGAAGCCACAGCCGATGCAGGGCACACTGCCAAGCCAACCGCTTTCATGACCTCGGCGTCGTTGCGGTCATCGCCGATAAAGGCTACTTCTTGGAGGGAAATGTTCATTTCTTTGCACCAGTTTTCTAAGATGCTGAGTTTTGAATCGCGGCCGACATATACGCGTTCTATCCCCAACAAGGCCGCTCTATCTTGTACCATATGTTTGGTGAAGCCCGATGAAATAATGCCCAATTCAATTTTCTTTTGTTTACTTAATTCCAAAAGGGCCAAGCCATCATGTGTGTGATAACGTTTCATTTGGTCGCCGTTTTCAGAAACGTACATGCCACCGTCTGTCAGAACGCCGTCGACGTCCAAGATGAGCATCTTGAGGCCCTTGATTTTCTTATCGAGGCTTGCCTGCGAAAAAAGTGGTTTGAACAAAAGTGCTTGCAAATCGATTTCGTACTCTTCGCAAATTGCTTCGAGGTCGTAGATGGAAAGTTCGTGAACGTTGTCCACGTCTAGGTCGGCGAGGAAATCGTCAAATTCGATACCGTTGGTTTTACACAAACCTTTAATGTTGAGTTCAAGTAACATAATTATACAATTTGATAGCCAACACTTTGCGCAACTTTTTGAATGTCGGCATGTAGTTTTCTGAATTCATCGTAGTTGAGCTGTTGTGAGGCATCTGATTTGGCCACTTTGGGGTTGGGGTGTGCTTCAATGAGCAAGCCGTCTATGCCCATGGCCACACAAGCGCGCGCCAGCGGATTCACGCCATAAGCGTAGCCCATTGCGTGAGATGGATCTAGTATGATAGGCAAATTGGTGTGCTCTTGTAACCAAGCCACGCCACATAAGTCGAGCGTAAAACGTGTGCCGGTTTCAAAGGTGCGGATGCCGCGTTCACAGAGCACGACATTTTCATTGCCGCCAGAAAGCACAAATTCGGCCGCTTGAACAAATTCTTGTAGGGTAGTACCAAAACCGCGCTTGATGAGCACTGGTTTTTTGATTTTGGCACAAGCGCGCAAAATACCTTGGTCATACATGGCCTTGGCGCCGACCTGAATGATATCGGTGTGCTCGATGATTTCATCGATGTGCGTGGCGTCTCTAGCCTCAGTGATGACATTTAAGCCGTAGTCTTGGCGCATTTTGGCCAAAAGTTGCAAGCCTTCTAAACCCATACCTTGAAAAGAATAGGGGCTCGTGCGCGGTTTGTAGGCGCCCCCTCTAAGGGTGGTGAGGCCCATGCTCACGAGCAATTCAGCCGAACCACGGAGTTGCTCTTCAGATTCTACAGAACATGGCCCGCCAATTAGAATGGTATTGTTGGTCTGGCCGCCAATGCTGACATTTCCGAATTTCACTTCGCGTTTTTGGTCTTGAAACTTGCGCGATGCCAGCTGTATGTCATTGGCAAAGACCCAATGGTTTTGGGCGTGGTCTTGCAGCGCAGCAGGAACTTCTTTGACTCCACTTCCGGTGATGAGATAGTCTTTCCCTAAATAAAGAATGTGAAAAGCTTGGTGTGCTGCAGCGAGTGCAGCTGCGTTGGTGTTGTTTTTGAGTTCGATGATCATATTTCTGCTTTGATCAGGTTGGAGAATTGAACGATGCCTTTGAGTTGCTTGGCAGCGTTGATAACTGGTAAGTAAAGCACCGCAAAGGGGCTATTCTTGATGAGTTGCAGGAGTTCGATAACGCTTGCATCTTCATTGATGCAAATGGGTTGCGTATTGATGAGGCTCTTTGCATCGAGCGCATTTAAATCAGCGCCGTTTTTGAGTTGTTTTAACAATGTTTTTCGGATGTCGGCACTGGAAACCAAACCGATGAATGTGTTGTGGGCATCTATGGCCATAGCCACACCCATTTGGCCGTCTTCTACTGTTTGCAGGACATTTTTTAAATCTAAATTTTCAATGCAGAACTTTGGGGTTTCGTGCAAGGGGGTCATGAAATCGGCCACCTTGAAGGCGGAGCCAATGCTGCGTTTGGTGAGGTTCATGAGCGCATTGCCGACGCTGGCTTCTTTGAAGAGGTAAGACCCTGAAACCGCTGTGCTCACGCCCATTTGTCTTAAAATGAAGGATACTTCTGGATTTACGCCACCGTCTATATGAATAGATTTGTTGGGGTAGCGCTTTCTGAACGATCTGATTTTATCAAAATTAAGACGGTCAAAAATACCGCCAGATTGACCTGGAACGGTGGCCATGATGAGGATGAAATCGAAGTGCTCGTAGGCTTCAAAAGCTGAAATTGGCGTGGGGGTGATGAGAGCCAAACCTTTTTTACCTTGGATTTCTTGTGGA
>Ga0208022_1000654_pt1 | contig 11227 bp, 9 predicted proteins | sample ColrivemetaGS747_FD_187622 | JGI IMG/M metagenome (GOLD analysis project Ga0208022, IMG submission 187622) | Estuarine microbial communities from the Columbia River estuary - Freshwater metaG S.747 (SPAdes) (version 2) | ecosystem: Environmental > Aquatic > Marine > Intertidal zone > Estuary ...
TGTAATGCTAAGAGGTCACTCCGATACAGGAAAGACTACTGCATTACTTGAAGCAGCAGTATCAGCCCAAAAAGCAGGAGTACTACCAGTATTCATTACTACTGAGATGAAATGGAACTGGGAACATGCTATCCAGATGGGATTGCAGATAGAACAGACTACTGATGAAACAACCGGGGAAGTTCTTGATTACGGTGGATTCTTTATCTATGTTGATAGAGAGACTCTAAATACAATCGAGGATGTCGCTGGATTCATCTTAGACTTAATTGATGAGCAGAAAAAAGGAAGCTTGCCTTACGATCTATTATTCCTCTGGGATTCAATCGGTTCAGTACCCTGTGAACTTTCAGTACGTTCTAATAAGAATAATAACGAATGGAATGCAGGTGCAATGTCGACTCAGTTCGGTAACGGAGTAAATCAACGCATTGTAATGTCAAGGAAAGAGTCTTCACCGTACACTAATACATTAGTAGTAGTAAACAAAGTATGGACTCAAAAGCCTGAATCACCAATGGGTCAACCGAAGTTAATGAACAAAGGTGGATTTGCCATGTGGTATGATGCAACTTTCGTAGTAACGTTCGGTAATATTTCGAATGCAGGTACCTCTAAGATTAAAGCAATCAAGGATGGTAAGCAGGTCGAATTTGCTAAAAGAACTAATCTCCAGATTGATAAGAATCATATCAACGGAATTACAACTCGAGGTAAAATCATCATGACTCCTCACGGATTCTTAAACGATGACGAAAAACAGCTTAAGAACTACAAAGACGCTCACACAAAGGAATGGTCCGCCATTTTAGGAGGAGGAGACTTCACAGTAGTAGAAGAAGCTTACGAGGATGTAACACCTCATTACTTCCAGGACGAACCAGAATAGGATTAAGAGCCCCTATTAATTTAGGGGCTTTTTACCTATTTATAAGATATCACCATGGATAATAAAACAATTCAAAAACCTGAGTATAGTATCGATAGAATGGTACAATTAGCAGGCTTGCCAACCTACAACAGTGAGTTAGAAGATTTTATAGATATTCTAGCTGAAGCAAAAGCAAAAATTCACTTAATTAAAAACGGCGGTGATCCAAACTTATTAAATGAAGGAATTATAGACAGCTTTAAAGGTTTATTTAAAAAAGCAATACAGCAAGACCCTGATCAAAAACAAGAAATTGAGAAAGGATTAGAAGTATTAAAAGATAATGGAGAAGATCCAGAAGAGTTTGTAAGTGATATAACATCTTTAGAGTCGTTAATAGCTAAATTTCCTAACTATGAAAGATCTATAGCTATTTTAGCTTCACTACCACCCGATGCTTTACAAGAAGCAGAAGCGGATATTGTACAATCTCCTACTATACCGAAAGGATTAAAAATAGGATCAAAATTTAAATACACAGGGGAAAGTAACCCAGAAGCGACATGGAATAAAAGTTTTATTTTTAACGACGATACAGGGAAAGACGAAGGATTGGTTAAAAACCAAACTTACATTGTTGTAAGACCCCCAGAAGAAATCGAAGGTGAGCCCTACTTAGCAAATTACACATACTTACAATCAATAGAAAAACAGGTCGGTACTGGTTATATTGTAAAATTTAGAGAAAAACTTAGCGCTTTCTTTAAAAAGCATCCTATCGTAAAAATCCTTGGAACAGTAGGATTTGCTCTAACTGGTATTTTCGGAGCATTAGCACCAAGTGTAGCAAATATAATCGACAGCTCCGGCGGACCATCATCACACATCCTTAACCCTAATGCCCAGCAAGTCGGTAGCGATCCCGGAGTTCCATTAGACACTGATACAGATACTGGAAATGCAGATGCAGGCCATCAAGGCGGTCAAAAAAGCGGTAATATTAAACCTGTAGATATTAAATCAGCAGGAGGATTAGAAAAATTCACAAAAGATTATCAAGATCTAACAAATACAAAAGTTAAGAATGTTGCAACCGCCGCCACCTTCAAGGTCGGCTCCCATGAACTACCCTCAGATCAGTTCGAATGGTCAGTCGATCAAGAAGTTAAGAGCGTATCAACTACTATAGATAAAGCAATTAAAGACGGAGCAAAATCAATTACTTTTGACGGTATAATACACGGAGATATTTCATCTAATCCAGGCGGTGAGGATAATTTAGATAACGACGGATCTAACAACCTAGATAAGAATAGATTAGAAGTCGGTATAAAAATACACGCCGATGCTGTTAAAAAAATTCAAAGTAAATATAAGGGTAAGATTGATGTTAAATTTAATACATTTAAACAACAGGTAGGTAAACTTGATTCTCAAGATGAACACAAGCCTACGAATTCAACAGCTGATCAAAGTACTAGTGTTGAAATGACCGGTAAGACAGACAGTGGAGAAGTAATTATCGTAAATTACCTACCACTAGTCGAACCAGATCAAATTAACCCAGCTCCATCAGTTGAGAAACCAGGAGCTACAGAACCAACCGGTAAGAGTGATGAAAGACCAACCGGTAAGAGTGACGAAAAACCTACTAATAGGAGTGATCGTAAACCTACCCCTAGACCAACCGGAGACGAAACTCCAACAGGTCCAGCCCCAGCCGGAGAGCAGGAATCTTCTCAAAGAAACACCCAGCTTGGAGTTCTACTAAAAGCAATAAACAAAAATGCTGACGCTTTCACACAATTAGAAGTTCCGTACAATACAAGATTAACCCAAAGTATTTTTAATAAAGCTCAATCTCAACAAGCTAAAAATCTTACCGCATTAATTACAGCCATTAGAAAGAACCCAGATTATTTCTTAAGCAAAGTTTCTAAATTAACAGGTACTCAGCTTGCACAGAGAGATAAGGTAACTAATAGATTCGCCAAAGCACCTGTAGCAGAAGGTCTGTTATTAGAGAATCAAATTGACGATCTACTAAAACAGGTAGGTATTACGGATGAGCTTATCAAACAGAAAGGTAAAGCTATTGTAGATTACTTAACAAAAATTTATAAGTTAAGTACTACTAATACTGCTGCAACCAACCAACCTGAAGTCCCTAAAGACACTCAAAATGTTCTTAAGCAAATCGACTCTAACGCAGCATTGAAACAATCATTAGTGAATATTAACACTGTTGACGAATTAATCAATATCCTATCCAGCACAATGCAGTACGTAGATAAAGGATATGCAAAAAATACTTCTGATATCGCTACAGCAGCCCGCGATGGTGCTAGGGTAACCAAAGATCAACCACCCGCTAATAGATCAAATATAAACACCACCGGCGGTCAGACGTCAGTTAACTATAAGGTAGTCGAAGCAGAAATGCCAACCCCGCCGGATGCACTAAAAACTGTAGGTCTAATAGGAAAATACCCAAGCCTATTAAACATGCTAAAAAATATAAATAATAGAGTCGAATTAGTACCGCTTTGGATTGGTATAATCTCTAGAGTTAACCCAACTCTCTCTCAAGATGGTACAAGCGTTAATAGAGTATGGCAAAAATTACTAACGCTAGTTCAAAAACCACCTACACAGTAGTAAAAAAATAAACATTTAAGAGCCCTTGCAAGTCGAGGGTTTTTTTATTATATTAATATAAGTTATGAAAGCAGAATACAAAGCCTTACTTGAGAATATCAAGGAGGTAGAAGAGGTAATACCTACAGACGAAAATTTTCACTCCCGCGTATTAGTTATTGATGCATTGAATCTATTCTTTAGAAACTTTGCAACTATCAACATGACTAACAACGATGGAGCTCACATTGGAGGTCTGGCCGGATTCATTAGATCATTAGGTTCGTTAATTCAATTAGTACAGCCGACAGGAGTTTACGTAATCTTTGACGGAGTAGGATCTTCTACTAACAGAAAGAATTTACTACCTGAGTATAAATCAAACAGAGGCATTAACCGAATTACAAACTGGGATGCTTTTGAATCATTGGATGATGAGAATGATGCAAAGGTTGGACAAATAACCAGGATCATCCATTACCTCCAATGCCTGCCGGTTAAAGTTGGAATGATTGATAAGGCAGAGGCAGATGATATGATTGCTTATATGTCTAGAGAACTTCCAAGAAGGTTTAATTCACAGATGATTATTGTTTCATCTGATAAGGATTACCTTCAGCTAGTCAACAACCACGTAACTCTTTATAGACCGGTTACAAAAGTATTTTACGGACCAAAAGACGTTAAGAGAGAATTTATGGTTCATCCGGATAATTTTATTATCTACAAAACAATGCTTGGAGACCAATCAGATAAGATTGAAGGCATTAAAGGATTAGGACCAAAAACGCTTTTAAAGCTATTCCCGGATATTCTAGATGTTCCGATGTCAATGCAGGATATCTTCGATTATGCTGAAGATCATTTAACTGAGCATCAGATCTATGCCCGGGTATTATTTGCACGTCAGAACCTGCTTAACCATTATAAGTTAATGGATCTTAAGAATCCTATTCTGGATGATAGACAGATAGATTATATTAACGGACTTATAAACGAAGAGAATAATGAGTTTCATAAGAAGCATTTCATTGAGCTTTATGAGATGGACGGGCTAGCACATTTCATTAAGAATATTTCTTACTGGGTAACAGACATATACTTTAAGCTATCTCAGTTCAAATAACCTTATATATTTATAATAAAATGAAAAACTTACTAATTTTAATCTCTGCAATCACTTTGTTAATTGGTTGCAACAACAAATCAACTACTGCTCCTGAAAAGAGTATAGTTAGAATTCACCAAGGACAATTTGCATTTTGCGGAGCGTCAAGTGCCGTTCCTACAGGAAAGAAAATTACCATTCAAGGAAAAGTGTTTGACGAAGGATGTGCAATATGTCCAGTACTTAATGGTCCATCAATCTCTAACCTAGCTATGTACGGTGAAGGTGGTACATGGGGAAACTTTAATGTTGAAAATAGCTTTGAAACCCCAGACGGAACTAATAAAACTGTGTGGTCTTTGTTTTGGTACTTTGACACAACTACAGTAATACCACAATTCAATCCAGAGACAAAATCTTGGGAATTAATGACTCCTAGGAATCGTTCATTTATTATCGATATGAGCAGTCCTGCCACAAGTGAAAGTAATATGTTTGCAATGCCTGGAGTTATTATTGATACAACCGAATCAGGTATTGTTCTTGCTAAGGTATACGGTCCATTAAACGAGGATGCTCTTCCATTAAGATTTGCAATTCCTGTTAAGAACGGTGAAACCTCAATTACTGCTGCGAAGGAAGGTTTTCCATACCCCGTCGGAACACCAATCCCCACAGGAGGAAAATAACATAAGTTTTTTACATATTTATAAACATGGATAATTTTGATTTAAAAAAATACTTAGTAGAAAACAAAGTTACTACTAATTCTCAAATGATAAACGAAGCTGAAGGGGAAGCTCCACTTACTATTACTGTAGAAGTAACTGCTAAAGGAAGAAGTTCAATGCGTCTCGCCACTAGTCCTTCAGAAATTACAATGACTTCTGCTGAGAATAATTCCCAAATGGAATCAAATCACTATTATATTGGAAATCAAAAATTTGAAATAGGTAAAGAAGCAGGTGTTTACTTTGCTATATACCGACATGATATAAAGGAAATTCAAACTATGATTTTGATACCTAAAACAGCTGAACAATTTAACAAACTAGTTGATAGTAAAAATCTCTCCCCCAATGAAGTAAAAAATCTACCCCCCGATATAAGGAAGGTTCCTGATGGTAATTTTAAATTTGAAAATGGGTTTGAAAAAGGAATGAAAGACCATAGAGGAGATTTTGAAATAGTTTAAGACACTTTAAGAAATAAACTTTAAAGAGCCCTTGCAAGTCAAGGGCTTTTTTATTATATTAGTATTAATAAGTTATAAAAAGAAGTTATAAAAAATGGCAGCATTAAAGACCCTCATCGATTACGGAGCTCCTTTCCAAGTCAAGACCATCGGAGCATTATTAACCAGAAAAGAATTCGTTCAGAATATCTACGATATTTTATCTGATGAGCATTTTCCAAACCCTGCTCACAAATGGATCATCAATGAAATTTTACAATATTGGAATAAGTACCATACAGTTATCTCTATGGATACTTTGAAGATAGAAGTTAAAAAAATTGATAACGACGTACTTAAAACCTCAATTGTTGAGCAGATCAAAGAAGCTTACCGACATTCCGATGATGAACTTCAGTATGTAGAGGAAGAGTTTACTGCTTTCTGTAAGAACCAACAATTAAAAACAGCTCTATTAAATTCAGTCGACCTTTTAAACTCAGGCGATTACGATTCAATTCGTCACTTGATTGATAATGCGTTAAAGGCTGGACAGGATAGGAATATTGGACACGAATATAATAAAGATATTGAGACCCGTTACCGGGAGGATTATCGCCCCACTGTTCCTACTCCTTGGCCTATGTTGAACCAATTAACCCAAGGAGGTTTTGGAGCTGGTGATTTGGGTATTGTATTTGGTAATCCAGGCGGAGGTAAGTCTTGGATGATGGTTGCAATGGCAGCTCACGCAGTTAAAATGGGTTACAATGTTATTTACTATACTTTAGAATTAGGACAAGATTACGTTGGTAAACGATTTGACTGTTACTTTACCGGGCATTCAATCGAGGAAGTACAGCATCACCGTCCGGAGGTTGAGAGCATAGTTGAGGGTCTGGCCGGTAAGTTAGTAGTAAAAGAGTATCCACCTAAAGCAGCCTCTGTAGCAACTTTGAAAGCCCATATTCAAAAATGCATTGATGCAGACATTAAACCCGATATGGTAGTAATTGACTACATCGATTATCTCCGTCCACCTTCCAAGAAATTCACTGAAAGGAAAGACGAGATTGATGATATGTACGTTGCATGTAAAGGACTTGCTAAGGAATTTAAAGTAGTTGTACTTTCACCTTCTCAGGTTAACCGAATGGGTGCAAAAGACGATATTATCGAAGGAGATAAAGCAGCAGGTTCATACGATAAGATCATGGTTGCCGACTTCTGTTTATCATTATCCAGAAAGAAAGAAGATAAGGTTCATGGAACAGGCCGAGTACACGTTATGAAGAATCGTTACGGAATGGACGGAATGACTTTCGGTGCAAAGATCGATACCAACAACGGTCACATCGAACTTACGGAAGACTTACCGACCTACGAAGATACCACTTCTAACACAACCTCTACATTCTCACAGGTGGATAGCTTCGATAAACGAGAGTTAGCTAAAAAATTCATGCAACTTTCATCTTTTTCTTAAAAAAACCAGGAATTTTTAATAAAAACTGGCTAGTTATTAAATACACTATAGATTAAACAAATGGACATTTCAACAAGAATTTTATCAGACATCACGGTTTTTATGAAATATGCGAAGTACCAACCGCAATTAAACCGAAGAGAAACATGGCACGAGTTGGTTACGAGAAACAAAGGGATGCACCAAAAGAAATACCCTCAACTTACTGAGGAGATTGAAGCAGCTTACAAGTACGTTTACGATAAAAAGATTTTACCTTCTATGAGATCAATGCAGTTTGCAGGACGTCCTATTGAAGTGAATCCGGCCCGTATCTACAACTGCGCATTTTTACCAATCGATGATTGGAGAGCTTTTGGTGAAGTAATGTTTTTATTACTAGGAGGAACAGGAGTAGGTTATTCAGTTCAAAACGATCACATCGACAAATTACCTGAGATTAGAAAGCCTAAACAGAACCGCAAGAAAAGATTCCTTATCGGAGATTCTATTGAAGGATGGGCTGATGCAGTTAAGATCCTAATGAAATCTTACTTTACAGGGACCTCCTCTATCGACTTTGATTTCTCAGATATTAGACCAAAAGGAGCAAGATTAATTACTGCCGGCGGTAAAGCACCGGGACCAGGTCCATTAAGAGAGTGCTTAGTTAAATTGCAGGGTATTATGGATACTAAAGAAGATGGTGATAAATTAACTACTATCGAAGTTCATGATATGGTTTGCCATATTGCTGACGCAGTACTAGCAGGTGGAATTAGAAGAGCTGCTTTGATCTGTCTATTCTCTCCCGATGACGATGAAATGATTTCCTGTAAGTCAGGTGCCTGGTGGGAATTAAATCCTCAACGCGGAAGAGCTAATAACTCAGCTGTTTTATTGAGATCAATTACTGAGAAGGATCAATTCTGGGATATCTGGAAAAGAATCGAAGCATCAGGAGCAGGTGAACCTGGAATCTACTTTACTAATAATGTTGAGTGGGGAACTAACCCATGCTGTGAAATTGCTTTGAAGCCTTTCCAGTTCTGTAATTTATGTGAAGTAAATGTTTCGGATATTGAATCTCAAGAAGATTTAAATAGCAGAGTAAAGGCAGCAGCCTTGATCGGAACTTTGCAGGCAGGTTATTCTAACTTTCATTACCTAAGAGAAGTTTGGAAAAGAACTACAGAAAAAGAAGCTTTGATCGGAGTATCAATGACCGGTATCGGTTCAGGAGTTGTTACCAAGTATAATATGACCGAAGCATCCGAAGTAGTAAAGATTGAGAATGAAAGGGTTGCCAAGATTTTAGGAATCAATAGTGCCGCAAGATGTACTACAGTTAAACCAGCAGGTACAACCTCTCTAGCACTTGGAACCTCTAGTGGAATTCATGCATGGCATAACGACTTCTATGTAAGAAGAGTGAGAGTAGGGAAGAACGAAGCAATTTATACTTACCTAAGCATCTACCATCCGGAATTATTAGAAGACGATAAGTTCCGTCCTCATGATACTGCAATCATTACAGTACCTCAAAAGGCTCCTGAAGGTGCAATCTTAAGAACAGAATCTCCTTTCGATTTATTAGAAAGAGTAAAGCAGGTAACTAAGGAATGGATTAAACCTGGTCATAGAAAAGGAAACAATACTCATAACGTTTCAGCTACAATCTCAATTAAAAATGACGAATGGGATACAATCGGAGAATGGCTTTGGGAGAATAGAAAGTTTTATAATGGACTTTCAGTATTACCATTCGACGGACATACTTACGTCCAGGCTCCTTTTACCGATTGCACGGAAGAAGAGTATAATGCTTTGATGGAAACTTTGAAAGAAGTTGATTTAAGTAAAGTAGTTGAGTTGGAGGATATGACTGATTTAGCAGCAGAGGCAGCCTGTGCCGGCGGTGCTTGTGAAGTAAAATAATCTTAATACTACCTTAATATGAGAGCCTGGGTTTTTACCCGGGCTTTTCTATCTTTATAATAGATGAAGACATTAGTTATATCCGATCTTCACATCGGGTCAAAAGGTTGTAAAACAGAAAAGGTTTTAGATTTGCTTAGAGATGAATCCTACGAAAGGTACATTCTAGTAGGAGATATTATCGACGGATGGTTATTTAAAAAGTATAAAAAGTTCTCTTATGATCACACCAAGGTTATTCGCCGGCTTTTAAAACTTTCTAAAGACAGAGAAATAATCTGGATCGCCGGCAATCACGATGAGTTTTTAAGAAAATACCTTCCTCTTGAATTAGGGAATATAAAAGTTGTTGATGAATGGACTGAATATGGAACCTGGTTCTGCCACGGAGATAGATTTGATGGAATAGTTAAGTTAAGATGGTTAGGAATGTTAGGTTCAATCGGATACGACTTAGCTATTAGTTTAGATATGCTACTAAAGAAATTAGGATTAAAAAGAAGCCTTTCTAAGTTTTTAAAAGATAATGTTAAGGCAGCTATCTCTTTTATGGTTGATTTTGAGAATGAAATGGTCAGACAAGCTAAAAAAAGAAACTGCGATACAGTTGTTTGCGGACACATTCACACCCCAGCAGATAAGATCATTAACGGAGTGAGGTACTTAAACACAGGAGACTGGGTTGAGAACTGCTCCTACATTACTTATTTTCCACAATACGGATCATTCAAATTATGCACAAACTACTAACAATAATAATTCCATGCAAGAATGAAGAGAGGTACATCAAGCATTTATTTTTTGCACTTAGAGAACAGGAGATAGGAAAAACTCAAATCTATCTAGCAGATGCTAACTCCACAGACAGTACTAGATTATTAGCTGAAAATTATGCTTTCGAACTAGGTTTAAATTTAAAAATTATCGGAGGAGGATTACCTGCTAAAGGAAGAAACAACGGAGCAAGATTAGCAAAAACCCCCTACCTATTATTCTTAGACGCAGATGTTACTTTTACACATTCCCAGGCAATTGAGGAAGCTCTTGATAGTATACACAATAGAGCAGTTGACATGGTTGCTACTACTCCGTATTATAAAGGTGAATTTGATATTAGAGCTTGGCTACTATTTCGCATAAACAGAGTAGCTGCCTGGTTCCTTGCTAAAACACATCCTTTTGCCATCGGTGGATTCACTCTAGTAAGAAGAGATGTATTTAATAAACTGGGAGGTTATGACGAAAAAGCAACCCAGGCTGAGGATTGGCTCTTAAGCAAACAAGTATCTCCTTTACGGTTTAAACTAATACCAGACTTAATGACTCAAGATAATAGAAGGTTTAAAAAATTCGGCTATTTTAAGATGGTAAAGCTTCTATATAAGAATTGGATAAATAAAAATAATCTCGAATACTTTTATAAAGATCAGAAATACTTTTAGCTATTTATATGAAATGAAAGCACTGCTTCTGTTTACCTTATCTTCTTTGATAACCAGTCTTTCTTCTAGCCAGATTAGGATAGATAAAGCCGGTGACGGATGGGATAAGAAAATAGATTCAGCGTTAACATTAATTCAAAAAACCGATATTGAAAAATACCAGTTGATTGATAGTGTTTGTAATAGAGTTGAGTTCTGGTCTTCAGGGTTTTCATCTAATGATGGAAGTTATGGAAACAAGGGAACGATATTAGTTGCTGTTAAAGATGTAAAGTTAAATTCGATTAACAACCTCGCTGTAGTGTTAGTTCATGAGAGTTTACATTTGCATGTTTTACAAAAAGGGTACATCATTTCTCCTGAACAAGAGGAGGCATGGTGTTACAGGTATGAGCTTACCTTCATTGATAAGCTTACTAATCCTGAACCTTGGTTAAAACAACATGCAATAACACAGCTAACTAATATACAAAAATGAAAAAACTCATCGCATTCCTTCTGACGGCTATTGCCGTTTTCGGAGTATCGGCACAATCAGCTTCAACTACACCTGGAACAGGGCACTGGGTGGTAATTGATTCTGGTTATCAAG
>Ga0208022_1000657_pt1 | contig 11144 bp, 7 predicted proteins | sample ColrivemetaGS747_FD_187622 | JGI IMG/M metagenome (GOLD analysis project Ga0208022, IMG submission 187622) | Estuarine microbial communities from the Columbia River estuary - Freshwater metaG S.747 (SPAdes) (version 2) | ecosystem: Environmental > Aquatic > Marine > Intertidal zone > Estuary ...
AACAAAAAAAGCCACCCGGATGGATGGCTTTGTTACTGTGGGCCCTACTGGGTTCGAACCAGTGACCCCCTGCTTGTAAGGCAGGTGCTCTGAACCAGCTGAGCTAAGAGCCCGAATGCTTTTCCTGACTGGAGAAGCGAGTGCAAATATAAGATAGATTTTGTGATGCCAAAAGAAAAAGCAAAAAATATTACACGACTTCGGCCACTACAAAAGTGCTTCCGCCGATGTAGATCAGGTCTTCAGGTTGAGCCTGGGCTTTCGCTGCCTCAAAGGCTTGATTGACAGAGTTATAGGATATGCCTTGAAGTCCGTATTGCCCGGCGATTTCCTGGAGTGAAGTCGCGGGTAGGGCGCGCATCATTTGGGGGGCACAAAAATAATAGTGCGCAGTTTTGGGCAAAAGGGGTAATACTGCGGATAAATCCTTGTCTTTTACAAAACCCAGCACCAAATGCAACTGTCGATGTGGGGTGGACTGGAGTTGCTGCATGGTGAGGGTGAGTCCATCGACGTTGTGGGCGGTATCAGCGATACAAGTGGGGTGTGTGGACAAAATCTGCCAACGCCCTTGAAAGCCTGTTAGGGTTTGAACCTGACTAAGTCCTAATCGTATATGTTCCTGGGTAATGCCCCAATCTTGAGAGATTTGATCAAAGACTCCCAAAACTCCTTGGATATTTTTCTTTTGGTAACTGCCTTTAAGGTCACAGGCGTACTCTGGGTAACCCTGTTGATCGGCAAAGATGATGGGTGCACGGAGGTGATTTGCCCGGGAGACCAAAACCTCTTGTACTTCCTGCTGTGTCTGTGAGATAACGACTGGGACACCCGGTTTAATAATCCCTGCTTTTTCATCAGCTATTTCGGGAAGGGTATGTCCCAATAAGTCCATGTGGTCCCAGCCTATGTTGGTAATCAGACAAACCTCGGGCGTAATAATATTGGTAGCATCGAGTCGACCACCCAAACCAACTTCGATGACCGCCATATCCACTTGCTGCTGGGCAAAGTAGTCCAGAGCCATCCCAACGGTCAATTCAAAAAAGGACAACTGATGGGATTCAATAAATTCTTTGTGTTGCGCGATAAAGTCGACTACAAATGATTCAGGCGCCAGGGCGCCATTGATCTTGATGCGTTCTCGGAAATCTTTTAAATGTGGAGAGGTGTACAAGCCGACTTTGAGACCGGCTTGTTGCAATACCGCTGAGAGCATGTGGCTGCTTGAGCCTTTGCCATTTGTACCGGCTACGTGAATCGATTTAAACCGTTGTTCTGGATGTCCTAAATGTACCACCAAGGCACGCACTGGTGCCAACTTTCCAGAATAGGCTGATGCCCCTTTCTGTTGGTACATCGGCAGTCGTGCAAACATCCATTCGGTGGTTTCTTGGTAATTCATGATGCTACTGACCTAACCTAAAATCAACAACAACAAAACCCACTTGTTGTTCCGGAGCTTTGGGATCTGCGGCCCAAACGAAGCTCATGGCGGTTTTTTGAGCCGGAGACATCAAACAGGGGTCTGTATTGGTGGTTCCTTGCGCTCCAGGCTGTGCGGAAAGCACTTTGCCTTGTTGGTTAACCACAATGCGCACCACTACCCTGCCTTGTTGCTCGCAGTTTTGAACCACGGCTGATTTAGACAATAACTTTCTTCCAGAAAGGCCAAAGCCTATACCATCAACTCCTGCACCACCCCCATAAAAACTGGGCGCATAAGGGTCTCCTGTCAAACTGCCCTGTTGACCCTGCCCTTGAGCATTTCCATTTGACGTACTGGATGTAGCAGTAGTATTAGTTGACGCATTGGCCCCTTGAAGCATTCTGTTTAAAACGGCTTGAGTCGCTGCGTCTGGCTTAGGTTTGGGTTTTGGGGTTGTTTTGGGGGTGTCTTGAGCGGGTATCGAATTGGCGGCTGGATTGATTTTTTTTTCAGGGGTGGCCGTTATGGGGGCTTCACTGAGTGGATCACTGACCAATAGTTCTTCTTCGCTAGAGGCCAACTCTTCATTGATTGCTGTCGACGAATCGACTTCCGGCACTTCCATAAACTCATCAGAAATAGAAGCTTCTGAAGAGGGATCAGCCAAGGCAATGTCTCCAAAGCGGATAGTTACCCCACTTTCTATGGGTGGATCCCAATAGGACAACCCAAAGAAAAACAATACCCAAACCAACAATGCCATGAGCAATACGGTTAAGGAAAAGGATTTTCTTTGATGTGGAGTTTGAAGTACAGTCATTACTGGGGTCTTACCGCCAAAATCACTTTGTATTTGTTGCGTTGGGCTAGGTCCATCACATAAACCGCTTCTTTTATAGCAACGGATTCTTCTGCGCGCAATAAAATAGTGGGGTCGTTCTGCCCTTCAAGTGCTGCGGCTAGTACAGTAGGCAAAGACTCTTTGGCTACTGCCTCCTGATTGACATAATACATCAGGGATCCGTCTATACTCACCGTAACCGATTGCGTATTGGTAGACTGCCCCTTAGCTTTTGGCAACAGTAGGTCGAGTGCATTGGGCGCATTGGCCGTCAGCATAAAAAAGATCAACAGCAAGAAAACAATATCCGTCATTGAGGACATGCTAAACTCTGGATTGACCTTATTTCTTCCTTGTAGTTTCATGGGGCTCCTTAAGCGGGTTCGTTCAGCAAGTCCAAGAAATCAACAGCATGGGCCTGCATTTGATGTACTACTTTACTGGTTATATTGACTAAATGATTGTAGGCCGTATAGGCAATAATGCCCACCACCAAACCACCAACGGTAGTCGTCATAGCGGTATAAATCCCTGAGGCTAGCATGCCCATCTCTGCTTGACCTCCGCTTGAGGCCATTTCATGAAAGGCAAGAATCATTCCGACTACTGTACCCAAAAATCCAAGCATGGGTGCTGCTCCTGAGACCGTGGCCAAAACGCTTACATTGCGCTCCAACTTATACACCTCCAAAGTACCTGCATTTTCTATAGCCGCATTGATGTCATCTAGTGGCTTCCCGATACGCGAAATTCCTTTCTCAATCAATCGAGCAACAGGCGCATCTGTCTTGGCGCACAAACTCATGGCCGCTTCCACTTTGTGGTTAGAGATGTGGTCTTTGATTTGGTTCATAAAATTATCGTCGATTTTAGAAGCTGCTTTAATCGCAAAATAGCGCTCAAAATACAGATATAAGGTGACGAATAACAAGACGAATAAAATACCCAATATCACACTACTGGCTGCTCCTCCGTTGAGAATCAGGTCCATAATGGAAAGACTTTTGGCGACAGGGGTTTCCACCACAGGTGCAGGCACTTCAGTTTGTAGTAACATAGAGAACAATGATTAAGCAGCGTTTAAAAACAAGTCGCGCATCAGTATAAACACCAATGCACCAGCCAAGAACCCAATAAAAGCTAGACCGGCAATTTTTTTGAGGTACCAGAAGAAATCGATTTTTTCCATACCCATAGCCACTACTCCCGCAGCGGAACCAATGATCAACATACTTCCGCCCGTACCGGCAGCGTAGGCGATAAAGTGCCACATAGGGTGGTCCATTCCTTCTGAGAACATACCAATACTCGCAGCCACCAAAGGCACATTATCAATTACCGCTGAACCTACTCCCAAAAGCAGTACCACGATGTCGAGATTAGGTATGGACGCGTTGAGTGCTTCGGCAAAATGAAAGAGCATACCCAAAGATTCCAATGCAGCAACGGCCATCAAAATTCCTAAGAAAAATAGGATACTAGGAAGCTCAATACGCGATAACGCTCTATGAACAGGACTATGGTGTGAGGTAGTATCGTGAAGCGCTTCATCAACACCGGTTAAACTGAACTTGGCTGAAGAATAAATCTCGGCAAAAGTAGCCACGACTGCTAGCGACAACATCATCCCCACATAAGGAGGCAAATGAGTTACTGTTTTAAAAAAAGGAACAAAAATAATAGATCCTAATCCGAGGTAGAGCATTTTGGCGCCATGTCTATTCACTCGCTCTTCCTTAATCTCCTGATCTATAGATCCGCTAAAGGCTTTGAATCTGCTGGCAATCAAGACAGGTACCGCCATACATGCAATGGCTGGCAATAACACGTGGGCGACCAAACTTCCTGCGGAAACTTTATTGGCGATCCAGAGCATTGTGGTCGTCACATCGCCTATTGGAGACCAAGCACCCCCAGCATTGGCAGCGATTACGATCATTCCAGCAAACCAGAGCCTAGTCTCGCGATCGCTGATCACTTTTTGCAAAATAGTGATCAAAACGATGGTCGCTGTCAAGTTGTCAATGATGGCTGAAAGCACAAAAGCCAAAATGGAAAATAACCACAATAGACTGCGTTTGGACTTAACTTTTATAAAACCTTTGATGGTTTGAAAACCGTTGAAGTTGTCAATGATTTCAACAATGGTCATGGCACCGATTAAAAACACCAAAATCTCAGCTGTTTTCCCTAAATGATGCAATAAGATTTCTTCAATATGAGTTGGAATCAGCTCCTTTAGGGCGGTATCCACGTTGAAAACATCCATATGGGTCAAGGCGATTAAGGCCCATAAAATGGCCATCATCCCTAGAGCAGGTATGAGTTTGTCAATTTTGAGGTTGTGTTCCAGGGCGATTCCTAAATACCCTAAAACGAACACTATTAGAATAATTGTCTCCATAAATGTTTTCTATTGTTTGATCTACGGTTTTGGTAGACCCAAACAAATATAAAAAAACTGAGGGCATGCCCAAGGAAATCTTTCAAGCCTGAACAAAAAAGACCAAATCGGGTAAACCTAAATTTTTGTACCTTCAAAAAAAGCATTCATATGGAATATTTTCTGACTCCTGAACAGCAAATGATTCGGGACAGCGCACGTGAATACGCCCAGCAATACTTGTTGCCCGGTGTCATAGAGAGAGATTTAAATGGTCACTGGCCCAATGAACAAATCGCTCAGATGGGCCAGTTGGGCTTTATGGGCATGATGGTTGATCCCCAATGGGGCGGAAGTGGATTAGATTCTATGAGCTACGTCCTTGCCATGGAAGAAATATCCAAAATCGACGCGTCTGCCTCGGTCATCATGTCGGTCAATAACTCATTGGTTTGCTGGGGTCTTGAAAAATTTGGTTCTGAGGCACAAAAAGAAAAATATCTGCCGGGATTGGCCAGTGGAAAACTTTTAGGAGCATTCTGCCTTTCAGAACCAGAGGCGGGAAGTGACGCCTCCTCTCAAAAAACTAAAGCGGAGGACAGGGGCGATTGCTATCTGGTCAATGGGACGAAAAATTGGATCACCAACGGGGGACATGCAGATGTGTATTTAGTGATGGCCCAAACCGACGCATCGTTGAAATCAAAAGGGATTAACGCCTTGATCATTGAAAAGGGAGCCCCGGGATTTGACATAGGCCCCAAAGAACAAAAAATGGGTATCCGCAGCAGTGATACCCATACCTTACAGTTTTCAGATGTACGGGTGCCGAAAGAAAATAGGATTGGCGACGAAGGATTTGGTTTTGCTTTTGCCATGAAGACACTGGCTGGAGGTAGACTGGGCATTGCTGCTCAAGCATTGGGGCTGGCTCAAGGTGCCTATGAGCGTTCGGTGGATTATGCCAAACAGAGAAAAACATTTGGTCAACTTATCGGCAGTCATCAAGCAATCGCCTTCAAACTCGCTAAAATGGCTACGGATATAGAGGCGGCGCGCCTATTGGTTTATAAAGCTGCCCAACTTAAGGATCGTGGAGCTTCCATAGATAGGGCTAGTGCCATGGCCAAATACTGGGCTTCCAAAGCTGCTATGGAGGTAACTACGGAAGCTGTTCAAATACACGGAGGAAATGGATATGTGGTGGAATACCATGTGGAACGTATGATGCGCGATGCAAAAATCACACAAATTTACGAGGGAACTACAGAAATACAACAGATGATCATCGCTCGAGGACTTGGTATTTAGGCGAAGCCAATCCTGTTTTTAGCATTTCATTGAAGGATTGATATTTTTATTCCCTTCAAAATACAAGTTTTACATTTTTGACATAGCTTGAGCCAAAACCATGTATTTTATGACATAAACAAACGCTAATCCTTAAGATTCTTTAGCGTTTTGCGTAATTTTGCTCAAATTATTCATTTTATGCCTCTAGTACAACAGGGATTATACCATCCAGAATACGAGCACGATAATTGCGGTGCTGGATTTATCTGCAGCCTCGAAGGAAAGAAATCAAACGACATCATCCACAAAGCTCTGGAGATTCTAGAAAAACTAGAACACAGAGGAGCCGTAAGTGCCGATGGAAAAACTGGTGACGGTGCAGGCATATTGATCGATATACCTCATCAATTTTTCAAAGAGGTGTGTTCGTTTGAATTACCCGAGTCGGGTCAATACGCCGTAGCCAATGTGTTTTTACCTCAAAAAGAAAATCAACGCGCCTTTTGTATTGAAGTCATCGAAAGACAGCTAAAAGGTCAAGGCTTGAGATTGTTGGGCTGGAGAAATGTACCAGTAAACCGCTCCGTACCTGGTAGGATTGCTGGGGAAACTGAACCGTTTATCCAACAATTATTTGTTGCCAAAGGGGCTGACGACCAAAAGGATACTGCATTTAATTTACAACTATACGTAGCCCGGAAAAAAGCAGAGCACGAAATCATCCACTCAAAATTGTCTCAACTCGGATTTTTCTACATCCCCAGTTTATCGACAAAAATCATCATTTTTAAAGGCTTGCTGATGCCTGAGGACATCAGCTTGTATTACAAAGACCTACAAGACTCCAGAGTAGTCACCCGACTTGCGCTGGTTCACCAGCGTTTCTCTACCAATACATTCCCGACTTGGGACTTGGCTCAGCCGTTTAGGTATATGTGCCACAATGGCGAAATCAACACGTTGAGGGGTAACCTGGCCCGTATGCGTTCCCGAGAAGAATTGATGAAAAGTGATTTATTTGGTCCAGACATCAAGGCGATTCTCCCCATTGTGCTTCCTGGCAAATCAGATTCTGCCTCGATGGACATGGTCGTTGAACTCTTGTTGATGACAGGGCGTTCTCTTCCCGAAGTCATGATGATTTTGGTGCCTGAGGCCTGGGAAAAGAACGATCAAATGTCCTCAACTAAAAGAGCCTTCTACGAATTTCACTCCTGCATGATGGAGCCCTGGGATGGTCCAGCCTCCATTCCGTTTACCGACGGCAACTATATCGGGGCGGTATTGGACAGAAATGGATTGCGCCCATCGCGTTACAGCGTGACCAAAGATGGATATGTGATTATGTCCTCTGAAACAGGTGTGGTGGATATTGCACCTGAAAATGTAGCGATGCACGGCAGACTAGAGCCTGGAAAAATGTTTCTAGTCAATATGGAAGAGGGCCGTATTGTCAACGACGAGGAGATCAAAGAATCTATTGCCCAGAAATATCCGTACAGCCAATGGGTGGCCGAAAACTTAGTCCATTTACGCGATATTCCCTACAACGATTGTCCCCTGTTTATCGGCGAATCTTCCCTGGAAAAAAGAAAATCTGTCTTTGGATATACCCTAGAAGACATCAATTCCATCGTAGGACCCATGGGGAAAAGCGGTTATGAGCCGATCGGCTCCATGGGAACCGACACCCCAATAGCTGTGCTTTCAGATCGCCCACAATTGCTGTACAATTATTTTAAGCAGTTGTTTGCCCAAGTGACCAACCCGCCATTGGACGGAATTCGCGAGGAAATGATCACCGACATCTCGCTCACCCTAGGCAGCGACTTTAACCTTTTTGAAGTAGATCCGGCGCATTGTAGGAAATTAAAAATTCAGAACCCTGTCATCTCCAAAGAAGATCTGGATAAGATTAAAAACTACGGGGAACGCCCACATTTTCAAGTGGCCAATCTCTCTATGCGATATCCCATAGCCCAAGGACACAACGGTTTGGAAAACGCATTGGCTCAGTTGCTCAACGACGCAGAGCAAGCGGTGGACAGCGGAAAAAACATCATTATTTTATCCGACCGTTACACCAATGCGGAGTACGCGCCCATCCCCGCTTTATTGGCTACCTCCTATGTCAATTCAGGGCTTCAAGTGCGCGGAAAGAGATCGCAACTGAGTTTGATTGTTGAGTCTGCAGAACCCAGGGAAGTACACCACTTTGCCCTGTTGTTCGGATACGGAGCCAGCGCGATCAACCCCTATTTAGTCAATGAAATCATCTCCGAACAGATTGAAAACGGAGAACTTACCGGAATCACCTTTGAGGCAGCTATTGAAAATTACAACAAGGCTGTGGGCAAAGGCATTCTTAAAGTGATGAACAAAATCGGTATTTCTACCCTAAACTCATACCGAGGTTCACAGCTCTTTGAGTGCATCGGTTTAAATACCAAAACCGTAGATACTTACTTCCCCAGAACCACCACTAGAATTCAGGGAATTGGCTTGTATGAAATCGAAAAAGAGATTGCCAAAAGACATCAAAATGCTTTTGGTACCCAAGAAATCTCGGCGTCTTTAGATTTGGAAATTGGCGGTGAATATCGATGGAGACGTGATGGTGAAAAACACCAATTTAATCCAATTACCGTGGCTAAACTGCAAAAAGCAGTGCGCAACAACGAACCGAACACCTATAAAGAATATGCCCAACTGATCAACGAACAGTCCAAACACCTGATGACTATTCGCGGTTTGTTTGAATTCTCCAACTTTGATCCCATCCCTCTTGAAGAAGTAGAGCCTTGGACTGAGATTGTAAAGCGCTTTAAAACGGGTGCCATGTCCTATGGTTCCATCAGTAAGGAAGCTCATGAGAATCTAGCGATCGCCATGAATAGAATCGGCGGAAAAAGCAACTCTGGTGAAGGCGGGGAAGATCCGGAAAGATTTTACAAAACGCCCGAAGGAGATTGGAAAAACTCAGCGATCAAACAAGTAGCTTCGGGAAGATTTGGGGTTACCTCTAACTACCTGACCAATGCAGCTGAGATACAGATCAAAATGGCCCAAGGAGCAAAACCTGGAGAGGGTGGACAACTCCCTGGTCCAAAAGTAAATCCAGAAATAGCCAAAACCAGAAATTCAACTCCTTATGTAGGATTGATTTCTCCACCACCTCACCACGACATCTACTCCATTGAAGACCTGTCCCAACTGATTTATGACTTAAAATCAGCCAACCGAGAGGCCCGCATCAATGTAAAATTGGTATCTGAAGTAGGCGTAGGTACGGTTGCCGCTGGGGTAGCTAAAGCAAAAGCAGATGTTGTGTTGATCTCTGGATATGATGGGGGAACTGGAGCCTCTCCATTGACGTCGCTCAAACACGCAGGACTTCCCTGGGAATTGGGTGTGGCAGAAGCCCAACAAACCTTGGTGATGAATGACTTGCGCAACAGAATTGTTTTGGAGTGCGACGGACAGCTAAAAACCGGTAGAGATGTAGCCATTGCCTGCTTGCTTGGTGCTGAAGAATTCGGATTTGCCACAGCACCACTAGTGGCCTCAGGCTGTATCATGATGCGCGTCTGCCACCTCAATACCTGCCCGGTAGGTGTGGCTACCCAAAATCCAGAGCTTCGCAAGAAATTTAAAGGACAACCGGAACACGTGGTGAACTTTATGTATTTCGTCGCTGAAGAACTCAGGGAAATCATGGCGCAACTCGGATTTAGAACCATCCATGAAATGGTGGGCCAAGTGCAAAAACTAGACCGCAAAAAAGTGATTAGCCACTACAAAGCAGCGGGCATCGACTTATCGCCTATGTTGCACCAAGTCAAGGTGCCTCATGGCACTAAGGTGTACAATACTCAGAAACAGAAGCATCATATCGAGGAATCCATTGAGTTTTCGATCATAGAAAAAGCACACCCTGCGCTGTATCGCAAAGAAAAGATGTCTTTGGACTTTCCGATAAAAAATACAGACAGAGCCGTTGGTGCCATTATCAGTAATGAGATTTCCAAAAATTATGGGGCTCAAGGATTGCCTGACCATACCCTGAAAATTAATTTTACTGGGGCTGCAGGACAGAGTTTTGGGGCATTTGCCACCAAAGGGTTGACCATGGTGGTCAATGGAACGACCAACGACTACCTGGGTAAAGGACTTTCTGGAGCCAAGCTAATCGTGCGCATCCCCGAAGGTTCTACCCTACGGCCTGACCAGAATGTAATCACCGGTAACGTGGCCCTCTATGGAGCTACTTCAGGAGAGGCCTATATCAATGGTAAAGCAGGGGAACGCTTTTGCGTGCGCAACTCAGGGGCTACCGCAGTAGTCGAGGGTATTGGAGACCATGGATTAGAGTATATGACCGGGGGTGTCGCCGTGATCCTCGGTGCTGTAGGTCGCAATTTTGGCGCAGGAATGAGCGGAGGAATCGCTTATGTATATGATCCAAATAACACCTTTAAGGGATTGTGCAAAGAACCTGGACTGAATTTATGGGACGTCGACCAAGCGGAAGACAAAGCACAACTAAAGTCGTTGATTGAACAACACTACAATGCCACCCACAGCCCACTGGCTCAAGAAATATTGGAAGCCTGGGAAAAAGAACTCCCTAAGTTCATCAAAGTATATCCCGAGGAGTACAGACTGGCCTTGAAAAGAATTGAAGAAGAAACAGCAGCAACACAAGTATAGTTATGGGAAAACCCACTGGATTTATGGAATTTGACCGAGTAGTTGAGTCATACATTCCTGTAGAAGAACGCATCAAAAATTACCAAGAATTTACTCAACCCCTACCTGAGTCTGAATTAAAAGACCAAGGAGCGCGTTGTATGAATTGTGGTATCCCCTTTTGCCACAGCGGTTGTCCGTTAGGAAACTTAATTCCCGACTTCAATGACGCTGTTTACCAAGGAAAATGGGAGAAAGCGGCTAAAATACTTCACGCTACCAACAACTTTCCTGAATTTACCGGCCGTTTATGCCCTGCGCCCTGTGAGGAGGCCTGTGTATTAGGGATCAATGAAAACCCGGTATCTATTGAAAATATTGAAAAAAGCATTGCGGAAACCGCTTGGGCCAAAGGCTGGATCAAACCAGAACCACCCCAAACCCGCACGGGCAAAACCGTGGCAGTTGTGGGCTCAGGACCCGCTGGACTAGCTGCAGCGCAACAACTC
>Ga0208022_1000662_pt1 | contig 11085 bp, 15 predicted proteins | sample ColrivemetaGS747_FD_187622 | JGI IMG/M metagenome (GOLD analysis project Ga0208022, IMG submission 187622) | Estuarine microbial communities from the Columbia River estuary - Freshwater metaG S.747 (SPAdes) (version 2) | ecosystem: Environmental > Aquatic > Marine > Intertidal zone > Estuary ...
AATGGTGAATGTCATTGTGCCAGCGCTGAACTGATCGCCCACGTCACGGCGACCGCGCCGCACATTGACGTTTGTTACCGAGTCCATCACATCGGCAAACTCGGTGGTGCCGTCCAGCACGTATTCGGTGTTATTAAGTACGCCTTTTACAGCATCGTCAAGAATAAACGAATCTTGCAAAAACCCTGTGGCGATCTGCAAGTCATAATTACCTGAATCAACAACAGCTGTGCCCGGCATTACGCCACCTGTAACTGCAACGGCCCAGCGGAACGGGAATAGGCGCGCAAAGCGTTAACGACCGATTCACCGATTTCGGCGCTGGTAGCAAGGCCGCCTGTGACGTTTATGGTCACTCCCCCGCCAGTATTCATGCGGTCTAATGGCACCACGGCTTCTGGGCCTGCTTCGCCGATTAACGCAAGAGTAGGGGAGCTGACAATTCCACCTTCGGCCATGCGCGGTAAGTTCATGCGACTTGCGGCTTGTGTAGCCGAATCTCCGCCAATCCTTGGCAGGTTGACGTGGGCAATGGTGTTGATGTCTGGCGCAATTGGAATGGCGTTGTAGGCGCGAATAATGCCGTTAACCATCATGATTGCACCGTTGACTACCGACTCGAATGCGCCGAGGATGCCGTTGATGATTGCGTTAACGCCAGTCTTAAACCAGTCAAACTTGTTGTATGCGACGACTAGCGCGGCGACCAGTAGCGCGACGCCTGCAGCGATCAGGGTAAATGGGTTCATGGCCATGGCAATGTTTGTGGCGACGATTGCAGCTGCGACTAGACCGATAGCGCCAGCGATAGCCAAGAATGCTTGTGGGTTGTCTTGAGCCCATGCGGCAAACTTGTTGAGCACAGGCAGGACGGCTTCAAGCACGGGCAACAGCGCTGCACCGATTGACTCTTTTGTTTCGCCAATGGAGTTCTTAAGGATTGCCATTTTCCCTGCAGCGGTTTCAGCGTTCTTTGCCGTAGCGCCGCCAAATGTTCCACCAAGCACGTCCATGATTTCGTTGAGGCTTGCGCCTTCTTTAATCATGGTTGACATTTCTGGGCTTAATGATCGGAGCGCCTTAAAGTTGCCCTGGTATGCCTTGGCAAGCGCATCAGCAACCGTGGCCGAATCTGTGCCGGTGGCTGTGCTGATGTCCATGACAAGGTTCATGTCGTTCATGGCAATGCCAACATCTTTGGTACCGCGAACAAGCGCTTCTAACGCTTTGCGATATTCGGTATCAGCAACACCAGACGCTCGACTCATAGCGCTGATCTGCTTCTCAACCTGAGCGGTCTGTGCAGCGCCAGCGCCCGTCACATTCTGCAAGGTGAGCGCAAGCGCGGCCTGCTCTTGCTGGTCTTCCATTGCAGCGCGTGTGGCATCGCCCAAGGCAACAGCCAAACCGCCGAGCGCGGCAGCTGCAGGAATCGCCGCCTTCTTAATCGCAAACTGTGCCTTCTCGCCGACGGTCTCAAGTTGCTGGAATTGCTTGACAGCCTTCTTTACCCCTGTGCCGTCAAACTCGCTAATGATCGGGATATTGATTGCCATTATGCAGTCTCTCTATTCGCTTCGCTCATGACGCGCTTCACCAACTGCTCCATTTCGGACATGACATCGTTTTGGCGTTGCTCGTACGCTTTCCACATTACTCGCGAACGACTGCCATAACGGGAAGTCAACGCGCGCCCAAGCGAGCCTGCCATTGACGTGTCAAACATGGTGCCAGTAGCGCCCTGCCATTGAATAACAAACGTGCCAACATTTGACTTGTTTCCGCCGTATTCCTTGATGTTTCGCGTGTTGATTTTGGCAGCAATCTTCTGTTTCATGCCTGGTATCCACGGCAACATTTTGAACCCTGATCGAGTACTCCAATTGCGGGCCATACCAGATAGCGGGACATTCGAGGGCACAAGTTTGTTAGCGTCGTCAATAACAGGCTGAACGATCTTCTTGTAATCTTTGGTGATTTCACGGCGCAAAGATTTGTCAATTTTGTTGAGCGTCTTCAAGGCTTCTTTCAGCCCGACGACCTCAATCTTTGCTGATACTTCCGCCACGTTATCTCCGTTTTTTGTTTGCCTCGTTAAGCACTTTAATGACCGTTATCAAGTCTCGTGAGTCAAACGCAATGTCGCTAGGCCACCAACCGACCGCGACCAGTACCTCTGCTAGTTGGCGGCGGTAGGTGCCGCGTCCGTAGGGTTTGGGTCTGTCTCGTCCAGTACCGGCAAGATGTCGATGTCAGGGTTTTTGCTTAGCCATTCGCGCCAGTTGTCACCGACTTGTTCGCCTTTAATCTTTAAGATTGTGTGCATCCAGCAGGCGTAATCCGAATACAACGGGTTTGCGGAAAGCTGTTGAACGTTGCGACGTTCAAGTCGTTCCCATTCCGTGACCACAAACAGGTTTGTGTAATAGAACTCTGGTGCGCTGTCGGGGGTGCGCTTTAACTGCAACTTGATCTTCATGTGTCTCCTATGTCGGCTTGGAGCCGTTGATTATGCGGTTGTATCTACGCTGTACACGCCACCCTGAAACTCAATTTCATAGGTGCTCAACTCGCCAAGCGACGTGTTTACAACTGGAATGCTGGCCAAGTAGGTGTCGGTCAAAATAAAGCCAGGGTTAGTTGCGCTGTCTGCTGCGCTGGTTGGGTTTACTTTGATTGTGCACTTTGTGCCTAGGAGTGGTGACAAAACCGCGTAGGACTCGCTGGCTGCATAACTGGCATAGACCGTCAAGGTCAATGAGTTGCTGAACAGGCCAGCAGTCATGGTGCGCGAAGTCTGACCGAATGCGGTGTCTTCGAGTGCTTCTGCAGTCACGGTCAATGTTGCCGCGCTCACCTGGTCGGTGATGTCAACAATGGAGCCGATTGCGGCGCCGACTTTAACGGTTGGATTCGAGAGGTAAGTTGATGCTGGCATGTTTGCTCCTTAAGTTCTGATCTGATAGTAGATGATTTATATTCGGTAGTAGTGGATTATGCGGTCTGGGCTTGGATAGCGCAATCAAGGTCATAACACGGATACAACGCGCCACCAATCTCAAGGCTTGACGGACGGCCAGCCATAACAATGATCGGCGAATTAAGCACACTTGCAACAATGCTCAAGATTGAGCGGAGCACCGGCAGACCTGCAGGACCAGAGCCAATGACCTTAATCGGGAACTCAAGGCGCACAATGTTGCCGTTGCCAGCAAACGTGGTGAAGTTCGGCGCGTCTAAATAGACCGAGTTAGGGACAAGTTTGGTTGCATCATTTATTACACGGAGCCCAGATACAGCGGTTAGCGTCGCGGTGACGTCATCAATCGCTTCGTTGAACAGGTCGGTGTACGACATTAGGCAACCGCTGGACGTGGGATGCCAAGCAGCTGCTTGACGATCGGGGTAAGGCTTTGCTGTGGTGCCGAGCCCATGCCGTCAAACGTGGCGTACGTTGCCTCTATTGAGCCCCTAGAGCGCCATAGAGCGGCGCAATACATCAGGGTGCCCAATGTGACGTCACCGCCTGGTGAGGTCGTTAGGGAGTCGATATACGAGGACTCCTGCCTTCTGCGATAACAAAACTGGTTGCCAGCCGATACCGACTGCGTAAGCAATGTGTAATCGTCTGACGGGTTGGCAATGGTGATGCCAAGGTAAGACATGACTTGCGCGGCCGTCACCCATGTGCAAACAGGATCATAGGCAACGGTGCCAGACGCGGCGACACGCTCAACATCGCTTGCGGTCTTGGCGTAGAGCACCTGATCGGCGATTGGCACCTGATAGTCGTAAAGCAGATCGCCTTCGGTATCAATGCCAATAAACAAATACTGTGGCAATGCGCGCACGGTGTATGTGCCGTTGAATGTTGCGTCAACTCCAGCGACCGTGATTGAACTGCCGACTGCAATCTCGCTGGGGGTCAAGAGTTGCAGTACGGCAAAGTTGTCAATCAGGTACTTGTTAGTAACTGTGTAAGTAGCCATGGCGGTTAAGCCGCCTTTCTACTAAGCCTGGGTGATCTTGCGGATCATGCCACCGATTGCAGCAAAGGTGCTGACGTATCCGTGGAATGACATTGTGCGACCAAGGGTTGCAGGTACTTCAACGCTCATCAAGCCACGGATTGATTCGTAGAACTCGAATGCGTCGCCTGAACCTTGACCTACGCGGGTGATGATCATGGTCTTGGCTGCGAAGTTGCTGTCAACTACTAATTGCAGACCGAGCGGGTTGCCGTTCCATGATGTTGCGTTTCCACCACCGAGTGCGTTCTGACCGGTGAGGCCTGCGCCGATGAATGGGAATACTGGACGGCCAGTTGTGTCTGCGAGCTGTCCAAGTTGTCCCCATACGTCTGGGCTGACGAACATGTGGGTTGGTGTGAAGTTGCGACCATTGCTGATGTCAACTGCGGAGTCGTAAACCGACTTGAGCAAGTCTGCAACGGTCAAGTCCCATACGCCAGACGATGTTGCTGCGGTAAGCAAGTTGTCTGCTGCGAAGTTGTCTGATGCAATCATGTATTCGCCCATGAGGTCGTTCAAAATCAACTGCATTGCTGCAGGTGAGGTGAAGTCAATGTCCTGTACAGACAGGGTTACTTGACCGGCAAGCGTGGTCTTGCTGATTGAGTTTGAAGCAATGACCATGGTTGTTGCAGATGCAGCTGACAATTCGCTCGACTGCGTACCAACGCTGGTGTGCGTGGTAATCGTTGGACGGATGAACGTCTTTGATGCACCACCGTCTGGATAAGCGCGTGCGCCCAATGCTTCGACTACTGGACGAATGAAATTGAGGTCTTGAACCAATGGCCCAAGAACTGGAACTGGCAAAAGACCAGGTGTATCGGTGGTAAGCACGTCACCTGCAGCTGCCTGCAATGCGGTCTTCTTTGATGCTGTGTATTCAGCAACAGCCTTGTTGATGTTTGAGAACGTGTCGCCACCGATGTGGTAAGCGGCCATGTATTCGCCAGCGCTTGGCAATACAAACTCTTTTTTAGCCTGTGCAAAAATTGGCGCGGTTGGGATTGTTGCCTCAACTGCTGGTGCGGTTACTTCTGACATGGGTTCTATCTCCTGTTCTGGGACTACTTCTTCATTTAACACTACTTGTTCTGGCTCTTGGTGGATACTCGCTGCGACGCTGGCAATGTTGGCCATGTCACCGAATGCGCCGATCGGAACGAGTGACAACTCTGTCCAATCCGCTGCTTCGATAATCATGGTTCCTGCTTCGTCGTATGAGAACTTGACGGGATTTACGCCAACCGAAACTTGATCAATTGTGCCGTCTTGAGCCATAACCAAAGCGTCGTTGCCAAGGCTGGTTGCGCTGATCTTGGCGCTAAACATCATTCCCTGTTCGGTATCTACGCGCTCGGTCACAACACCAACTGGCATGCTTGCGTCGTGGTACATAAACAGGCGTGGTGCTTTGCCCTCGATTGGCAATGAGCCTGGACGGAAGATCACAGCTGTGCCGTCCGAAACTGTTGCCGGCACGTTGTAGGGAACTGCGGTTCCGCTGATCGTGCGTCGTGGTGCGTCGCCTTTGGCGGCGTCAAGTGTGAATTCTCCTGCAATCAATTTGATCATGATGCAATCTCCTCTTGTGTGTTTTCTTCTATAACTGTTTCTCGGTCGTCCATGCTGTCGGCCATGAAGTTTTCTTCTAGGTATTCGTCAGCATCAAACTCGACATATGTACCGCGCGGTAGCACGTTGTCCATTGACAAAGCGCCAGCAATTGCATCGGCATACAACTTCACGCCAAACAAGTAAAGGTCTGCGCGCGCCTGTTGCGACGATTGGTATGAGTAAGCGCCAGTAGCAACGCCGACCAAATACGGTGGCACGTTCGCAATGCGCGCCATTTCCAAAGATTGATATTGCGATGCTTCAATGAGCAACATTTTGTCAGGCGTTGCGTTTGTTTCTGTGTAAGTCAAGTACTGATTCAAAGCAGCAGTTTGATTCGAGGCACGCGCCGCATTGAACTGGGCTGCCAAATCGCTGAGACTTTGTGCATCCAGGGGCTCTGAGTTTTCGGTCTGACGCAAGATGCCGGCAGGAATGCTTGACGATGCGTTGCGATTGCGCGCAGCTTCTAATTTGAGTGCGGTTTCAATTGCGCCAGGTGCAGAATAGATTAGACCTTGTGCGGGCGACAAGAATTGCACAAGGTTTGTTGGGTCAATTTCTCCGCCTTGAAAATACACTTGCTTTGATGGAGCAAACCAAACGGGGCCAGCCATGTCGGTGGTTGTAATTGAGCCTGCAGGCAGTCGAGTAAACGCAGCGGGATGGCCCGAAGCATACCTCTCCGTGATGTACCAGAAAGCCCGACCGAACATCATCAGATCGTCCAGCGTCCATGACATAAGAAACTGAAAACTTACATTTGGGTCTGGTCTGCGAATCCAAGAACGTGGCTCAATATAAACCTTTGTCATTTCTTCTTCGTTGGCATCCCAAACTTCGTTGTACATTCGCAATGGCATCGAGCCAATGACTGACGCCATAAGGTCGCGCGCGCGGTTAATTGTTGGGACGCTGATTGCTTGGTTGCGCGCTTCACCTTCGCGGTAGGTGTAGTACTGGCCAATCATGTTGACGCCAACATTTGACGACGAATAGCCAGGAGCAAAACCAGTCGCAGCTGTCACCTTTGCAGGGACGCTAATTGCTGATGTTTTTGGTTTGCCGAATAAAGCCATGTTCCTACTTTGCCATATAAGTGGCAACCGCACGAGACTTATCCGATTCCGACAAAAGGCAAGAACGTGCGGTCGCCGCGCTCATCTTAGTTATTTACCGAGACAAGCATGGGTTTTCCGCTGCTAATTGGACGAGCACACATGCCAATTCCCCAGACCATTGTTCGCGCTAATTCAATAGGCCCTGGACTCCGTTTACTGGACAAAACTATGGTGTTATCCGTGCGTACCGCAACCGCGCGCTGAACATGTTCGGCTAACAGTTTTTCTCCCGTGTGTAACAATCGCGCTTCGGCAATCATGTTTTTGGCGAGCGGTGTAAACCGTCCAAGTTCTGCATAACCAACGACAACTCGGCGGCGCTCAATGTTTGGTGGGCAGGTTGCGTCCACGGTCGGCGACAACGCAAATTTGATTGTCGGGTCTTTGGCGAGTTCTTGCACGTTGTCCCACAGCTCTGTGATTGACTCGGCAATGAATGCGACGGTGACAAGCACCCGACCGTCCGACAAGTTAACGCATCTAGTCGCGCTATATCGGGAATCGTCCAGCGAAGACTCGATCGCCACGACGCCACCGCTAGGGATGTCCCCTGTGTATTCCAAGGACGGCCAACGCCCTGGCTCAATCCAACCGCGAACAACACTCACCCAAAGGTTGAGGGATGCGCGCAAGAACGACGCGCGATCAGGGTTCGTTGACTCTTGCCTAATGGTGTCCATGTCCAACGTGTGACCAAGCGCAGGGTTACCCCACGCCCATGACGCAGGATGCAAAGGGTCAAGGCTCGGGTCAGGCGACCATTCGGCCATGTACATCGTTGACGGTTCGCCTTTGTCAATGGCTCGAATACCTGCCTCACGCCAACGCTGAAACAGCACCGATTCTTCCGTGCCAGCGGTAGAGAAGAAACACGCCAACGGATTTTTTCGTGCGCGCTGTGCCGGTAGCAAACCGCCTTCAACCGAGTCGGGGTTGACGTCAAACAACTCGTCAACAATCACTAGGTCAATGCTCATGCCGTGACCTTGGTTTGGCTTTAAAGCTTTGACCCACCACTTGCTGCCGTCTGGCATTGTCGCTTGATAACGGCCGTACGACTTGACGATCTTTGCGCCGTAGTACTCCTCAAGAATTGGTGCCAAATCATCAAACAACAAGCACGCCAAATCCAATCGGTGCGCGCCCGATACGACGGTCTGTTTACCGCCTCGAATCTTGGGCATCTCCACAAGCCAAAACAGAATGAGCGCTTGGATGATTGTTGTCTTACCGTTCTGACGCGCGACCGAAACAAGGCTTGAGCGATGCACAAACTTGTTATCAGCGTCAACCGCCAGCATCCCTTCAAGAGCATGTATTTGCCAAGGCATCAAATCAATCTGCAGCACCTTCTTAGCCATGTCCCCCACAAGCCCAGCTAGTGAGCCGGCATGATCTGGGATGATCGTTTCCAGTCTCGGCTGGTCATGGCCAGTTGGCGCTGGTTCAGGCTGATCTTGGCTGGTGGCGACAAAATGATGGATGGGGTTCGGGGGCATTTCGTTTGCATATAAAAAATCGTTAATTGCTTTCTCGCGATTTTGTTTTGCGTTTGCGAGTTTGCGATTGCGATAAGACGCCCCTCTTGCAGAGTTGCAACTCTTGCATGCTGCGACGTAGCCATCTTCGAGCGTGCCACCTTTGTCACTCTCAACGAGATGATCTAACTCGCAAGCAGGATTCTTCTTGCACCAATGACATAACGGTTGGTCGCGCAGGAGTTCAGCGCGTGCCTGTTTGTAAATCGCTGTGTCGTGTTCGGTTAGTTTGCGTGTCATGCTCGCGCGCTTCGCTTGCGCTGACGCGGCGCTTGCGCGCCTTGTCCTCGGTTGATGTGAGTTGTGTTTGTTGTCGGGTTCATGTCGGTGCTTTCTTTGTTTGTTAACTGTATGTCATCTGGCAGGTCAAGAGATGTGTGAATGCTCCACCCACCAGATTGCCCAACCTGGTTCCCTTTGCACTCACTAAGCCGATTATGTTTACGGCTCGCCTCGACGCTTTGCCCGTTTCATTTCGTCTTGCATGATTCGGGGCGCGCCGATCTACCCACGTTTCCGTGTGTCACCAACTGCCGTGCGAATGGCTTAGGTCGTGCTACTAGCCGATTGTTTACATTCTTGGGTTGCTCAAGGTGTAGAGAATGTACTCCATGTCACTTGGTTTCCATACCGCTGCATGACATCCAGCCAACTCACACGCTTTCAACCAAACCTTTTGCCCAGGTGTTGTCTTGCCCTTTTCTGCCTTCAACTCAATGACCAACGGCCGACCGCCTTGGAATGGGTGCACCATGAACAAATCAGGAAAACCCACATCACCCTGCACATGTGTAGCCCAGCGCCCTCGACTATTTTGTGCCGGCAGATCATGGTGAATCAGCCAGCCGTAACGCTTGGCAATGCTAATCACGACATCCTTGAAGTCGGCTTCGCTGATCTTTGGGTCAAGTTTCATTACAGCGCAGCCATGTACGTCTTGTCTGCAAGGTGCTTGATTGCCCAACGCACGTATTGCCTTGCTTCGTGCTGTTCAGGGTCAACCATGCTGTTATACACGGCCTGCAGGCGCTCGATGTTTGTAATCAATTCTTCTAGTGTCATTTCAGTACCTCAATGATTCTGCTTGCTTCATGTGATTTCAACAGCTCTAACACGGCTTCATCGCTGTTCAGTTCGCGCTGGATTAACTCCAACAGTCGAAGATCGTCCATGCCGGCATCTTTAGCCAGTTTCTTGATATAGCCAATCTGCTTAGGCGTGGCAAACGCGCCAGAGGGTGTGTGCGTTTTGCCAGTTGCTTGCGGTGCGCCGCCTAGACGCTCGACTTTTTGCATTTCTTCACGCGACGGTCTAGCGCCTTGTTTTGCCAAGCCCATGTTGCTCAAACAGCGTCCCAAACTGGACGTCTCACAATTTTCGATGAAGCTGGTCATATTGACCCCGCGGTCTGTGTGTATTTCGTGCGCGTATCCCGTTGCGGTTGGGTTTGCATCGTCTCGATGTTTCCAAACGACTGTGCGAACAATGCAGGAATCGCCGTCATAGTTCATCAGCGTTGTTTCAACGCGACCGTCTGGGTACTGCTCCCAGAATCGCGCTAGGCGTGTTTCTACGGTTTCGTAGTTGCTTAGGTCAAAGCCCATTAGATGCCTGCCCAAACGCTTAGACGTTGTGCATGGTCATGTGCGCCACCGCGCTGTGCGTATGCCAGTTCACCTGTGTTGCGGATAATGCCACGACGCGCAGCTGCGTTTAACCGTCCTGCGATGCCCTTGGTAACGGGGAATTGGTCGCCCAGGTGTTGCCAAATGTCGTCAGATGTAAAGAACCCTTTAGCGCGCGCAACGTGCACAATTGCAGCATCAACTTTGCGTTGTTCTTCTGGCGTCCATTTAGTGTCTGCGCTTGCTTGCGATAATGCCATGCCAACAGCAAACGGTTTTCTTGCCGGTACACGGCCGTCACAAACAAAGTGTGTTTTGCCTGTGATCTCTGGGTAGGCGATTGAGCCTTTGCAAATCGTGCAGGTTTTCATTACAAACCAAGCCATTTACGAAGCAAGAATGCTGATACACGATACGAGCCACAAACTTGAATTGCTGGCAAACCTTCTGCAGCAAAGCCAGTTTCTCGAATGTTTTTGTAAATTGTTCCTTTAGAAACATTTAACACTTTTGCAACTTCAACAACGGTCAAAGTTATTTTTTCGGAATTAAGTATCTCTATTGGTGTTTGACGTTCTGCTTCTTCAATTGCGTTAACGCCGTTTAATGATCTACCCATGGTCGGAATCTCCTTTTAGTCGGTTTAGGAATGTGCTTGTAATGCTTTTATTGCTAGGTCAAGTGTAGTCACATCGTAGAGTGGCATAGGGTCTTCTAGTGACAATTGGTTCTTCATAGTTTTTAAACGCTGGATGATGCTTGCGTGTGGGTTTTTGCTGATTGCCATGATGTCGTCAATAAGCCCAAACATCGCCATGGTGTGGTTTGCCATTGCTGACGATTCCAACACCATTTTGCGTGTTTCTTCTGTTAATTCGCCTTGGTTGTATGACACGCCTTCGCTCATTTTGTTGCGCTCCATGGGCCCCAGCCGTAACCGTGACGCTCGACCCCGTAGTTGTAAATTGCTAATGCTGCAAGCAGATTAGTTTGAGCCTGTAACAGATCATCCACCTGGCTGATGATGCCGCGCTCGGTTAACCAGGGTGTCCAAAATCCATTGATCTGCATTAGCCCGCGACTGCCACCGTTTGGGTCTTTGCTGTTGAATGCGTTTGGTGTGCAGTTGGATTCGCGTTGCATGATTGATTCG
>Ga0208022_1000665_pt1 | contig 11056 bp, 1 predicted proteins | sample ColrivemetaGS747_FD_187622 | JGI IMG/M metagenome (GOLD analysis project Ga0208022, IMG submission 187622) | Estuarine microbial communities from the Columbia River estuary - Freshwater metaG S.747 (SPAdes) (version 2) | ecosystem: Environmental > Aquatic > Marine > Intertidal zone > Estuary ...
GTGTTTCCACTCGAACCGCTTGAGCCCGATGTACCCGTAGAACCACTTGAACCTGTCGAACCTGCGCTGCCTGAAGACCCGCTCGTTCCACTTGAACCCGCTGCGCCCGTGTTTCCACTCGAACCGCTTGAGCCCGATGTACCCGTAGAACCACTTGAACCTGTCGAACCTGCACTTCCTGAAGAACCGCTCGTTCCGCTTGACCCCGCTGCTCCTGTGTTTCCACTCGAACCGCTTGAGCCTGATGTACCCGTAGAACCACTCGAACCTGTAGACCCACTTGAACCTGATGAACCTCTTGTGCCCGATGTTCCTGAAGAACCCGCAGTTCCTGAAGACCCGCTCGAACCCGTTGAACCTGCGCTACCTGAAGACCCACTCGTTCCGCTTGACCCCGCTGCCCCCGTGTTTCCACTCGAACCGCTTGAGCCCGATGTACCCGTAGAACCGCTTGAACCCGTAGAACCTGCACTTCCTGATGAGCCCGCTGTTCCGCTTGACCCTGTAGAGCCACTCGAACCTGCGCTTCCTGATGAGCCCGCTGTTCCGCTTGAGCCTGATGAGCCCGTAGAACCTGCGCTTCCTGATGAGCCCGAAGTACCCGAAGAACCGTTTGCCCCTGAAGTACCTGCGCTTCCTGAACTTCCACTTGATGCCGATGTTCCTGATGAACCCGCTGTTCCCGAAGAACCTGATGAGCCTGTAGAACCCGCACTTCCTGAAGAACCTGATGTTCCACTTGACCCTGTCGAGCCACTTGAACCCGTACTTCCGCTTGAGCCTGACGTTCCTGAAGAACCGTTTGCACCTGATGTGCCTGCGCTTCCGCTTGAGCCTGAGGTTCCTGTGGAGCCTGAGGAACCCGTAGAACCGCTTGAGCCTGAAGAACCCCTCGTTCCTGATGTTCCACTTGAGCCTGCAGTTCCTGACGAACCTGATGAGCCCGTAGAACCTGCACTTCCTGATGAGCCTGAAGTTCCGCTTGAACCATTTGCACCCGACGTACCCGCGCTTCCGCTTGAACCTGCGCTTCCTGATGAACCCGAAGTTCCACTTGAACCCGAAGTTCCTGAAGAACCCGAAGAACCCGTAGAACCTGCACTTCCTGAAGAACCTGCAGTTCCTGAAGAACCCGTAGACCCACTTGAACCTGCGCTTCCTGAAGAACCTGCCGTTCCTGAAGAACCGTTTGCACCTGATGTGCCTGCACTTCCGCTTGAGCCACTTGAGCCCGAAGTACCCGTAGACCCACTTGAGCCTGTAGAACCGCTTGAACCTGCACTTCCGCTTGTTCCGCTTGAACCACTTGTTCCTGAAGAGCCTGAAGAGCCTGTAGAACCCGCACTTCCTGAAGAACCGCTTGTTCCGCTCGAACCGTTTGCACCTGACGTACCCGCGCTTCCGCTCGAACCGCTTGAGCCTGATGTACCCGTTGAACCACTTGAGCCTGTCGAACCCGATGAACCCGATGAACCCCGAGTTCCTGAAGTACCACTTGAACCTGCAGTTCCCGATGTACCTGAAGACCCCGCAGAACCACTTGTTCCACTTGAACCGCTTGAGCCATTTGCACCCGATGTGCCTGAAGAGCCGCTTGAACCCGCAGTTCCGCTTGAGCCTGTAGAGCCACTTGAGCCCGCACTACCCGAAGAACCTGCCGTACCTGACGACCCCGCTGTGCCTGAAGACCCTGAAGAGCCTGTAGAACCCGCACTTCCTGAAGAACCACTTGTTCCGCTCGAACCGCTTGAGCCATTTGCACCTGATGTACCCGAAGACCCGCTTGAGCCTGATGTACCACTTGAGCCCGTAGAGCCGCTTGAGCCTGCACTACCCGCAGAACCTGATGTGCCTGATGAACCTGCTGTTCCTGAAGAGCCTGAAGACCCTGTAGAACCCGCGCTTCCTGAAGAACCGCTCGTTCCGCTTGAACCGCTCGAGCCATTTGCGCCTGAAGTTCCCGAAGAACCTGCAGAGCCTGCAGTTCCTGATGAACCTGCTGTTCCTGAAGAGCCTGAAGACCCTGTAGAACCCGCACTTCCTGAAGAACCTGCAGTTCCTGATGAACCCGTAGACCCACTTGAACCCGTGCTTCCTGAAGAACCACTTGTTCCTGAAGAGCCGCTTGAACCATTCGCTCCTGATGTGCCTGAAGAACCGCTCGAGCCCGATGTGCCACTTGAACCGCTTGAGCCTGACGTACCCGTAGACCCACTTGAACCTGTAGAGCCTGATGACCCTGATGAACCTCGCGTTCCTGAAGTACCACTTGAACCTGCTGTTCCTGAAGTACCACTTGAACCTGCAGAACCACTTGTTCCACTTGAACCGCTTGAGCCATTTGCCCCCGATGTACCCGAAGACCCGCTTGAGCCTGAAGTACCGCTTGAGCCTGTAGAGCCACTTGAGCCCGCACTACCCGAAGAACCTGCCGTACCTGACGAACCCGCTGTGCCTGAAGACCCTGAAGAGCCTGTAGAGCCCGCACTTCCTGAAGAACCACTTGTTCCGCTCGAACCGCTTGAGCCATTTGCACCCGATGTACCCGAAGACCCACTTGAGCCTGAAGTTCCCGAAGAGCCCGTTGACCCGCTTGAACCTGCGCTACCACTTGTTCCTGATGAACCGCTTGTTCCTGATGAACCCGTAGAGCCTGAAGAACCCGCACTTCCTGAAGAACCTGATGTTCCGCTTGAGCCACTTGAACCGTTTGCTCCTGAAGTCCCTGAACTACCTGACGTACCTGCACTTCCTGAACTTCCGCTTGATGCCGATGTTCCTGATGAGCCACTCGTACCGCTTGAACCTGTCGAACCGCTTGAACCTGTGCTTCCACTTGTTCCGCTTGAGCCCGTGGAGCCGCTTGAACCTGTGCTACCACTTGTTCCGCTCGAGCCTGAAGTGCCTGAAGAACCTGTAGAACCTGATGAGCCTGATGAGCCACGTGTTCCTGATGTTCCACTTGAACCCGCTGTGCCTGAAGTTCCTGATGAGCCTGTAGAACCCGACGTTCCTGATGAGCCTGTAGAACCCGAAGAACCTGTGCTTCCGCTTGAACCACTTGTTCCGCTTGAACCTGCGCTTCCGCTCGTTCCTGATGAGCCCGCTGAACCCGACGTTCCTGATGAACCACTTGAGCCATTTGCACCTGATGTTCCGCTTGAGCCACTTGAGCCCGATGTTCCTGTAGACCCACTTGAGCCTGTAGAACCGCTTGAGCCCGTGCTACCACTCGTTCCTGATGAACCGCTCGTTCCCGAAGAACCTGTAGAACCTGAAGAACCTGCGCTTCCTGAAGAACCCGCTGTTCCGCTTGAGCCACTCGAGCCATTTGCCCCTGAAGTTCCTGAACTACCTGAGGTACCCGCACTTCCTGAACTTCCGCTCGATGCCGATGTTCCTGACGAACCCGAAGTACCACTTGAGCCCGTAGAGCCGCTTGAGCCTGTGCTTCCACTTGTTCCGCTTGAACCCGAAGTTCCTGTAGAACCTGATGAACCTGAAGAACCACGTGTTCCCGAAGTACCACTTGAACCTGCTGTGCCTGATGTTCCTGAAGAACCTGCCGAGCCCGATGTGCCTGAAGAACCTGCCGAGCCCGATGTGCCTGAAGAACCTGCCGAGCCCGATGTGCCTGAAGAACCTGCCGAGCCCGATGTGCCTGAAGAACCTGTGCTTCCGCTTGTTCCGCTTGAGCCTGTTGAACCGCTTGAACCTGTACTACCACTTGTTCCGCTTGACCCGCTCGTACCGCTCGAACCCGTAGAACCGCTTGAACCTGCGCTTCCGCTTGAGCCACTTGTACCACTTGAACCGTTTGCACCTGATGTGCCTGAAGAACCTGCAGAACCTGATGTGCCTGAAGAACCTGCGCTACCGCTTGTTCCACTTGAGCCTGTAGAGCCTGAAGAACCTGCGCTTCCTGATGTACCACTTGAGCCTGATGTTCCTGAAGAACCCGTAGAACCCGATGAACCCGCACTACCTGAAGAACCCGATGTTCCTGATGAGCCATTTGCACCTGATGTGCCTGACGAGCCTGCAGAACCCGATGTGCCTGAAGAACCTGCGCTACCGCTTGTTCCTGAAGAACCTGTAGAACCACTTGAACCTGCGCTTCCTGATGTACCGCTTGAGCCTGATGTGCCTGAAGAACCTGTTGAACCGCTTGAACCCGCACTTCCTGAAGTACCACTTGAGCCTGATGTTCCTGAAGAACCATTCGCTCCTGAAGTTCCGCTTGAGCCCGATGTACCCGCGCTTCCTGAACTTCCGCTTGATGCAGATGTTCCCGAAGAGCCTGATGTTCCGCTTGAACCTGTAGAGCCTGATGAACCCGTGCTACCACTTGTTCCTGATGAACCCGAAGTCCCTGAAGAACCTGTAGAGCCTGATGAACCTGAAGAACCACGTGTTCCTGATGTTCCACTTGAACCCGCTGTGCCTGAAGTTCCCGAAGAGCCTGCAGAGCCTGATGTTCCTGATGAACCCGCAGAACCACTTGTTCCACTTGAACCTGCACTACCACTTGTTCCTGATGAACCACTTGAACCATTTGCTCCCGAAGTTCCGCTTGAACCGCTTGAACCCGATGTACCCGTAGACCCACTTGAGCCCGTAGAGCCGCTTGAACCTGTTGAACCACTTGTTCCGCTCGAACCCGAAGTTCCTGATGAGCCTGATGACCCTGTTGAACCTGCGCTTCCTGAAGAACCACTTGTTCCACTTGAGCCACTTGAACCATTTGCTCCTGAAGTACCCGAACTACCTGATGTGCCTGCGCTTCCTGAACTTCCGCTTGATGCCGATGTTCCTGAAGAGCCGCTTGTACCGCTTGAACCCGTTGAACCCGAAGAACCCGCGCTTCCGCTTGTTCCGCTTGAACCTGATGTTCCTGAAGAACCTGTAGAGCCTGAAGAACCCGAACTACCACTTGTTCCGCTTGAACCGCTTGAGCCATTTGCACCTGAAGTTCCCGAAGAACCTGCAGAGCCTGCAGTTCCTGATGAACCTGCAGAACCCGAAGTTGCTGAAGAACCTGATGTGCCTGAAGAGCCCGTAGAGCCGCTTGAACCCGCGCTTCCTGATGTTCCGCTTGAGCCTGATGTCCCTGAAGAACCTGTGGAACCTGACGAACCCGCACTACCGCTTGTACCACTTGAACCGTTTGCTCCTGAAGTTCCTGATGAACCGCTTGAGCCTGAAGTCCCTGTAGAACCTGATGAGCCTGTAGAACCTGATGAACCTGTCGAACCACTTGAACCCGTGCTACCACTTGTTCCTGATGAACCCGAAGTACCACTTGAACCTGTAGAACCACTTGAGCCCGCACTGCCTGCAGAACCTGAAGTACCGCTTGAGCCGTTGGCCCCTGATGTTCCTGAACTTCCTGATGTACCTGCGCTTCCTGAACTTCCACTTGATGCCGATGTTCCTGAAGAACCTGCGCTACCGCTTGTTCCGCTTGAGCCTGTAGACCCCGAAGAACCCGTGCTACCGCTTGTTCCTGAAGAACCCGATGTTCCTGATGAACCTGTGCTTCCTGAAGAACCTGCGCTTCCGCTTGTTCCGCTTGAACCATTTGCGCCTGAAGTACCTGATGAGCCCGCACTTCCTGAAGAACCTGCAGAACCCGAAGTGCCACTTGAACCTGCAGAGCCTGATGTTCCGCTTGAACCCGTAGAACCGCTTGAGCCTGCACTTCCGCTTGTTCCGCTTGAACCTGAGGTGCCTGATGAACCTGTAGAACCCGAAGAACCTGCGCTACCGCTTGTTCCGCTCGAACCATTTGCTCCCGAAGTACCTGATGAACCCGCACTTCCTGAAGTCCCTGACGAACCTGCAGAGCCCGAAGTTGCTGATGAACCTGATGTCCCTGAAGAACCCGTAGAGCCTGAAGAACCTGTGCTACCACTTGTACCGCTTGAACCTGATGTTCCTGATGAGCCTGTAGAGCCACTTGACCCCGCACTACCCGAAGAACCCGAAGTTCCGCTTGAACCGTTTGCACCCGAGGTGCCTGAAGAACCACTCGTTCCTGATGAACCCGTAGAACCGCTTGAGCCTGTACTTCCTGAAGTACCACTTGAACCCGCTGTGCCCGAAGTTCCTGAAGAACCCGAAGTACCACTTGAGCCTGTAGAACCCGAAGTACCACTTGAGCCGTTTGCGCCCGAAGTTCCCGAAGAACCTGAAGAGCCTGCCGTTCCCGAAGAACCCGCAGAGCCTGATGTTGCTGAAGAACCCGAAGTTCCTGACGAACCCGTAGAACCACTTGAACCTGTGCTTCCTGATGTTCCGCTTGACCCTGATGTTCCTGAAGAGCCTGTTGAACCACTTGAGCCCGCACTACCTGCAGAGCCCGAAGTTCCTGAAGAGCCATTTGCTCCCGAAGTTCCTGAAGAACCTGCGGAACCCGATGTACCCGAAGAACCACTTGATGCGGATGTTCCGCTTGAGCCTGATGTGCCTGAAGAGCCCGTAGAACCCGAAGAACCTGTGCTACCGCTCGTTCCACTTGAACCCGAGGTTCCTGAACTTCCTGTAGAACCCGAAGAGCCCGCGCTTCCTGAAGAGCCCGATGTGCCACTTGAGCCGTTTGCTCCTGATGTTCCTGAAGAGCCTGCAGAACCTGATGTGCCTGAAGAACCCGCGCTACCACTCGTTCCTGAAGAACCCGTAGAGCCGCTTGAACCCGCACTTCCGCTTGTTCCGCTTGAACCTGACGTTCCTGAAGAACCCGTAGAGCCCGATGAGCCTGCGCTTCCTGAAGAACCTGAAGTTCCTGATGAACCATTTGCCCCTGATGTTCCTGCACTTCCTGAAGTACCTGCGCTTCCTGAACTTCCGCTCGATGCCGAAGTTCCTGATGAACCTGACGTTCCTGATGAACCTGTTGACCCACTTGACCCTGTGCTTCCGCTTGTTCCGCTTGAGCCGCTCGTTCCTGATGAACCTGTTGACCCGCTTGAACCCGCACTTCCGCTCGTTCCGCTTGAACCATTCGCTCCCGATGTTCCTGAAGAACCACTTGAACCTGAGGTTCCTGCAGAACCCGAAGTTCCTGATGAACCCGTAGAACCGCTTGAACCCGTGCTTCCGCTTGTTCCTGAAGAACCCGATGTTCCGCTTGAACCCGTTGAACCACTTGAGCCTGCGCTTCCTGATGAACCCGATGTACCTGATGAGCCATTTGCACCTGAGGTTCCTGATGAACCTGCAGAACCTGCAGTTCCTGACGAACCTGCAGAACCGCTTGTACCACTTGAACCATTTGCACCCGAAGTGCCGCTTGAACCCGTAGAACCCGAAGTACCACTTGAACCCGTAGAACCACTTGAACCCGTGCTACCGCTCGTACCGCTTGAGCCTGACGTTCCGCTTGAACCTGTTGAACCGCTTGAACCCGCAGAACCCGACGTTGCTGACGTACCTGACGTTCCTGATGAACCTGTTGAACCACTTGAACCCGTGCTTCCACTTGTACCGCTTGAGCCTGCAGAACCCGAAGTTCCTGAAGAACCTACAGAACCTGAGGTTCCTGATGAACCTGCAGAACCCGATGTTCCCGATGAACCCGTAGAACCCGATGTACCGCTTGAACCTGCAGAACCCGAAGTTGCTGATGTACCTGAGGTTCCGCTTGAGCCTGTTGAACCGCTTGAACCTGTGCTTCCGCTTGTTCCTGAAGAACCTGAGGTTCCGCTTGAGCCTGTTGAACCACTCGTACCTGCACTTCCTGATGAACCTGAAGTACCTGAAGAGCCATTCGCTCCCGAGGTTCCTGATGAACCCGTAGAGCCTGAAGTTGCTGACGAACCCGAAGTACCACTTGAGCCTGTAGAACCACTTGAGCCTGTGCTACCACTCGTTCCGCTTGAACCTGAGGTTCCTGAAGAACCTGTTGAACCCGCACTTCCGCTTGAGCCTGACGTTCCTGAAGAACCGTTTTCACCTGAAGTTCCTGCACTTCCTGAAGTACCTGCAGTTCCTGAAGTTCCGCTTGATGCCGATGTTCCTGAAGAACCTGAAGTTCCTGAGGACCCTGTTGAACCGCTTGAGCCTGTACTTCCGCTCGTTCCACTTGAGCCGCTCGTTCCTGATGAACCCGTTGAACCGCTTGAACCCGCACTTCCGCTCGTTCCGCTTGAACCATTTGCGCCCGAAGTTCCTGATGAACCACTTGAACCTGAAGTTCCTGTAGAACCTGATGTTCCTGTAGACCCCGAAGAACCTGTAGAACCTGATGTTCCTGAAGAACCCGTAGAACCACTTGAGCCCGTGCTACCGCTCGTACCGCTTGAGCCCGATGTACCACTTGAACCTGTTGAACCGCTTGAACCCGCGCTTCCTGATGTTCCGCTTGAGCCTGATGTGCCTGATGAACCTGTAGAACCCGAAGAACCCGCGCTTCCGCTTGTTCCCGATGAACCATTTGCCCCTGAAGTTCCTGATGAACCTGCAGAACCCGCAGTTCCCGAAGAGCCTGCAGAGCCCGAAGTTGCTGATGAACCTGATGTGCCTGAAGAACCTGTAGAACCCGAAGAACCTGTGCTACCGCTTGTACCGCTTGAGCCCGATGTTCCTGAAGAACCCGTTGAACCACTTGAGCCTGCACTTCCTGCAGAACCCGAAGTTCCTGTAGAACCGCTTGTACCACTTGAACCCGTGCTACCGCTCGTACCGCTTGAGCCCGAAGTACCACTTGAACCTGTTGAACCGCTTGAACCCGTGCTTCCACTTGTTCCTGAAGAACCCGATGTTCCCGTGCTACCACTTGTTCCTGTTGAACCCGACGTTCCTGCGCTTCCGCTTGACCCGCTTGAGCCCGTTGAGCCCGATGTCCCCGTGCTTCCGCTTGAACCCGATGAACCTGAAGTACCACTTGAACCGCCTGTTCCTGAAGTTCCACTTGAACCACTATCGCCTGAAGAACCTGACGAACCGCCTGTTCCTGAAGTACCGCTTGAACCGCCTGTTCCTGAAGTTCCACTTGAACCACTATCGCCTGACGAACCTGACGAACCTCCTGTTCCTGAAGTACCGCTTGAACCGCCTGTTCCTGCGCTTCCGCTTGACCCGCTTGAGCCCGTTGAGCCCGATGTCCCCGTGCTTCCGCTTGAACCGCTTGAACCTGTAGAACCTGAAGTACCTGCGCTACCGCTTTCTCCTGAAGTACCTGCGCTACCTGAACTTCCACTTGATGCCGATGTTCCCGATGAACCCGTAGAGCCTGACGTTCCTGATGAACCTGTAGAGCCTGAGGTTCCTGCACTTCCGCTTGAACCTGTTGAACCTGACGTTCCTGCGCTTCCGCTTGACCCGCTTGAGCCCGTTGAGCCCGATGTCCCCGTGCTTCCGCTTGAACCCGATGAACCTGAAGTACCACTTGAACCGCCTGTTCCTGAAGTACCACTTGAACCACTATCGCCTGAAGAACCTGACGAACCGCCTGTTCCTGAAGTTCCACTTGAACCACTATCGCCTGAAGAACCTGACGAACCTCCTGTTCCTGAAGTACCGCTTGAACCTCCTGTTCCTGAAGTACCGCTTGAACCTCCTGTTCCTGAAGTACCGCTTGAACCACTATCGCCTGAAGAACCTGACGAACCTCCTGTTCCTGAAGTGCCGCTTGAACCACTATTCCCTGAAGAACCTGACGAACCGCCTGTTCCTGAAGTTCCACTTGAACCACTATTTCCTGAAGAACCCGATGAACCTCCTGTTCCTGAAGTACCACTTGAACCTCCTGTTCCTGAAGTTCCACTTGAACCACTATTTCCTGAAGAACCCGATGAACCTCCTGTTCCTGAAGTACCGCTTGAACCACCTGTTCCTGAAGTTCCACTTGAACCACTATCGCCTGAAGAACCTGACGAACCTCCTGTTCCTGACGTTCCACTTGAACCACTATCGCCCGAACTACCTGATGTACCTGTAGTTCCTGCTGTACCTGCTGTACCATTTGCTCCTGAAGTACCCGCAGTACCCGAAGTACCTGCAATACCCGAAGTACCTGCTGTTCCGCTTTCGCCTGAAGAACCTGAAGTTCCTGTAGAACCACTTGTTCCCGAAACCCCTGCAGTACCACTTTGTCCTGAACTTCCTGATGTAGAGGTATAAGCCACCGCTGCAACACCAATATTTTTAAGGCTTACAATTACAGATGGTGCAGCGGGGGCCACAAATGGTGTAGTTTTAGCGGCTTCCGCAGTTATTTGAACAAACGTACTTGAGGATGCAAATAGTAACTCAATAAAGTCATTTTGTAACAACTCTAAAGTCAAAGAAACAAAAGGAAGTTGTAATTGACTATTGGATACCAATCCAATGATAGAATCTGTTCTGATTACGTCAAATCCGTTTTTTCTAATGAAAAAATCTACGTTGACTGCTGTACCACCCTGTGTTTTTTCAACTTGTGGAGAAAAACTAAATTCGTAAATACCTGAGTATTGTACGGTTATTTGACCTCCTGAAAAACTAATACCATTTTCTATTTCGACGGTATTATAAGTGATAACTTGAGGGGTATTAACTACTGCAATAGCCTGTGATACGCTACTGCTATATTGAGCATAATAATTAGCAACCCCCGCTCCCGAAGTTCCTGATGAACCTGTAGAGCCCGATGTTCCGCTTGTTCCATTTTCTCCTGATGTGCCTGATGTGCCATTCGCCCCTGACGTTCCCGAAGAACCATTGGCACCTGACGTTCCCGCAGTTCCACTTGTTCCCGCTTGACCCGCAATAGCAAAATCACATAAAATATCGTCTCCCGTTGATGGAGTCCATTGAGTACCTGAAAGATAAGTTACACCAAATTCATAATATGTGCCTGAATCGGTTACAGATGTAACTTCCCATTCCGTCACATTTGCTCCAAACAATCCACCCCGTGTTGTAATTTTTGAACCAATACCAATCAATGAAAATTGACTCGCATAGTTTTGAGATGTCAACGAAGTTTCCGAAATATTCAATAAGACTGAGGATGAATCCAAAGCACCATTGCTTGAATACATTTTGGTTGCATTAATTGGTGTACCCCAATCCC
>Ga0208022_1000672_pt1 | contig 10966 bp, 13 predicted proteins | sample ColrivemetaGS747_FD_187622 | JGI IMG/M metagenome (GOLD analysis project Ga0208022, IMG submission 187622) | Estuarine microbial communities from the Columbia River estuary - Freshwater metaG S.747 (SPAdes) (version 2) | ecosystem: Environmental > Aquatic > Marine > Intertidal zone > Estuary ...
TGGAAAGGGTCTGGGTAAACCCGTCCACATCCGCGACGCGCTGGTTCGCGGCCTGCTGAGCGGCGCTGTAACTCAGCAGGGTCTCGCCCTCTTTGCCGGACAGAATTTCTTGCGTGCGTTTGAAGTTAATGCCAAGAGCCTCGACACCCTTGCCGGCATATCCCATCGTTGGGATGTCTGCCAGCCCGACGAGGGCTTGTGGCAGGCCAACAGCACTTTTCAGCGCGACGGTACCGACGTCACCAAGCGTACCCATAAAGGTCCGCTCGACGTTGGTCAGGTTGTTGATGTCATCGTGCGCTTGCTTGGTGAATGTTGGGTCCACCAGCTGGCGAGCGAGAATGGGAGAGTCCTGAGCCATTCTGGCCAGGTCCAACATGCGCGCCTGCTGTTTGCGACGCACTTCTTCCCGATTACGCTCGACTATGTCCACGGGCAGGCCGGTGGTGTTGGCCAGCTTCTGTGCCTCCGCCGCCTGGTCCGGGTTGGTTTCCAGCGCCTTCTCAAAAATCGCCCGAGTACGTTGCTGCCGCTCGTTGACGATTTCGTTGACGGCTGTGTCGTAAGGGCTCCCCCCTGAAGTGCTTGATGGCTTGGGTGTGTTTTGTTTCCAGGCGTCAACGGCTTCGTCGTAGGGGTTCGTCATGGTTTTGCGTTTTTCTGCGCTTGAGCTGCATGGTATGCCGCCCACTCTTGCGCTGGTGCGTAGGGTGAAGGAGGTCTGAGCCCCGCGCTTGGCGTTGGGAAACTTGTTGGCGGCGTAATACGCACTGCCGGTGTGGCAGGGGCTGCTGGTGCAACCGGAGCTGCCGACTTCTTCACGCGCGCGTAGACCTCAGCGATGGCTTGTTCTGAGATGGGCTCGCCTTTGCGTCGCAGCGATTCCGTAATTCCCATGCGGTCATTTAGCGGAATGGATGAGAGTTTTATCTCTTCACCATTGACGGTGACATACGCGTTCTTTTGCTCCTCTGGGGTGAGCAGCGCCAGTGGCTTCTGCGGATCGCGGCCAAACTCACTGACGAACACCTTGTCCATCAGCACGGCGTCGATGTGTTTCTGCTTCTCGTCGGGAGTCAGCTCCTTGCCGCCCTTGGCAAGGGAGTCGGCGCGCACGCGGCGGTCGATCTCGGTGCGTACTTGGTATGCAGCGTTGGGGTTCTTTTTAGGATCGACTCCAGCAACGGTAAGCGCCCCGTTGACGCGCTGGTCGTCGGTAAGAATGCTGTCCTGCTTTGCGCCGCCAGTAGGGTTGCGCATGGCCTGCTGCTTGGTGGCAAACTGCTCGAGATCGGTCGGCGAGAGCCTGGCCGCAGCGAGGCGTTCTTTCTTGAACCCCTCGGGGTCGTTCAGCATCATGTCGATCAGGCGGGCGTGGTCCTTGGGGTCGGTCTTCGGTGCGGCCAAACCCCGCTCGGCCTTGGCCCGCAGGTGCTCCTGCAACTGCACGCGCTCCTTGCCGTCCATGCTGGCGAGGATCGCCTCCGGCACGCGCTTGCCCTGTCCCACCAGTTGCCAGGCTGCGTCGCTAAATTTCTTTTCTTGCTCGGCCTGTGCTTGCTGCACTAGGGCGTAATTGTTCTTGACCTCGATCAACGCCTTCTCGCGTCGCGCGGGGTCCTTGATCTCAGCCGTGGCCTTGAGCTGCTCTGACAACGGTTTGCCAGCCTGCTCCGCAGCGAATTGCGTAGCGAACTGGTTGTCGACTTCCTTGCGCAGGATCTCCTCGACGCGAGGCTGCTGGGCGAAACCAACCTCGGCTTTGTTGGCGTCGTAATACGCCTGAGCCTTAACGGGATCTTGCTCGGCAAGCTTGCTGATCTGGGCCAGGTGAAGTGCCGACAGGTTCTTCGATTGCTCTGCCTGCACTTGCTCCGTGGTCCAGCCCTTGCGCGCGCCGACCTGAGCGGAAAGCTCTCGCACGCGAGCAGAGGCGCCGACCACGTCGCCACTGGTCACACCGAACTGGATCGTGGTTCCGATGTTGGCCGCGGCGGTTTCGTCGGCGTGCTTTTCCTTTTCAGCCTCAACAAACTGGGTCACCTGGCCGAGTGACGCCGCCTTGCGACGGACTAAGGTTTTGTTGACCATCGACTTGGCCAACGGGTCGAAGTCTTTGCCGTAGGATTCAGCAGCTTTGGCCCACCACTGCTCGGCGGCGGCGCTGTACTCGCCCGCGTTGGCACCCTGGTACTTTTTGCGGTTCTCTGCGTCCCACTGCAGCCAGCCGGAAGCGATCTCGGTATCGGTGTTGTTGGCTTTCGTCTCGGCTTCGCGCATGACCACGCGGTCGGCAACCTCGCCGACTTGCGTAAGCGCCTGGCCCATAGCGCGTGCGCTGCGACCGACGTCTACGTTTTGCTGAAAGCCACCCTGCAGGGCCTGCTCACGAATCTGAGGGCCGTTGTAAACGGGTACTTGTGGCATGGCTTACGCCCCTTTCCCGCTGTATCGATACCACTTATCGGCTACCTGGCCAGCACCACCGAGCAGCGAGCCACCGGCCATCATCAGCGGGTTCTCGGCGTTGGCCTGGCCCTGGTAGTTGGCACCCATGGCGCGCTTGGCCCAGGCATCTTTCGCAGCGTTGGTGCGTGCGGTGGCAACATCGGACTGTGTGAAGAAGTCGGTCTGATCCTGCAGATCGGCAGCGGTGCCGTAGGTCAGGTCAAGACCTTTGGAGGCCAGGTTCACGCGCTGGGCGCTTTTGATTGCCACCCCACGGCGCTGCACTGCCTGGGCCTCTTCCTCGCCACGCTTCTGCACGTCCTGCGCCTGAAACTCGGCCATCTTGGCGTTGCTTTGCGCGGTTTGCTTGGCGACCTGGCTCTGCTGGTAGGCGCTGCCGGCGGACATCACGGTGCCACCAACGCTGGCGCCAAGAGCCAGGGCTTGCATCGCGCCGAGGCCTGCGGTGGTGGCGGTTGCGCCTGCAACCCCCGCCACGGTGGCTCCGGCACCAACTGCGCCGAAACTAGTGGCGGCGCCCGCGATCAGTCCAAGGGTTACTGGCTCGCACATGTTCAGGCTCGCATTTCAAATGGGTGGAACGGCTCCCCGAGTGCGCCGAACGGTCGGGCCTCGTGCACGGTGAACCCGAGGCGACGCAACCAGCGAACGCTGGTGGTGTTCTTGGCGTGCACGAAATTCACCAGGTGCGGGAAGGCCTGTAGCATTTGGGCAATGTACCCGGGCGTGCTGCGAACAAGGATACGGGAGTTGGCATCGAGTACCGGGGTGCCCAACATCCAGGGGGAGCCGAGGCCGCTCACAACCGAGAGCGGCGCGGCACCAAGAATCGCGGCGAGTTGTCCGTCAATAAACGCGGACCAACACAGCATGGAGCGCGCCACGCTGCGCTGGCAGGCGAGCGTTAGGTCGTTGTGCCCGTAGGCTCGAACCTCGCTTTCGTCGCTTGCTCGCAGATTGTGTGCAAGTTGCTCCGCGTCACCCTGGAGGGTTTGGCGGATCAAGACCTCACCCACCCGTTTGCACCTCGAGCGTCATCGACAACACCGTCAGGGGTAGCGGCAGATCCTGCCGGATGCACAGCGCAGCGTCCTGGTTCCAGCTGGGGTCGATCGACAGCGCAAGCTCCCCATCACGCAACGCGGGCGGCGAACCATACGGGTCGGTGACGGCACGCGCGGGGTACTCGCGCAGGCGGTCGAACGTCGGACCCGCCTTGACGATGCTCGACTGGCTTACGCGCAAGTGCACCTTGTTGATGTTCTTGACGGTCCCCTGCCCCGCAGCGGGGGCCCCTTCCATCGCCAGGGGGAGGGTGCGCAGGTCGGCGGTAATCGGCAGGCCGATGTGCACCTTGCTTGCGGCCACCGTGAGCGTGATGCTGCCGTTGATTACTTCTTGCGGTGGCTCGACGGAGCCGTCGGCCAGAATGTTTACCGTTGCGCCCTCAAGGTGGTAAAGCCCGCTGACGGTGGTCGTGGCCGCGCCGTCGTAAGTCAGGCCGGAATCCACGAAGAACGCGTCTTCGAGCTGGGTAAATATCCGAGTGCGCAGGCGCTCGATGTACCGCACCGATCGCCCGTCGACAGTGCGCATGGCGACAACGTAAAGCACATCCTCGTTGCCCTCCGCCACCACGCAGGCTGACTCAAACGTGCCGGCCGTGTCGTGTGCGTGCCAGCCGTACACCTGCTGATCAGGCACGTAAGTCATGCCAAGCAGCACACCGTCGTTACGCACGGCCCACAGCGTGGGCTCAGGCGCGCGCGTGTAGGCGAGCTGGTCGACGGTGTAGCCATTGAAGCGGTGCGGAGCCATGATCGACACGTCAACCGACCGGTATCCGTAGTTGGAAGACTCACCCCCATAGGCCAGCTCGCGGATCCGCGAGCCCTGCGCCTGCACGTAGAGCACGGATCCCGAGCTCACCACCGGCTGCACGTTGCTCGCACCGGAGTAGCCCTGCGGTTTGATCGAGACGCTGGTCGGTGTGATGGCCGGGGCGCCGTCGGCGAACAGCCGGAACTCCCCGCCCGCGGTCAGTGCGATCAGATCGGCGAGCGGTACCAGGTGGCGGATCTGGTTGTTCTGCATCGAGGCCACACGCAGCTCGAGGCCGTCGGCATCGCGTGAGGGCAGGCTCGAGGTGAGGTTGGCCTCGGTGCCGGTCCGAGTGGCCCACACCACCTGTGGCTTCTCGTTGGTGCCGGCGAACCAGCGGCGCTGCTCGTGGTAGGTGGTGGCGGTCGGGTAATCGTCGACACCACCGTTCAGGGTAATGATGTCCTCTGGCGGCGACTGCGTGGTGTCGGCCAGCACGTTGTCGTCGATCACCTGCAGCGACGGGATACTGGCGAGGCCAGTGGTGGCGCTGTTGGCGACCTTCTTGTTGGACTCGTAAGTGAAGGTTGTGCTGTCGATCACCGTGACGTGCCAGGCCCCGTCGAACGAGGGCACCCCGGTGCTCTCGATCAGGACGTGGTCGGAGGTGATGAACCCGTGTGCGCTGGAGGTCACCACGGTGACGGTGTAGGCAATGCTGGTGCGCGAGATCGAGCTAATGCTGACGGTGGCGCCGGCCACGGGTACAACCTGGCCGATGTAGCCGTAAATGCCGCCGCGCAGCTTGTAGACGTTGTAACGGTTGATGCCAGTGACGCCGTCCCAGGTGACGGTGTTGAAGTTGCCGGCGACGGTCAGGTTGTTGTCGGCGCCACTGGGAGCGCTCGCCAGGCTCTCGGTCACGCCGTCGGGTTGCACCGCAGTGACCACGTACTTCTGGGGCGACTCGTTGCCGGCGGTGCCGATGGTCGGTGTGACGGTGAGGCCGGTCGGGGCGTTGGTGGGGGCAGCGAACGAAACGTTGGTCAGGGTCCAGTTGGTGACCCCTAGGCGCTTCAGCTCGCGCGCGGGATAGAGCGGGTGCACGATCGTGATCACGTCGGCCGACTGAGTGAAGTGCAGGTCGAACAGATCCGCCGCGTCGTAGGTGCTCACCAGGGTGTAAGCCCGCGCAGCCGTGGAGCCCACGGCGGTGGTGGCCACACCCCACAGGTCGGTGGTGGTGAAGGTGTCAGCGTCGACCACCGTGACTTTGTGCCAGCGGGTGCCGATGTAGACCCAGTCGCCGGTGGCATAGCCGTGGGCGGCGGTGGTGTTGACGGTAGAGCCTGCGATCGAGCTGATGGCCTTGGTAGCCTCGAGCAACGTGCCGCCATCAATGTGGAAGCGGATGTAAAGATCCCCAAACTCGAGCACCGCGGTCTGGCTGGCGCTGAAGGCGAACGGGATCAGGCGCACCGCCTGGGTGCTGTCCTTGGCTTCGTTCACAAACTCAAAACCCGGGCGGCGCGCGGCCGGCCCGTGTGGCAGGGTGACGAAGTTGCGTGCCAGGCTCAAACCCGTTTGGTACTTGGTCAGGTCCAGGCGCCCAGCGAGCTCGGGCGTGATCTCACCCCCGGCGAACGATCTCAGCAGCAGCTTGGTGCTCATGTGCGGGCGACGAGTTGCGAGGCCTTGAACACGTGCTCGGTGCTGCTTGAGTTGGCGGAGCTGGCCGCCGCCAGGTCAGCCATCGCCATCGCGCGCTGGCGCATGGCGTCGCCGATCTTGGTACCTTCGTTGCCCTTGATGATGGGGCCGGCCACGTAGTGGGCCAGGGCAAAGCCCAGCGCTGCGACAAACGTCGGCGTGAACTTGGTCGAGTCCGTCACGTCCCGGACGTAAATCAACACCGCGTCTGGCTCGTTGCTGTAGAGCACATCGCCTTCGATGTCGAAGTTTGCGGAATCCTGATCGTTCGGGCTGTAGTTCAGCTCGTCCTGGTTGAACACGGTAAGCGTTGAACCAGGGCGCAGCACGCGAAGGGCGCGCAGGCAATCAGATGGCCGGGTGTAGGCGTAGGCCCAGGCCGTGCTGACGTTGGTGACTTCAGCCAGCGCCTGGCGCTTAAGCGAGAACGACCAGCTGCCGGGCTCGAGCAACTCAGTTCGGGCCAGGTCGTAGAAAGTGGCGCAATGCCCGGCTTCGACACTGCCGTCGGGCGGGCTAATGCTTGAGACACGCGCCTCTGAGCCAATGTGACTCAGGGCCATGTTGCAAATCTGAACGACTGAGGCCATTGGGTTCTCCGATGCGGGCCAGTGTAGAACCGACACCAAGCCCCACGGATACTCAGCGCCGGCGCAGCAGTACCGTGCCGCCACCGGTGGCAATGAGCGTGCCGGTCAACGCGCCGCCCGGGCCGTAGACCAGGCCCGCGCGCACGTCCTCTGGATCCGGCAGCAGGGGGATGCGCGCGGCGGCGCCGAGCAGCTTCGGGTTGGTGCCGGTAAGCGTGCCGCTGGTGGCGTGCGTGCAAAAGCGTGTGGCACTGCCGACGATGATGCCGTTGCTGCCACCGAGCGCTCCGCTGGTGGCGTGCGTGCGAAAGCGTGTGGCACTGCCGGTGGTGGTGGTGCCAGGGCCGGTAAGCGCGCCACTTGTTGAATGCGCGACGGGGACGGCAATGCGGGCGGCGCTGCCTGCTAGGCTGGCGCCAGGGCCCGCCAGGGCACCAGTGGCTGCATGCACGCGAAAGCGGGTCGCGCTGCCCGCAACGCTTGACCCCTGCCCACTGAGCGCGCCGCTGGTGTCGTACGTTATCGGCCCCGCCTGGGTCAGCAGCAGGGTCAGCAGCATGGATTAGATCAACGCAAAGTTAATTTCGACGGCGACAGTGCCCACAGAAGCGACGGCGCCTTGCACAACTCGGATGCCTGAGTTCTCGCGAACAATCAGTTTGGAGCCTTCGTTGCGAATAATGTCCGCGCCTTGCGCTGCCGCCAAAGCCGATGCCGCGTTGGTTTCCTCTGTGAACACCCATCGCGAGCCAAGATAAGCGCCGGCCGTCGCGCCTCCCGTTGGGGCGAGACGCGCAGTGACTTGCGTAGGAACAACAGCGTCATCGGTATCAAACCTGGTGATCGTTGGCGCAGTCAGCGAGGCGCTGTCGTTCGTTGCTGCTGTGCCACCCGTTCCAACAGCGGTCGTGCGCGTGAGTGCGACTTCGACACCCACAACGCCTGTAACGGCAGTGTCGATGTCCGGGTAAACGAACATGGACAGCACTTTCATGATCCTGCCAGAGCCCGTGGCGTTAAACAAATCGCATAGCACTTTGTTCGCGCCTACCGCCTGTGAAGGGATTACCAGCCTATAGCGGGCGTTGCTGCCATCAATCTGGCCGTTTTCATCGGCGATACATACCACCTGGTACTCTTTGCCATTGACTAACTGCGTCGCAATTGTCGCGCCTGTGCCAGGGGTTACCTGTATTGAGTCATTTGCTTGTGGCATGTCAGGCGCTCAGTGCGGTGTAGGTCAGGCTTGAGCAGCTCACGGTGTCACCCGCAGCCACGGTCAGGCCGTTGGTCATGTTGATATCGCTGGCGCTTGCAGCTACGGCGCAGTGGATCACCACCGTGCCTGCAGAGGTCTGGAGCGTAGCAGTCGCCACCGGAGAAGCGTTACCTGTCGCATTGGTGTCAGCAGAAATGGCGTTGGCGGTCGCGGTGCCGCTAACTGCTGCCGGGAACGCGGTCGCGCTCAGGGACAACGTGGCCACCACGGTGCCCGGAGATCCGACCGTGCCGGATAGCCGGAATGCTAGCTTGCCGGAAGCTCCGATTAACGCAGTAACTGCGTCAGTCGCTGCGTTGCGGGCCGCCGTCGAGTGGGTGGTTGCCATGGGTGAGTCCTTTCAGTTGTTCTTCGTTGAGGTAGCCCACCATCTGGTACTCCTCAACCTGGCCGCTGTCTTTGCGGGTGATCTGCACGGTGAAGCTCAACTCGCCCACCTGTCCTTGTAAGTCGGCCATGACAGTCTTTCAGAACACGGACTTGCGGCCCGCTAGCACGACTTTGAGTGCGGTGGTGCCATCCCCGCCAAAGACGCGGGGCTTGATGTAGAGGGGAAGCTCGACGATCGCCTTGAGTGCGGCGGTGGTGAGCGTGAGCGCGCTGCCCGAGGTGTCGGTCAGTGCGTGGTAGGTTTCGCCGTCGTTGCTGCCGCCGATGGTGACGGAGGCGCCGCCGAAGGTGCCGGCGACCTGGATGGCGCGATCAGAATAGACGGCGAGTCTTACCGGCTCGCCGTCATCATCCGCCGCCAGGTTGCCCCAGGTCGTCACCGCCACATCGAGACTGGTCTCGATGGGAAAGGTGGTGACCGGGGCGATCGTTGCCATGCCTGCCTATCAGGCGAGGAAACCATTGTGGACATCGGTGAAGCTTTTGGCGTCACCTTTGCCCATTTCGGACAGAGCCTTTGGCTCTTGCTTGGTGCTCGGCTTGACCTTGGCCGCCTTGGCCTCGGTTGAAGCCACCGGTGCGAACCAAGAGCCCTTCGATCCTTGCGGGATGTCGAGCTCGTCGCCGATGCGCACGCGGCGCCCATTGTAGAAAGCCGGCTTAATTGCAACGATCTTCATGGGCTACCGATCAGAGCTGGAACGGGGCGTCGTAGGCCTTCCAGCGGGCGACGTCATCGACCAGGAAGGCGTTGACCTTACCGGCCGTGAACGCGGCCGTGCCGGTCACCTGCTGGATGCCGATGTAACGCTCGTAGGCGGTGCCCTCCATGGGCAGCTGCACGGCCATTAGCGTCTTGCCGGCGGTCATGCTGGCCACGGGCCAGGCCACCGAGGAGACCAGTACCGTGGGCGAGGACAACGAGGAGTTGTCATCGGTGACCAGGTTGAACTGGCCGGTGGCCGAGCCGCCCGAGGTGGCAGCGGTGTCCACCGTCACCACCAGGTAGACGGCCTGGTCGCCGCCCAGGTCACGGGCCACGCCCAGGTCGACCACGTCGCCGAGCAGGTAGGAGCCGGCAGCGCCGGTGTTGAGGGCAGTGGCGTCGCAGAATTCGCCGCGTTCGTCGAGAATCATGATGAGGTTCCTTTCAAGTGAGCTGGGGTTAGACCACGCGGGTTTCGGTGTTGATCAGCGCGTCGGTGCGACGGACGGGGATGTCGTCGAACGTCATCACGCGCTTACCTTCCACGGTTTCCCAGGTCAGGTTGCTGGAGACTTTTTCCAGGATGCCCAGACGCAGCTTCTCGCGGATGTTGCGGTTCATGTAGAACACCGCGCGGCCCTTGCCCAGCATCGGGATGCGCTCGCTCGCCTTGATCATCCACTCGATGATGTTCTTGGTGTTGGCGGGCGTGTTGAGCTCGGAGACGTCGATGTTGGCGATGCGCACAAAGTAGCGCCAGTCGCGGATCGCCAGACCCGTGTCCATGCGGTAGTGGGTGCGATAGCCTTCCATGCGGCCGCCAGCGCCGTCCACGTTCTCGATCGTGACCTGACCCTTGTCGGTCATCTGCAGGCCGCCCTGGCTACCCTTGGGGTAAATGCCGAAGCCGGTCTGAGGACCCCACACGCACAACCAGATGGAGGTCAAGTCACCACCAGAGCCGGAGAAGGCGTCAACGATGTTGTCGCTGTTCTGTGCGCTCAAGGAGTTGTAGCGTGGAGCCAGGCCAGTGAAGGCCTCGGGCTCAGAGCCTTCGTTGCCGTAGAACAGCGTCTGGGCATGCTCCTGAGCCATGCCCTCGATGTGAGCGGCATCTTCCGACAAGCGGAACGCGGCGGTGTTGCCGTTTAGGTCGGCGAGTGCCTTGTCGACTTCGGCGTAGGCTTCGAGCATACCGCACGAGTCAGTCACCTGCGCGGTGGTTGACTTGGTGGGCTGCACGCCGCCGTACAGCTTGCGCCACGTGGGGGTGGGCAGGCCGGTGCGAACGGTGGTCTTGTGACCGGTGGGCAGGTTGCCTTCAACGAAGCTCATGTCCTGCAGGACTTCGTTCTGTGCGGCCAGCAGTTCGACGATCGAATCGATCTTGCCGTTGGGATCCAGACGCTTGGAAACGTCCAGGAGAGTGGGGTTGTTTGCTGCGAGGGTTGCCATTTCTTAACCTTTCAGTTCATGTTGGGGAACATCTTCTTGGCCATGTCGTTCTCTGGTCCTTTCGGACTTCCAGACACGAAACGGTCGCTACTGATCGCCATGCCTGCCTTGTAGAAGGCTTTGATCACGGCCGGGTGATTGCCGAAACCTGTTGCGTTCAGCACGTCCTTAAGCTCGGGCGTACCAAACGTGTCGATCGCCTTACGTGCAATGGCCAGGTTCTCTGCGAGCTTGTCGCCACCGATTTCTTTGTCGGTTTTGACACTCTCAACCCAGGACTCCACCAGCTGGGCATGCGCTTCAACCTGACGTTGGGCCATTTTGGCACCCACGTCGGCGACCTTCTGCGCGCTTGCCTGGTCGAGCTTGAGCTCCTTGGCAATTGCTGTGAACTCATCCGCTGCGGTCTTATCGAGCGCAACGCCATCGGGCATCGTGAACTCGTAGCTCTCGGGCACTTCAGGCACGGGGGCCTTGGTGTCGGGGGCTGCGTTGTCCTCCGGCGCCGTCGTGGTATCCACGGCAGTCACATCGTCAGTTGTTTTC
>Ga0208022_1000680_pt1 | contig 10904 bp, 6 predicted proteins | sample ColrivemetaGS747_FD_187622 | JGI IMG/M metagenome (GOLD analysis project Ga0208022, IMG submission 187622) | Estuarine microbial communities from the Columbia River estuary - Freshwater metaG S.747 (SPAdes) (version 2) | ecosystem: Environmental > Aquatic > Marine > Intertidal zone > Estuary ...
AATAATAAGAAGATGAGTTATTCATATATAAAAAGTGTTTTTCCAAACTTTGAAAATTCAAATAAAGTATATGATGAAACTTTATATACGAATATAAATAGTTCATTGTATAATGAAGTTAATATACAACAAGTAAAACCTTTAGAAAACCATAATAAAGAAAATATCGTAGGTAAAGAACATAAAAAAAATGAAACCTTTATCTTACCATCGAATAATCTACTTGAAAATTTAACAAATGTCGACCAATATAATACTGCTCAATTCAAATCACAAAATAATCTTATAAAATCTCAAACCCAAACGCCTACAATATCCCAAACGCGATTTGACGAATCACCCATTGCACGAGTTACGTCAGTTACACCAGTTACAAAAAACGAATCAAAAATAGAAATCGAATGTGGTGACTGTGATACATACATTAAACATATATTAGATTGTAAACAATGCAAAATGTTAGCTATAAAACATTTGAATATAGAGAGTGATAAATATAGAAATGAAGAAATGATGGAATTGGCTTCATATGTCATTTTTGGAATGTTTATATTACTATTGATAGATTCATTAAAAAAGGACAAATAAATTAATAAAAAAGCCGTCACGAAAGACAAAAAGACTTACAATGATGTACATTTAGCAAGTACGTATTTTAATAAATAATAATTTATTAAAACATTTTAAGATATATATTTAGATGGATATTGATGAAAATGATTTATTAGCAACAAATACATTTGTTCCTATACCTGAATTGAAAGGCGAAGTTTCATCAGAGAATTCTTATGAATTTAAACGTTATTATGAAAGAGAACGTAGTTTAAATGAAGAAAGAAGATTACGGGATAGTATTGATAGGATGTCTATAAGAAGTATTAATTTAACTGAAGAAAATGATGATAGTAACTTGACGAATACAAATGTGTTTTCAAAAAAAATTGGTACTGGTAGTATTAAAAGTGGTAACGTAGAACAAAAAAGAAGAACTAAAGAAATATTGACATATGTGAGTATAGATTCACGAAATAGGGATAAAGTGTTATACGAGAAACCGAGTCATTTTAATATTTTTTTGGGCAAGTCCTTTTATAATATTAAAAGTATTCGTTTAGCAAGTATAGAATTTCCAAATACAAATGCTGTTATTAATACTTCAAATCACGCTATATATTGGACAAATCAAGAAGATATTACTTTGAATAAAATTAATGCTATTACAGAAACGTATCCAGAATACTATGTTCAATTAAGAACTGGTAGTTATATATCGACTAGTTTACAGACAGAAATAACAAATAAATTATCAAGTGTAAAACGTAGAGATAAAACAGGTGATTATCATTATTTTATAGTTACATTAGATATAGATACAGATGTTGTTACCTTTATATCTTTGATTTTGAAACAATTATCGAATAATTCTCTTCAAACATCTGAAAATACATCTATTATTCAAGTTACATTAACAGATCACGGTTATAACGATGGTGAAATGATTTATTTACAGGGTGCCAAGACTATTGCTGGTATACCTTCTACTACACTAAATACAGCTCATAAAATAACTAAAATTAATAATAATATATTTCAATTTGAGGTAAATATAAAGGCAGCAGAGACATTACAAGGTGGTGGTAACACGATTAAAACAGGAAGAATTGCACCTTTTAAATTTTTATTTGGTGAAAAAAGTACAACGATTGCTCCTAATATAGGTTTTCCTTTAGAAAATAGTTCAGATTTAATTAAAACATATATAAAGTCTATTACGAATTTATATCAAGCTACAATAGTAACTAAAACTCCACATAATTTATCAAATAGTTTTTTAGGTTCGATTTGTTCTATTTCTTCAAGTGGAACAATACCTTCTGTAAATGGTAATAAGAGAATTACACAGATATTATCTTCGACATCATTTACTGTTTTAATAGATGGAGTATTATTAATAGAAAGTTATAATACAGGACAAATAACTGTTTCATCTAAAACTTATGATGTTTTATCTATATCTAATAGTGTTAGTAATACGATTTTAGTGTCTACGTTTGGAAAACATAACTATACAACAAATGATATAGGAAGTAGTATTACATTATACGACACAACAACTATTCCAGTATTAGATGATACTTATACAATATTTAATATATTCGAAGAGACTAGTTTCGTCATTCCGGGGACTTTGCCAGATGGTGGTTCTAGTCCACCAGGTGGTACAATAAGAGATGCTGGTTTAGATGGATATATACCTAGGAACAAACCTATAACTACACATACATTATTAATAACTGGTGTAAGTATAGGATCATCTACAACTACGTTTACTTGTCCTAATCACGATTTAAAAGTGGGTGATGTAATACGGTTTAAAAATTTTAATTCTACACCTAATATATCATTAAATAACCAAATTGTATTTGCTACTCCTAACAACGATACTATCGTGTTAAACGTTGCATTAAATTCTTATGTTAATGAAGATATTGAATTAGGTAAATCTTTTGTAAAAACAGGCTTGACGACTGTGTCTTTTCCTTATCACGGATTTAACAAGGTTGTAAGTATACAAAATACAGATGGATTTCCTACTGGTCAAACATATGGTAATCTAATATTAGTACAAACTCAATTACCTCATAATTATACAAATAGCGAAATGGTACGTTTAGCAAATACAAATACAACACCGTCTATAGATGGAGGATATAATATAACTGTGAAAACATCAGATACATTCACTATTCCATATAGTTTTCCAATAACATCGTCTGGAAATAATGGTATAACAAGTTTTAATCAAGATTTCTATTTATATGGAGTAAAACGTGTAGGAGATATAAGTCCAAATAATATTAACAACAAATTATTCACGGTAAGAGATATAATAGATGAAAGTACATTTACTTTTTATAATCGATATGACCAAGCAAACATTGATGAACAAGGTGGTGGAAATACGGTTTATATAAGTAGCTTATTACACGGTTTCAATGGTGAACAAACCAATACGAAAATAAATGTTCTCAATCGTTCAATTAATTTACAAGGGGAAAATTATGCGTTTTTATGCTGTCCTCAACTAGCAACTATGATGAATACAGGCGATGTAAAAAATGTTTTTGCAAGAATAAGTTTAGACCAGTCACCTGGTAGTATGGTATTTTCATATTTAAGTAATCCAAAAATTTTTGATAATGTACCATTAAATCAATTAAACGAATTGGAATTTTCTATAATAAATTTTGATGGTACATATTATGAATTTTTTGATTTAGATTATTCGTTTACTCTTGAAATTACAGAAATTGTTGATGTAACAGATGGTTTCCAGGTATCCAGTAGGCGTGGTATTGTTGATAATTAATAGGTATATTTTTGATTCCAACTGAAATTTTTTATAATAAATAATAAATTGATTTTAAAAAAGTTATTATAAATTTATTAGAGGCGTATGCAAGATCCTGACGTTAATTCACAAAATGTAGTTGCTTATTTATCAAAAAGAGGATATGTAATTAAAAAAGAATCTATATCATCAGATGAAATAATATATTTAAAGAAAAATTTACTAGCCCGACCTTTACAAGATGAGAAATACAATACATTTAATAAAACAGATCCGACTTATCCAATTTATACAGAAACTAAAAATAAATTGTATATTCCTAAGATGTATGGTATAAAGAGGTATGGTAATCCTAATAAATTTTTACCAAATTATGTAGGTAAAAAATGGGAAGGGACAGATTTGAATTTTTCTGCAGAATTGAATGATAATCAGATAGAACCGGCAAATGCGTTATTGTTATCTTGTCGTGAAAATGGTGGTGGGATTTTAAAAGCTGCTACGGGTTTGGGGAAGACAGTTATTTGTATAAAAGTTATATCAGAGCTTAAAGTAAAAACGATTATTGTGGTAAATAAAATTCCTTTAATGCGTCAATGGGAATCTGAATTACGTCGTTTTATTCCAGGTATAACAATAGGATTTATACAAGGTCAGAAAAATGTATCAGTTGAAGGTGCAGATGTTGTTATAGCAATGTTACAAAGTTTAGCAAGAGTCGATTACCCTGATAGTTTATTTGACGAGTTCAGTCTTTTAACAGTCGATGAATGTTTTCCTTATGATACTCATATTATTACATCAAACGGTAATATAAATATAGGAAAATTATATTATATGAAAGAAAAAGGTGAAAAATTACCAATGGTAAAAACTTTTAACGAAATTACAAAACAATTCGAATATAAAAATATTAAAAATGTATTTAGAAAACAAAATGATACACTTTTAGAAATCAAATGTGGTAAAATGAAAATCAGATCTACTGAAAATCATAAATATCTTACATACAATGGATGGAAAGAAGCCAAATATTTAAGTACTAATGATTATATTGTTAGTAATTACGATAATACCGTAGGTAAAGTAAATATAGTGTGTCCAGCATTAAATGAAGATCAATATCAAATTGTGCTAGGAAGTTTTTTAGGAGATGGGAATATATCTTTATTAAAAAGTGGGAGATATAGATTAAGAATGACACATTATGAAAATCAATATGAATATTGTAAATGGAAAGCAAATATATTTAATGTAAAAGATATTAGGTATATAAAAAATAATGGATATTCAAAAAAACCAGCATATCATTTTTCTACTAGAACATTTTATCTTTTCAATGAATTACCATTCACAAAAACAAATGTCCCACAATGGATATTAAATGATTTAGATGAGAGAGGTTTAGCAATTTGGTTTATGGATGATGGCAGTATAGATAAAAAAAGTTTTAATTCAACTATCAGCACTGACAGTTTTGACGAAGACTCTCAAAAAAGAATTGTTTTAAAACTAAAATCAATGAATATAGATTGTAAATATGTAAATTATAAAAAATCATATTATCATATTTCTATAAATATGAATGGGACAAAACAATTAATCAAGTTAATTAGTAAATACGTACATAAAAATATGTTATATAAATTATTACCAAGACAATATATAAATTATATTCAAGATACATCTATTAAAATATTAGATGAAACTACTATTTTTTCTTCAAGAGAAAATATAAAAAAAGAATTTTTAAATGAAAATTGTGTATATAAAATATATAAAAATTACGATAAAAATAGTATATATTATGTTAAATATTTAAATTGCGAAAAGTGTAACAAGATGACATTACATTCAAAAATTTCTTCTCATACATACGAATATTGGATATGTAGACATACAGAAAAAAAAAATTTAGATATGCCTTTAACTTTCGGTGAATATAAATGGAATAATAATTTCTTAGATTATGGTTATTTGAAAATAACAAACATAACAAAAAATATCAAAAATTTTAAAAAATCTTCATTTAAAAGAAATTATGTATTTGATCTTGAAATAGAAGATAATCACAATTATATAGTCAAAAATAAAGATTTTGGAAATATACAAAATGGGTTTGTTGTGCATAATTGTCATAACACGAGCAGTCGTGTGTTTTCACAAGTTCTTAGTAAATTATGTTGTAAATATACAATTGGACTTTCTGCAACACCAAAAAGGAGTGATGGATGCGAATATGTATTTAAATATCATATTGGTGATATAGTTTACGAATCTAATTCTACGAGAAATGGGTTACCTCCTGTATTAAAATTTATACGTATAGATAGTTCTGAATATAAAGAAATTTCTACTGTAAATAGAATTTCTGGTCAAAAACAAATTCAATTTACGTCAATGTTATCAGAATTAACAATGATGCCTAAAAGAAATAAACTAATTATAGAATTTATAAAAGATTTAGTTTATAAAGATGATAGAAAAATATTAGTATTAAGTGACAGAAGAGAACATTTAAAAGAATTTAAAAGGATATTAGACGAGGATCTTTCAATTACTTTTACATATGGTTTGTTTTTGGGTCAAATGAAACAAGCAGATTTACAAAGAAGTAGATCTAGTAAAGTCATTCTTGCTACATTTAGTGCTTTTGGAGAAGGTGTATCGGAAAAAGATTTAGATACTCTTATATTGACTACTCCTAAAAAGTTTATAGGTCATTTAAAAACGTCCGTTAAAGCAGAAAGTGGACGTTTAGAACAAATTGTTGGTAGAATTTTTAGAAAAGACCACGATGTAAAAAATCCTATGATAATTGATTTCCACGATAATTTTTCAGTTTACAAAAATCAATCAGCTCAAAGAAAAACTTTTTATAAAGCACATTTTAAAAATGCATTAACTGTATATAATCAAATAAATTTAGACGAATACGAAATTGAAAATATAGATACATCTTGCGTAAAACAAACAAAAACACACTGCGTTAACGAATTTGAAAATACAAATGAAATGGAGAAAGCAAATGAACTATTAAAACATTGTGTTATAGAAGACTAGAAGACTGAAATGAAGACTGAAATGAAGACTAGAAGACTGAAATGAAGACTGAAATGAAGACTAGAAGACTGAAATGAAGACTGAAATGAAGACTGAAATGAAGACTGAAATGAAGACTGAAGAATAAATAATAATTTCGTTTAGTTTATTATTTATTATATTACTATATTTTTATTTAGGCCTTCCAATCTTGGTAATTTCCAACTTCGTATGAGCCAACTTTAGACATATCTTGACGTCTAATTGGATAACAAGGAGCTGGTTGTAATTCTGGTTCCTTTGATTGAACTGGGGTAGCAGTTGGAGCAGGAGCAGGAGCAGGTTCTGGAACGACTGAAGTTACTGCAACTTGAACAGCTTCTTCAACTTTTTCAGGGACTCCAGCTTCTGGAGTCATAGCTTGTTCAACTAAAGCTTTTATAGCATTGATACCACTAGTTGTAGTTGCAACTGATGCAACAGCATTAGCAATAGGTACAACTGTTTCAGGAGATGCTGGGGTTGGAGATGCAGCAGCTTGAGCTAAAATTTTGATACCTTCAACTGCTTGAGCTGGAGTTGGAGCTGGAACTGGAACTGGAGCTGGAGCTGGCATAGCAGTCGATTCAATTACAGTTTCTACTGCGGATACTATTTTTTCAGGGACTCCAGGTGATGCTGTCATAGCTTGTTCAGCCAAAGCTTTTACGGCAGTAACACCTGTTTCAGTTTTAACAACAGAAGCAACAGTATTTGCTAATGGTATAATTGTTTCTGCAGGAGATGCTGTAGGAGATGCAGCTGCCTCAGCAAGTTGTTTGACGGCATCAATTGCATTTTTATCACCTACATTTTCCATAAATTCCCAAATTGGCTGTTGATTTGCATAATTGATTGTCATTATGAATGCTAAAGATATCAAAATAGATATAGATGGACTAAATTGTGCAGTCCATAAAATCAATGAAAATATAAACAATTTAAAATATTGATTTTCAAATAATTTATAAACTACCCTTGGAAGTTGTGGTGCAATTCTAGCTGCATATAAAACCAACAACAAATGAACAATAGCTTTTACAAATGTAGGTTTCATAACAGGTGAAATTGTCTTGTTGATTGTTACGTCAAAATCTTTAAGGTATTCCATTTATATTATAATAAAATAAAATAATTTTTTATTTTAGCATATATATTTTTTTAACAATATCACTTTTTACAACAATCTCACTTTTTATGCAATGGCATCTAAATCATTTTATTTTTATGTCGTACTTTAACTTCAACCACCGATTATATTAAGTATATCTAAACATTTATAGTGATCTGTATTAGAACTTTTTATATAATTCCATATACATTCATCAAATTCAAGAATTCTACCACTCGCCTCTTTTAAACTATACATATCAAAAACTTTATCAAACAAGCCATCATTAATGTATTTGTAAATTATTTTTAAAACGGTTAATAAATTTTTATCTATGTCTGTTTTAGAATCTTCTAAATATTTAAAAGTAAAACTTTTTTCCAAATCTTCATTTAAATAATTATTTGCTAGATCATTTTTATAATCCTCTTTATTTTTTAATATGTATTTTTTTTTATTTTCAAATAAATTTTTGGTTCTCATCTCTAAACCATCATCTACATTTATTGAAACATTCATCTTTATACCATATTTATTTAAAACATTATTAAAACGTTTTAATTTTTCATTTGATTGTTTTACAATTTTACTTTTTGGTATTTTGTTAATCTCACATACTTCTGCGATAATCTGACTAGATTCAATATAATATCCAATGGTTATACGTGGTACACGATAATTACTAAAATCGTGTCCTATACATTGAAATCCTAAATAACCAGCAATACTAGGATCATTGTACAAATTCATAGGATTTTTATCAATATCTTTATCTACCCACTCGTTTTCCTTATATACAAAGAAACGAGGATATTTAAATTCATCACTCTTTATTTTTAATTTACCACCGTACTTATTGAATTTTTCAACAAGAAGAAAAATAAATCTGTGGTCATTTTTGAAATTTGTTGATTCATATAAAAATGCATCACGTGCACCGTGAAAAACTAATATGACATTTACAAGAGCCTCCCAATAAATTGTCGATTTATATTTTTTAATCAATGTATTTATAAATTCCATATAAATATTACCTACAAATAAAAAATACATGTTATAAAAAATACCTATTATAACAAATATACATAAACACATGTGACAAATATACATAAACACATGTGACTTTAAACAACAACTGTTGTATAAAACTTGACACTGTTTGAAAAAGCAGTTTTACATTTACAATTACTATTACAATTATAATTACCATTACGTCTAGCTGTTTCAGTACAAAGACTACAATCTAACACAATAGCTTTTAAAGCTGATGTATAACCAGAACTACATTCGTCACCTGTAATAGCATAACCACCATCAACTGCCCAAGATACCCCAACGTTAACCATTTTCTTATAAGCTCTAATGTAAACACGATCCCATTCTACAGTACTAGTCTTGAATACATTCATCGCATTTCCAATTGCAATATTAGTAGGTGTTTGAGGTAATTTCTTTTGACAAGCAAGACCCAACCAAGCATCATTAACTGTATACAACCATCTTCTAAAATCTAAAGCTTTAGAAAACCAAGAAACGTGTTCCATTTCAGTATCCAAATCAATTACTAAAGCTTCTGGATTTTGCACACCAACAACTGTTCTAATTTCAGTTTCAAACAAATCAACTTGACGTTGACGCAATTCAGGACTTGTAAATTTACACATATTAATATTACGCAAATGTTTTAATGTACTCAATGGCAATGTACTACGCACTGGAGGATTATTTATTCTAATATTAGGAGAACAAGCATCTTTATAATAAACATTTGACCATTTAAACATTCGCAAATCAGTACACGATTCAGTATGTGGATCACATTCTGTACCGTTTGTTCTAGTACATCCTGTATGATCAATTAAAGAATGTGATCCCATAAGAGCAGTCATTTCTTCCATTGTCAAATTTCTATTTCCAGCAAAATTTGAAAATCCTGTTGTATTCATGTCTGCTGGAGCCAAGGATTTTGCAGGATTTGGTACAATTTTATCAAAACGTCCAACCAAAAATGGCTCTACTGTACTATCATATGATATAATTGTAGGACCCCCTTGATATTCTGTAGCAACAGCACCACATACAGCAACTACATCAGCAACTGATGTATTATAACGTTTTGCTAACGCTAATGCATTTTTTGACAATAAAAAAGCAAAACTATCATAATTATTTTCTGGTCTTTTAATCTCGTCTGCTGTTAAAAAAATAGAACCATCTGCACCACCAAATCCTTCTGAAATAGAAAGTGAATCGTGTGCTGCTGCTCTAATGTAAAAATTACATAAACGTCTATCATAACGACAAGTGGCACGACATCCTGCAATAACACTTCTCCAATCTACAATTGTAGGATCATACGACTGTGTTTTAGGTTTCCAAGGTGGTAATTTTATTTGCATAGTTGTACTATCTGGAATTTTTACAACAACATCTGGTTGAATCACTTGTGAAAAAACAAAATTACTAAATAATACTAATGAGTACATATATACCTGTATCTATTTCTATTTCTTTAAATCATAAAAAATATTTATTTTAAACAATGTGTGTTTTTTAAATTTTCTAAAGAATTTTCGTATGCTGTTCTGATTTCTGCTCGTTTAAAAAATCGTAACTCTTCTAGTATTTTTTTGTATTTTTTACACCATTCGCCACCACGCCAAGCATTTGCTTGTATTGTCCAAGATGGCATATCAGCATTTCGTCTATCATAATCTTCTACAGAATATGTCTCATATAATTCATAAGTTTCGCAAAATGTAACTTCTTTTATCATTTAATTAATTGTATTTTCAAAATTAATTAAATTTTTTAACACAGTATTTATATTATACCATAATAAGATCCATTTTGAAATTTTCAAATACAAGTTAATATACCAATTGTTAAATCAAGATGGATTGTGTAATAAAAAATGTTTGTAGTTGATGTTAATATAATAACGTAAGTATTATAGTTTTTTCGAGACACTAGACTTCAGACATATAAGTATTATTAGTTTTTGATAATAATAATTAATTTTAAAAATATTTAAACAGCTGCAGGTACTGGTGCTGGTACGTAACCATAATAAGAACCATCTGGAAACTTACATACATTGCCTTGACAAAATTCACCATCGTGTAAAATATCGTTTGTATCACAAGGAGTACCATTTGGAATACCAATACACCCTGTATTTTGTAATGGAAAAGTATCTGCTAAACCAAGTACAATAGGTTTACATACACCACTTAAACAAATAGAATGAGCAGCTGCACCAATTACAGAACAATCTGTTCCATCTGGTTGATTTTTAAGAGTACACGTATTACCTAAACAACTATATCTTTGACACGTTTTTAGATTTGTTACTACAGG
>Ga0208022_1000701_pt1 | contig 10701 bp, 12 predicted proteins | sample ColrivemetaGS747_FD_187622 | JGI IMG/M metagenome (GOLD analysis project Ga0208022, IMG submission 187622) | Estuarine microbial communities from the Columbia River estuary - Freshwater metaG S.747 (SPAdes) (version 2) | ecosystem: Environmental > Aquatic > Marine > Intertidal zone > Estuary ...
TGTCTCCAGCTGGTTTTATTGCTGGTCGTATTCAAAACTTAGTTCGTTTGGCTTTCAATCCAAATCAAACTGAACGTGATACATTGTATCGTGCATCAGTTAATCCTGTTATCACACAAGTTGGTCGTGGTACAGTATTGTTTGGTGACAAGACATTCACACTAAGAAATACATCTACAAACAGACTTAATGTTCGTAGATTGTTTATCGAATTGCAAAAGACAATTGGACAAGCCGCAGACAATTTATTGTTTGACCAAAACGATGACACAACACGTTCAAACTTTGTGAATTTGATTACTCCTTACTTAAGAAGTGTTCAATCACGCAGAGGCATTACAGCATTTAGAGTTATTTGTGATGGAACAAATAATCCAGAAGACGTTGTAAATGCAAATGAATTCGTATGTGACATTTTCGTACAACCAGTTCGTTCTGTTAACTTCATTCAACTTAACTTTGTTTCTGTAAGAGGTACCGCTACATTCAATGAAATTGTAGGATAAATAATTACAGAAAATAAAGGAGAAAGTTATGTCATTTAAAATATCAGATTTTAGATCAGTTCTTGGCGCAGGGTCAAGACCTAATCTATTTAAAATTAAAATTAGTGCGCCAGCGGGATATGATTTAACCGCAGTTGAATATTTGTGCAGAGCGGCATCATTGCCATCATCAACATTAGGAACAATTGAAATTCCTATGAATGCTGGACGCCGCTTAAAAATGGGTGGAGATAGAACATTTTCTGAATACAGCACAACAATCCTTAACGATGAGAACTTCAAATCTCGTTCAGTATTAGAGAAGTGGCAGAATGATATTGTCAAAGTCAACTTTGGTGCGGGCGTTATTGGTAACAGAAACGCTGGATCACTATCCGTTGGCACTACGACAACAAAAGGTTTATATGGCACAGTTGAAGTTTTTCAATTAAGAGAAGATGGAAGTTCAGTTAATGCCGGTGAATATAAACTAATCAATTGCTGGCCAAGCGACATTTCATCAATCGATCTATCATATGACACCACAGATGCTGTAGAAGATTACACAGTAACTTGGACATACGACTATTTTGAGATTGGCACTCCAACTAACGAAGCCGCAGGCAATAACGTATAAATATAAGGAGCCAAAATGTCATTCGCAACAATATCAACATTAAAAACACAACTCGCCAAAGGCGCCAGAGCCAATCTATTTCAAATAGAATTAACATTTCCCCCTACTGTTGTCACGGCCATATCGTCAACTTCAACAGCATTGAGCAATGGCATGACACTTTTATGCAAAGCGGCCGCCGTGCCAGGTTTTACTATTGGGGTCATTGAAGTTCCTTTTAGAGCAGGACGAAGAATTAAGATTGCTGGAGATAGAACATTTGCAGATTGGTCAGTAACAATAATGAATGATGAAAATCACACTTTACGTAATGCATTTAATGCTTGGGTAAATTATGTATCTACATCAGATTATGAGTCTACATCTAAATCTCTTGCAACAGACTATTATCAGACAGTTAAAATTAAACACTTAAAAGCTGATGGATCAATATCTAGACAATATCAATTGACAGATGCATATCCAACAGACGTTGGTGCATTAGATTTGTCGTTTGATAGTACAGATACATTGTCAGAATTTACAGTTAATTTCCAATATCATTACTTACAAGCAGGCAATAAGGACGAAACATTTGCGCCTACCGCAGATATGACTACATAACGTGATGCTGATTTTTACGCAGTATAAATAATTGCGTAATAGTTGTCAACAATGGGGGCTATTACGCCCCCATTTTTTTTAGAGAGAATCATATATGGCATTCAAACTTTTTGGATATAAGATCGGCAAAGAAGAAGCCGAATCTGAACAATTAAAATCTTTTGTTCCTTCCGTCGATGAAGATGGCTCGGTTCCGATTTCGGGTGGCGGTATTTACGGCACCTATATGGATCTTGAAGGACAAATAAGATCAGATTCCGACTTAATTAAAAAATATCGTGAGATGGCATTACAGCCAGAATGTGACACGGCTATTGAAGACATTGTGAATGAAGCATTAGTCTTTGATGACAGCGACTATCCAGTTCAAGTTATTTTAGATAAACTAGAACAGCCAGAATCCATTAAAAATAAAATTCGTGATGAGTTCTATTATGTGATGAAACTATTAGACTTCAACAATCAAGGATATGATATCTTTCGTAGATGGTACGTAGATGGTAGACTATACTATCACATGATGATTGACGATAAGAATCCTAGACAAGGATTAAAAGAAATTCGCTACATCGACCCACGTAAAATTCGCAAAGTTCGTGAAGCTAAAAAAGCACAAAAGAATCTTGCAACAGGAACTGTAAATCCAACAACAAGTTATAATGAATACTTTATCTACTCTGATAAAGGCTTTGCAAATGATGGTAATCAAGGAATTAAGATTGCACCAGACGCAATCTCGTATACACACTCTGGACTAACAGACAAAGATGGTAAAGTTATCATCTCACACCTACACAAAGCAATCAAGCCACTCAATCAATTACGTATGCTGGAAGATGCAACAGTCATCTATCGTATTGCAAGGGCACCAGAACGTAGAATCTTTTACATTGACGTAGGTAACTTGCCTAAGATGAAGGCTGAACAGTACTTGCGTGAAATCATGCAGAAGTATAAAAACAAACTAGTGTATGATGCAAACACTGGTGAGATTCGTGACGATAGACGATATCAAACAATGCTTGAAGACTTTTGGTTGCCACGTAGAGAAGGTGGTAAAGGTACAGAGATTACTACACTACAAGGTGGGCAGAATCTTGGTGAGATTGAAGACGTATTGTATTTCCAAAAGAAAATGTTTAAGTCCTTGAACGTTCCAGTTTCACGTTTAGAGTCTGATAGTGGATTCTCTTTAGGACGTGCCTCTGAAATTACTAGAGATGAATTAAAGTTTGGTAAATTTATTGCTAGACTACGTTTGAGATTTTCACATTTGTTTGATAAGATGCTTGAAACACAACTTCTTCTTAAAGGTGTTTGCACCCGTAAAGAATGGGAACAAATGAGAGAAGAAATCAGTTATGATTTCCAATCTGATGCACACTTCACAGAATTAAAGAACGTTGAGATTATGAAAGAACGTTTAGGTATTCTTTCTGACATTGACAATTACGTTGGCAAGTATTTTTCTATTGGATATGTTCGCAAGAATATTCTTCAGCAATCCGAAGATGACATTAAAGAGATTGATGAACAAATGGAAGAAGAAGCCGCAGAGGCCGAAGACGATCCAGTAGAAGAGCCTATTCCACCACCTTCACCTCCACCACAACAACTTGTTGTGAGTGTGAAGAAAGAAGAAACCGAGACTAGAATAATCGATGATGCAGATCAAAGAGAATTAGCAAAATCGATGACAGCATTTTTTGGCACATTAGTTGAAGAGGCTAAAGTTGACAAAGAAGGAAATTAATACAACCCTAAACGATGCTGTTGCAATTGCAACCTCTGTTGCATATACTAAAAAAGAAGTACAGAAACTAAAAACAGAATTAGTATCTTTTTTAGAAGAAAAAACAAAACAGCCAATCGTTGAGTATATACAAGGACCCGCAGGCACACAAGGCTTGCGAGGTTCTATTGGTGCTACTGGCGCACAAGGCGAACGTGGACCACAAGGTTTAGCTGGTGAAACAGGACCACAAGGCGACAAAGGCCAAAGCGGTCCACAAGGTAATATGGGGCTTGAAGGTCCACGTGGGCTTAAAGGAGACAAAGGCGATAAAGGCGAACAGGGCGAAGTTGGTCCTCAAGGCGAACAAGGAATACAAGGCGTTGCTGGTGAACGTGGTCCGGAAGGACTGAAAGGCGATAGGGGCGCAGATGGACAAAATGGTTTGGACGGAAAAGATGGAGAAGCAGGCAGAATTGGTTCCGTTGGACCAATTGGCGCCCAAGGTATTCAAGGTGAGCGAGGTGCCAAAGGCGACAAAGGCGACAGAGGACAAAACGGAAGAGATGGACAACAAGGACCAGCAGGACCACAAGGTGAAATTGGACCGCAAGGTATTCAAGGTATTCCAGGTAAGGATGGTAAAGACGCAGACTTAAAAGCTATTGAACAATCTGTCAATCAGTTTAAAGAAGTTTTACAAAAAGATGTAACTCAGTACAAAGCAAAAGTAAATACGATTCTATCGGATCGTGGAGGCGGTGGTGGAGGAAGCGGTGAAGTCAATTTACGTAGACTTGATGACGTTGACATAACTAATCTTACTGATGGATATGTTTTAGCATTTAATGAATCTACACAGAAATTTGAATTTGTAGCACAATCTGGTGGCGGTGGTGGTACAATAGATACATTTGCAAGAACAAGAGCAAACACGGCTTTTACCCAAGCAAACTCTGCTTTTGCACAAGCTAACACAGCAACAACATTAGCACAAGCCGCTTACAATCAAGCAAACACTGGTGGTCAAGCAGGATATGATACTCTTGCAAGAACAACTGCAAATAGCGCATACACTCAAGCCAATACTGCGACTACTCTAGCACAAGCGGCATACAATCAAGCCAATACAGGTGGTGGTGCATCCGAATCTTTGAATGTTATTTTCACTAATAGTAACGCAACTTCATATAAAATGGTTGCGTTAAATTCAAATGGCGAAACAATTCTTGCTTCTGCATTACAATTGACACAAGTTGATAAAATTCTTGGTGTTTTAAATAACTCTGGACAAACAATTACGTTTGGATCTATCACAAATGCATCTTGGACTTGGACTCCCGAACAGTCGTTATATCTTGGAGATAATGGCAATATAGTAACAACTTCTACTATCGATGGTGCGACATTTTCTTTAAAAATTGGATACGCAATTTCATCAACAAAAGCATTTATAAAAATCGGCACTCCGGTTGTTTTATAAATAGGTAAATCATAAAATTTAATAGGGGAAACACATGGCAAACGCACTTTATTCTAAAGCAAAAGAAGCATTTTTAAATGGTTCGATAAACATGGTAGCAAATACCGTTACTATAGCACTTGTTGACACTGGTGTCTATACTTATAGCGCATCACATCAATATCGAAATGAGGTGTCAAATAGTGCTATAATATCAAGTACATCACTATCAAGTAAAACCGTTACCAATGGAGTTTTTGATGCCGATGATGCAACATTCACATCCGTTACTGGTGCAAATTGTGAAGCATTATTAATATTTCAAGATACGGGAGTACAATCTACTTCTAGGTTAATTGCATACATTGATAGCGCAACTGGTTTGCCAATTCTGCCTAATGGTGGTGATATCACAGTAGTCTTCTCTAGCGGATCAAGTAAAATTTTTGCTCTTTAATTTTTGATATAAATTAAATCATGGCCAATACTACGTTTGATAGTACAAATAAAACATTTGATAATCAAACTTTAACTTTCGGACTAGAACTACTTTCTCAAAAGATTGTTTTGGGCGTTGCATTATCGGAATTTGCTAATACGCTTTTATCGGCACAACAAGATACATCGATAATACAATTCATAGACACCAACGATAAAGCAATTGACTCTACGGTAGAGATTCCGAACACGCATCATGTATACATAAATGTTAAACAGAATTTATATCTTTCTGATAACTTATTTTGTGTTGAAAATGTAGCAATTCAAGTATATCAATCAAATACTATTCAACAAGGTATTGATAGTCTTGACTACTCTGTTGCGAGTGGACTTTCTTTTGGAGTAAGCAATCTATTTGTTCAGATACATCCAAATTCAGCCGAATCTACACTTGCATTTGGTTCATCACAATTAAATTCAATAATTTATGCACAGTCTATAGAGTCTACTGTGTCATATGGTGAAGATGCATTAAAATTATATGTTACTCCTACTACATTATCATCTACATTATTATTTGGCGATGCACAAATAAACAGTAAAATATATTCTAATTCTGTTTCATCTACACTTGAATTTGGTTCATCACAATTAAATTCAATAATTTATGCAGAAAGTGCAGAATCAACAGTTTCATTTGGTTCTGTTGAAAACTTAAACTTCACAGTAAATGTAAATTCCGTAAATTCTGAATTAAGTTTTGGCACCCTTTCTGTTGTGCCATTGATTGCACCACAGTCAGTTACGACACAGAATAGTTTTGGAACGCCTAAATTAAATTCTATATTATATGCAAATTCATATGAATCTGCTATCGCATTTGGTGTTCCTCAGATCAATATGGAAATTGATGATGTTCCGTTTCCTTCAATTACTTCTACTGTAGTAATACCGAATCCAAGCGTTAGATTTAATATTAATCCGCTAAGTATAGCAACGACTGCCAATTTTGGTACTGCTACGTTTATTGACAACATTCACAGAATGCTTGTTTTTAAAGATGACAACATTTCTAAGATTGGCGATAATGATGCTGGCGTTGTAGCTGGAGGAATAAGAATTAATCCATCAAGTGCTGTCGCAAACACCGCTATTGCAGGAGATTTCACGGTACCAAATAATGCGGCCGGTTTTGTGTCGATAAATATTGCAGGTAAAGATTACCTAATGCCGTTTTTCAATGCCTAAAAAAATGGTAATTATAAATAATACAGAAACCTAATAGGAGTATACTATGGAAAATGTACAAACAGCAATTCAACATGCGTATGATGCAAAACCTTCAGAATTTAAAAGCGCAATTCTTGACGCATTAAATGATAAAATTGCGGATCATGTATCTGCAAGAAAAATGGAATTAGCTGGTTCAATTTTTAGAGATGATGACGAAGAACAACAACAATCAAATGATTTAGAAACCGAGTTTCAATCAAGTTCAGAAGGAAATGTAGATGAAGACCTTTAAATCTTTCATTCAGTCGGATGAAATCAACAAGCAAGCATTTGATGAAAGCGATGCATACGACAAAGACGTTAAGGCTAGTCCGAAACCGCATGACAAAGAAGCCGCAGCCCAACGTGCAAAGCTAGCCGCACTAGCCGCTAGAAAGAAAATGATGACGAACAAAATGAGTGAAGCTGAAAGTCATCAGTCTAAGACTACAATGAAGCATATCGATAAACCAAATGCCGCTGAAAAGAAAGCCGCTAAAGATATCAAACCTGGTATTAAAGGTTATCAGGATAGAGTTGCTATGCTTAAAGCCGCAAAAGATCGTGGTGCTTTGAAGGAAGATGAAATTGTTGAATTTGATGAAGCAGAAAGTCATCAGTCTAAGACTACAATGAAACATATTAGCAATCCAACTGCTGGTGAAAAGAAAGCGGCTAAAGATATTAAGCCAGGAACGTCTGGATATAGAGATCGAATTGCAATGTTGAAATCTGCACAGGCACGTGGTGCTTTGAAGAAAGAAGACGTTGATTTGCTTTCTAATCTTTACGATCAGCTAGACGAAAACAATCAAGAAATCTTTTTGAATCAGTTGGAAGAAGATGTTGAAGTACTTTTAGCATTTGCAAAAACTATAGCGGAAGAATAAAATGGCAGATACCGTAACATCACAAACGCTAAAAGATAGCGCATCAACATGGGCAGTTAAGTTAACTAATGTGTCTGACGGCACTGGTGAAACAGGCGTTGTAAAAGTTTCTGCGAACACATTAGTTGGTTCTGATGGTGGATCAACTCAAAGACTTTCAATCAATAAAATTGCATGGTCTGTTGCATCCGGAACAAGCGCAACAATTTCTCCAAGAGTTACATTACTCTGGAGAGGAACATCAAACACTACAATTGTTACGTTAACAGGTTCTGGTTTTTGGGATCTAACAACTGCTGGTCAATGCCCACTCACAAACAATGCTGGCGCTGGCGCCAATGGCGACATTCTATTGTCTACCGCTGGGTTTACTGCATCGGCTGCATATACAGTTATTATTGAAGGTAAGAAGACTGCTGGATATTCTAGCAGAGAAACTACTGATGATGGGGTAAGCCCATAATATGTTAAAATTTAAAGATTTTATATCTTTGTCAGAAGAAGAAATGGACGAAGCACGATTTGCAAAAATTAATCGTGTTCGGGCTGGTCAAGTACAAAGAAGAAAACTTGTCTCTTTGACTCCTGGATATAAAGTCATTGGGGGAAAACTTGTAAGAATGTCTTCACAAGAAAAAATGCATCGCAGAATTGCACAGCGCAAAGCGGCAAGAAAACGTGCCCCAAAAATGGCAATGATTCTCAGAAAGAGAACCAAATCAAATAAAAAAAGAACATCGGCGGGAATCAAATGAAACTAATCACAGAAATTAATGAACAAGTAAATATTATCACCGAAGCTAATGAAGCTGGCGGCAGAAATTTCTATATCGAAGGCGTTTTCATGCAAGCAGAACAGAAGAATCGTAATGGAAGAATGTATCCATTAGACGTTTTGCAAAAAGAAACAGAGCGATATGTTACGGAGAATGTGATGAAGAATCGTGCTTATGGTGAGTTGGGACATCCAGATGGTCCAGCAATCAACTTAGAGCGTGTATCACACATTACTAAGAGTTTGCGTCAAGAAGGAAACAACTTCATTGGCAAAGCAAAGATCATGGACACTCCATACGGTAATATTGTAAAAAATTTGATGGCTGAAGGCGCAACATTAGGCGTATCTACAAGAGGATTAGGTAGTCTTGTAGAAGGAAAAGATGGAACTAAAGTTGTTGGTAACGATTTTTATCTTGCAACATGTGCAGATATCGTAGCCGATCCTTCAGCACCAGATGCGTATGTACGTGGAATTATGGAAAACAAAGCATGGGTTTGGGATAACGGAATCATTAGGGAAGCTGATATCTCAACGCAAAGACAAGTTATCGAAAAGTCTTCTAAGAAAGATTTAGAAGAAAACATGATAAAAGTTTTCAAAGATTTTCTCTCCAAACTATAATTTCTTATAAATACATGTACACCAAATAAATTTCAAATATCATACAAAGGAGACTGCTATGACAGAACAAGTAAAAGAGGACGACAGCACTATTGAAGAAAAAAAGTTAGATGTTGATACAGACATTAACGCTATTTTTTCTGGAGAAAGTCTATCTGAAGAATTCAAAACTAATGCAAAAGTAATTTTCGAAGCGGCTATCACGGCTAAAGTAGAAGAAGCAAAGATTGCATTGCAAGAAGAATATGCAGAAAAATTAGAAACAGAAGTTGCTTCTATCAACGAAAACCTCGTTACAAAAGTAGATGAATACTTAGAGTACGTTGTTGGCGAGTGGATGGAAGAAAACAAACTTGCTGTTGAAACAGGTATTAAAGCCGAATTGGTTGAAGACTTTATGATTGGTCTTAAGAACCTATTCACAGAACATTATGTTGATATTCCAGAAGATAAAATTAATGTTGTTGAGGAATTTGCAGAAAAAGTCGAAACTCTTGAATCTGAATTAGATAAAGTTGTTACGGAAAATGCAAACTTAAACGCACAAATTGGTATTTACAAGAAAGACCAAATCGTGTCTGAAGTTTCCGAAGGACTTAGCGAAATTCAATTTGCAAAATTAAAATCTTTAGCAGAAGGAATTGAATTTGTTTCTGAACAAGACTACAAAGAAAAACTTCTTTTAACAAAAAAGAAATATTTTGATGATACGACAGAAGAGACAGTTAAAAAAGTGGCACCAATGGATGACGACATTTCTTCATTGGAAGAATCTTTTTCGCCAGTAATGTCTCACTATGTACAGAATATTTCTAGAACCCTCAAGAAATAAGTTTTTATAAATAAATTAAACAATACTCAAAGGAGAAAAACATGAGCGTAGAAAATCTTTTAAAAAAATGGGCACCAGTTCTTGACCATTCAGAATTACCTGGAATTCAAGGCAGCCACAAGCGTTCCGTAACAGCGCAACTTCTTGAGAATCAAGAAATTGCTTGTCGCCAAGATGCACATGGTTCTGGTGGTTATCGCAACCAAACATCATTGTTGTCTGAAGCATCCCCTGCCAATAACATGGGCGCATCTTCATCTACAGCAGGCGATGGCGCAGTAGACATTTATGATCCAGTTTTAATCAGCTTGGTTCGCCGTGCGGCACCTAACTTAATTGCATACGATATCTGCGGCGTTCAGCCAATGACAGGTCCAACAGGATTGATCTTTGCAATGCGTAGCCGTTACAAAACACAAGGTGGTACAGAAGCCTTGTTCAACGAAGCTAACACAGCATTCCCTAACACAGCACAATCACAAACAGGTGCTTCACCTGCTGACTTGTCTGGTGGTACAGAGTACACACGTGGTACTGGTTTCACAACAGCAGAAGCTGAAGCATTGGGTGATGGCTCTGGTCAAGGTTTCCAAGAGATGGCATTCTCTATTGAGAAAGTTGCTGTTACTGCACGTAGCCGTGCTTTAAAAGCAGAATACACAATGGAACTTGCACAAGACTTGAAAGCAGTTCATGGTTTGGATGCTGAACAAGAATTAGCAAACATTCTTTCTACAGAAATTCTTGCTGAAATCAACCGTGAAGTTGTTCGTACAATTAACTTGTCTGCTACAGTTGGCGCACAAGAGAACGTTACAACTGCTGGTACTTTCAACCTTGACGTTGACTCTAACGGTCGTTGGTCTGTTGAGAAGTTCAAAGGTTTGATGTTCCAATTAGAACGTGAAGCTAATGCGATTGCTAAAGCAACTCGTAGAGGTAAAG
>Ga0208022_1000705_pt1 | contig 10674 bp, 7 predicted proteins | sample ColrivemetaGS747_FD_187622 | JGI IMG/M metagenome (GOLD analysis project Ga0208022, IMG submission 187622) | Estuarine microbial communities from the Columbia River estuary - Freshwater metaG S.747 (SPAdes) (version 2) | ecosystem: Environmental > Aquatic > Marine > Intertidal zone > Estuary ...
ATAATTGCTTTCATTGTATTGTTTTTTTTGCAAAGCTACTGCTATTTGGTAAAAATTTGTTGAAAACTACGTTGATAAAGCGGTTTTAATCAAAGTCATTTAAGATGAAGCACATGTTAAATTTGTATGGATAGATTATTCAAGAAGCAATGTTTAGTTCTTTTACGAAGAAAAAATTATCGGACAACCAAGTTGCAAACGTTTTTATAAACGGCATTTTTGACAGCGTTGACAACGGTTTTGCCGAGGTTGCTGCAATGATCAACGAAGACAGTGCCTTTGTGAACTGCCCGAATATTTCGAGTGCAGACTCAGGACAATTTGGAATTATTGTCATCGTTGGTAACCTATCCTTTCTTGAAAGCACCTTTGAAGCTGAACAAGCAGCTAGGGTCGAACAACTCATTTTTGAAAAACTAGGCCGGATCTACGAAATGTCAAGTGCCGAGTTTCAACAAATGATACGTGAATACCAGAGCTTTATCATGAAGGTAAATCATCCGTCTAAAAATTGGATCTACGGCATGTCAAAAGCGGTATTTCACAAATACGGACTCAACGATTTTCAAGACGACTATTTCAAAAGAATGCAAGCGCCCAATCCACTATTCTTAAAAAGAATGGATGAAGTTATGGCAAACTTTATTTGGAACTGGGACGCTTTCTTTAAGAAATTTCGCATTTAAGCGCTCATATCAATAGCGAGCTCTTCGTGGGCATGTATGGGCTTGCGAAAAACAATCTTATTGTCGAACATATCCATCACTACATTTTGATCCTTATGAACTTGTTGAGCTAGTATAGCTTTTGAAAGCTCATTGAGCACTTCCTTTTGAATTACACGCTTCACCGGACGCGCTCCAAAGAATGGATCGTAACCTAATTCCAGAATATGATTGAAAGCCTCTTCTGTAACCACTAAATGGATGCCCGATTCGTTCAACTTAGCCTTCAGTTCATGTAGTTGCAAATTGACAATTTGAGCCACTTCTTTTTTCGTGAGAGGTAAAAACAAAATACTTTCATCAATACGATTTAAAAACTCTGGTCTGATGCTTTGTTTGAGTAGATCGAAAACCTCAAATCTAGTTTGAATGGCAATATCTTGATATGAATCTTCTTTGACTCCGTCAAAACGATCAAAAATGAGTTGAGACCCTAAATTGGATGTCATGATAATCAGCGTATTTTTAAAGTTGACTAATCTTCCTTTGTTATCCGTCAGGCGGCCATCGTCGAGTACTTGGAGTAAGATATTGAATACGTCAGGATGAGCCTTTTCAATTTCGTCTAGCAACACAATTGAATAAGGTTTTCTGCGGACAGCCTCAGTGAGCTGCCCTCCTTCTTCGTAACCAACATATCCCGGAGGGGCGCCGACAAGTCTACTCACTGTATGCTTCTCTTGGTATTCGCTCATATCGATACGCGTCAAGGCTTGCTCATCGTTGAAGAGGTATGCAGCCAAAGCCTTAGCCAATTCTGTTTTGCCAACACCTGTTGTACCTAAGAAAATAAACGAACCAATGGGTCTTTTGGGGTCATGAAGACCCGCCCTACTTCGTCTGATGGCATCAGAAAGTGCCGAAATTGCCTCTTCTTGTCCAATTACGCGCTTGTGCAATTCATCTTCAAGTCTAAGCAGTTTACCAAGTTCACTCTCGAGCATTTTCCCAACCGGAATGCCTGTCCACTTCGAAACAACCTCAGCAATTTCAGTTACATCCACTTCCTCTTTGATCATTTTGGACTGCGATTCAAGTGCTTGCTGTTTTTCTTTCATTTGAGCTAAAGTAGCCTCTGCCTCTTTGATTTTGCCGTAGCGAAGTTCAGCTACTTTTCCATAGTCACCGTGGCGCTCTGCAGCTTCAGCCTCAAACTTCAGCGACTCAATCTCTTCCTTGGCTCTCTGAATGCCTTCTATAAGGTCTTTTTCAGATTGCCAGCGGCTTTGTAAGGCCACGCGGTTTTCTTGCAGATTAGAAAGGTCAAGCTCAACTTGCTGCAAACGTTTTTGATCATCCTCGCGTTTCAAAGCTGCTTTTTCAATTTCAAGCTGCATAATTTTGCGCTCAACTTCGTCGAGCTCTTCTGGTTTTGAATTGATTTCCATGCGCAATTTTGCAGCCGCCTCATCAATAAGATCAATGGCCTTATCAGGCAAGAAGCGCTCTGTAATGTATCGCTCTGAGAGTTCGACGGCTGATATGATAGCGGCATCTTTGATCAAGACTTTGTGGTGATTTTCATATTTTTCTTTGATGCCTCTTAAAATCGAGATGGCATCTTCAGTAGTAGGTTCATCAATTAAAACGGTCTGAAATCGCCTAACAAGCGCCTTGTCTTTTTCGAAGTATTTTTGGTATTCACTCAGTGTGGTTGCACCCACAGCTCGCAATTCTCCTCTTGCCAAGGCCGGTTTTAGAATATTGGCAGCATCCATTGCACCTTCTCCCCCACCTGCGCCAACCAAAGTATGAATTTCATCGATAAAAAGAATAATTTGGCCAGAGGCAGCAATAACTTCCTTGACTACTGCTTTGAGTCTTTCTTCAAACTCCCCTTTATACTTGGCCCCGGCCACCAATGCTCCCATGTCTAAAGAATAGACCATCTTAGACTTTAAATTTTCTGGCACGTCGCCAGAAATTATCCTGTGGGCCAACCCTTCGGCAATGGCTGTTTTACCAACCCCTGGCTCGCCGATTAAAATCGGATTATTTTTAGTCCTGCGCGTGAGAATTTGAAGCACTCGCCTAATTTCTTCATCGCGGCCAATTACAGGATCTAACTTTCCTTCTTTGGCCAATTGATTTAAATTTTTGGCAAATTTTTCTAAAGACTGGTAGTTGGCATCTTGATTGGCATGCTCGACCTGGGCTCCGTTTCGTAGTTCCATGATTTGATTGATTAATGTTTGATGATTGAGTTTTAAATCTTTTAAAAAGCGAGCAGCGGCATCGTCTCCGGCTAATATGGCTAAAAACAATACTTCCAAAGAAACATATTGATCCTTAAGCTCAGCTTGAATTTTTATAGCCCGAGTCAAAAATTTCTGAAAGTCTCGACTGGCATATGGTGCACTTGCGACACCTAGAACTCGCGGATAAGATTCAATGATTGCCCTTACGCCTTTTGCGATAATAGGCACCTGCAAGTTATTTTTATGAAGTAAATAACCAACCACAGCCTTGTCTTCATTGATCAATACATCAAGCAAGTGCCCTGTTTCAATGACCTGTTGTTTTAGTTCTAGGGCGAGCGCCTGACTCTTGTGAATCATTTCTTGCGAACGGTGTGTGAATTTTTCAAAGTTCATATGCTTAGCTTTTATTCAAAAACGCAAAGCACAAATGCTGCACCACTTCACTTTTTCAAGACATTTTGACCGAAAGCCCTACTTTTTAAATGTCAAAATGTCTTGAAATAAGCAATTTGTAAAATTAACTGCTGTCAATGTAACCAAATGTTATTGCACATCGTTAAATCTAGTGTAAACAAGAATGTTCCGGGCAACGGACAAAAGATGTTCTTGATACAGGCCGCATGGTGCACGCAAGAATTGTTTGTTGTTTGTTAGAGAGTCTCGCCTAGCGGGACTTTCTTTTTATTAGGCAATTAGTTCATGCATTCCATGACCTCTTCAAACCATTTAATCTTCTTTGCTTCTTGCATCTTTTCAGCTTTTTGCGCACAGGACTCCATTAAATCCTGGCTTTGGACTGCAACAGGCTTCAAGAGTTCATGAGCACATGAACAAGCAGATGGATCAGGAGCACTACAACTCGATATGTGTAGCGCAAATAAGACTAAGAAAATCATTGCTTTCATTTTTCAAAATTAAGCAATTCAAATGCTTTTTTGTATTTTCGTAGCAATGCAAAAACGATTCTTTTTTCTTTTTTTCGTTTGCTCATTTATGGGCGGTGTTTCTGCACATGAATTCTATTTTGCCTATGCTGAATTGAGCTACAATGAATTCACCAACAATTTAGAAGGCACCTTAATTTTTTCTACCCACGATCTTGAAAAAGCCATTGAACCCAATGGTTCTTTGATCGGGCTCTTCGATAAGCTCGACGAAAGCTCTCCGACGACTAGACTTATTGAGGCATACCTCAACGAACACTTTAAATTAAGCTACGGTTGCGCATTGGATTCCAATGCTGTTGATGTAATTTGTATAAGTTCCTTTACATTAGAGGGGCTCGTAACACAGCTCAACGGGACCATTGAATGTTACATTTCTATGCCAGTTAATGCACTTTACGCCCCTGTTTACTGCCAATTCAATGCCTTGATGGAGCAGTTTCCCTTACAGCAAAACAAACTCACTTTTACTTACCGACAACATAAAGAAACGGTAAATTTTATAGCCATAGATACCCAACACACCTTAAAACTCCAATGAAAAAACATCTCTATTTGATCATTTTTGCCTTCGCAATCAGCTCCTTATCAGCACAAACTAAGTTTGCTCAACTTGGTCAAGAATTGCCTACGGCAAATGCATACCGAACCGCATCTGGCGCGCCTGGCCATGAGTATTACCAACAAAAAGCGGATTACAAAATGGACATTGTCCTCGACGACGAAAAACAACGCATTGATGGCTTCGAAACCATTACCTATACCAACAACTCTCCAGATCAGCTCGATTACCTTTGGCTTCAGCTCGATCAAAACCTATTTGATGAACAATCCGACACCAAGCTCATAGAGATTGAGCATATGGAAAATTTCAAAAGTGTTGGCGATCTGAGAAAAAGAGATTTCAAGTATGATGGCGGGTTCAAGATTGAACAAATAACCAATACGAGTGGCCAAGCCATGAAATATTTCATTAATAAAACAATGCTCCGTATTGATTTGGCCAAGCCACTGATGCCGGGGCAAAACATTTCGTTTCAAGTTAAATGGTGGTATAATATCAATGACCGCATGCAAGTTGGCGGCCGTTCGGGCTATGAATATTTTGATATCGATCAGAATTATCTTTATACCATTGCACAATTTTTTCCGCGCATGTGTGTCTACAATGATGTAACGGGATGGCAAAACAAACAATTTTTGGGAAGAGGAGAGTTTACCTTGCCCTTTGGAGATTATATAGTAAATATTACTGTACCCGCCGACCACATTGTTGGAGCCACTGGTGAATGCCAAAATTATGCAACGGTTTTGACTGCCGAGCAACGCAAGCGCTACGAAATGGCAAAAAAGTCAGATTCACCAGTACTCATCATTACACAACAAGAGGCCGAAGCAGCAGAAAAAGAACATGCTCAAAAAACCAAAACTTGGACCTACAAAGCTACCAATGTTCGGGATTTTGCATTTGCAAGTTCTCGTAAGTTTATATGGGATGCCCAAAAACAAACCGTTGGCAATAAGGATATTCTATGCATGAGTTATTATCCTAAAGAAGGTAACCCGCTTTGGGAAAGATATTCCACTAAATTGGTGGCGCATACCATTAAAACGTATTCAAAATATACCATCGACTACCCTTATCCGGTTGCCATTTCGGTGCATTCCAAATGGATCGGTATGGAGTACCCAATGATTTGCTTCAATGGTGGCCGCCCAGAAGCAGATGGCACCTATTCGGAAGGTGAAAAATATGGCATGTGGGGCGTAATCATTCATGAAGTTGGACATAACTTTTTTCCGATGATCATTAATTCAGATGAGCGCCAATGGACTTGGATGGACGAGGGCTTGAATACCTTTGTACAATACCTCACCGAACAAGAGTGGGAAAGGGATTATCCTAGCAGAAGGGGGCCTGCCTATCTGATTGCAGATTACATGCGTGGTGATGTCAATGGCATTTCACCTATCATGACCAATTCCGAGTCTATCAAACAATTTGGAAACAATGCTTACGGCAAACCAGCAACAGCACTGAACATTTTACGTGAAACGGTGATGGGCCGCGAATTATTTGATTTCGCATTTAAAACATACTGCCAACGCTGGGCATTCAAACACCCAACTCCTGCTGATTTTTTCCGCACTATGGAAGACGCCTCAGCTGTTGATTTAGACTGGTTTTGGAGAGGATGGTTTTATACCACAGAGCATGTAGATATAGCGCTAACTGATGTGAAATGGTTTGAACTCAATACACAAAACCCCAATTTAGAAAAGGATTTTTTACAAAAACAAGACGCCGGAAAAGATGTGTTTATTGGAGCCACGCGCAACAAGACGGCAATAGAGCAAACTATCAACGAAAAAGATCCTCAAATTGACGATTTTTATGCCAAGCGCAATATCTATAAGGTAGATGCCCTAGATCAACAAGCCTATCAAAAGTTTTTAAGCAATGCCAAAGCAGAAGACCAACAGTACCTTGCCTCTAGTAAAGAGATCTACGAATTGAGCTTTGAGAATATCGGTGGACTCGTAATGCCACTTATTATTGAAGTAACCTTCGTTGACGGAACTAAAAAGGTTGAACGCATTCCTGCGGAAATTTGGCGAATTCAAGAACAAAAGGTGAGTAAGGTGTTTATTTACGACCAGCCAGTGGTCTCTTTTAGATTGGATCCCTTCTTGGAAACTGCCGATACCGATTTAGATAACAACACTTGGCCACCAAAAATGCAGCCTACCCGCTATCAACTCTACAAGCAAGAACAAATTCGTGAAAACCCGATGCAACGCCAACAGCGCCTAGAGAAACTAGAAAACGGAAATTAATTACTGTTTTTGAAAGCCAACCAGCTCTTGGTAATGTAACGATTTAATGAGGTAATAGTAGGTTCCTGTGGCCAAGTTATGCACCTCAAAAGAAAGATTTTGTTCGCCTTGAATTAAATGCTGATCTAGCACTTTGGCCTGCACCCTTCCCTGTTGATCAATCAAGAATATTTCATAGCGCTCTGATTGTGCCATGAATTTTAAATGATGCTGCCCCAAGCTTGGATTTGGATAGACCAACGCCCCTTGAGAATTTGATGGGTCTTTTTCCAAAATGGAGTTGGTGCAGCCCTGTAGCAAATCGTAATAAGTAATATTTTGTTCAAATAAAGACTGAATCACATTGGGGTCTACTTCGAACCAATCCTTCAAAATACTTGCATAGATGTCTCGAAAGTCAATTTGCATATCAATACCTGCTTGATTATTGACCTGATTGGCTATCACTGGATTGGAGCCAACGATTCCATTTGATATACACGAACCAAACATGAGCAGCGGTGCAGCGTCACCGTGATCGGTACCAAAACTTCCATTGCTTGCCACCTGTCTTCCAAACTCCGAAAAAGTAAATCCTGCTACACGTTGCTCTAAACCCAAGAGTTGCAAATCATGTTGAAAGGCAGAAACAGCATCCGAAATACGCAAAAGCAAATCGGCGTGTACTCCCTCACTTACATTATTTTGATCTACTTGGGCGTCGTGGGTATCAAAGCCACCCACATTCAAAATATAGACCTTGGTTTTTAGTCCGCCTGAAATCATCTGCGCAACGTATTTCAATTGAACAGCCAGTGGATTATTAGGGTCATATAAATTAGACAATGAATTACCCGAACTAGCTGCACCACTGATTTGTTGACCATATTCATTGGTCTGATTGATCAAGGTTGAAATATATTCAATCTGCCCACCGTAATACGTGCCATCATTGGTCACCGAGGTGAGTAATAAATTGGAGGCGTTGAACGGATTAGAGACCGTATGGCTGAAATTACCCATCAAGCCCTGACAAGTGGTAGAAACCTCAGAACCTAAAGAAATGGCAAATGGATCAGGATAATCCACGTTTGGATAATCATCTGGAAAATTAGGATAGGCACTGTCAAAATAACGGCCCAACCAACCGCTTGTTTGATTGATATCCAGTGCTCCTGTTGTCCAGATATCCATTGATCTAAAATGAGATCTATTGGCTTGCGGGTATCCCACATTTTGAATTACACTGAGTTTGCCCTCGTTAAATAAGGTCTGCATTCCTGTCATTTTAGGATGTAGCCCAACAGCAGGGGTAAGTGGTAGAATTTGATTTTCAGGAATTAAGATATTGGCGCGCTGTACCATGAGTTCACTGTATTGATCGGTTGGAAAAACCATATTCAACCCATCATTACCGCCATTCATTCGTATGATGACCAACACCTTGTCTTCGGCACTCTTTGGCACGTCAAACAACTTTTTTGCTACGGCTTGCATAGAAAGCCCGTTTTGTACAAATGGTAAGGAAAGGCTTGCAAGGGCCCCATTCTTTAGGAAGGATCTTCTTTTCATTAGCAAACGTGAAATTGAGGCATTTTAAACATAACATTCAATACGGCCTGCATGCGCGATTCTACAGGTGTATAAAAAACTGGGTTGGTCGGATCTGACAGATAGTCGTTGTATTGAATAGTCCATTCAAAATCAGGCAGCCCGTTGGTGAGGATATTTTTAATCAACAATTTATCTGCAGCCGGAATGTCTTTTGGGAATAATACCAAACATAAATCGTCTATCACTTGAGGTGCTGAATATGGAACGGACAAACCATTGAGCAAATCCAGGACTTGAATTTTAAAAACATTACCATTGACATTATAAAGGTTGGATGTCAAAAGGTTTGCCACATCGAAGCGCTTTTTGATGTATGTTGAGTTGATCCAAAGTCTGTAAAAGGCAGGGGCTTGGTAATAGGCAGTCCAACCCGCAACGCTTGGTGGCGCAGCATAGGCCTGCCCCATTTGATCTGCCAAACCATACATTGACAAATATATTTGATAGGTAGATTGTAAATCAAAGTTGGCTGTGGTCTCAGAAGTATTGAGCATGGTAAGCAGCATTTCTAAGGGCGACTTAATAATAGCGCCTCGCACGGAAATGTCATAAAAATGTTCACTGCTCAATAATTCGATGAGTACAGGGGCAATTTCGAAATTATTCGCAGCAAAGGTTTGAGCCATATCAGCAATAACATTTTGCTCTACCCATGGCGTGATTTCATAATTGACAAAATACCTATACAATTTCCTACAGATAGCTAGAGCTGTATCATTCTGATTAAAAACCACATCTATGTAATCGGCGTATTCCACAGCACCATTGCCCGTAATGGATTGATTGGCAAAATGGTAAGAAAGTGTTTTTGTTGTGTTATCGTGCAGTATGGGCATAAAAGTGCTCGTCACTTGATTCAACGTGGCACTGCGCACGCCTTGGACTATGTTGCCTGTAAAAATTTTAGCAGCTGCAGCGACATCTTGTTCTGTAAAAGTACTGTAGTCTCCAGCTGCTAACTGAGGCCCTTTTCCAACGGTAAAGAGTTCAAGAAGTTCACGGCCGTAGTTTTCATTGGGAGAATAAACAGTGTTGGTTGAACCATTTAAAAACAAAAGCATGCATGGATCAACGCTCACATCCTTGACCAATTGTTTGACGTTGCCTAAAGCATGCTGCCGCAATAATTGTAAGTATTGATACATCGCTCGCGCATCTCCAGAGCTTGTAACACCAAAATGATTTTGCCAAAAAAACAGCATTTTTTCGGTCAAGGTTAGATTTTCCTGATTTAGATTTTTAGCAATCCAAGCCCCTAAAGATTTCATTCGCGCACCTTCTGTTTGCTGATTTGCGGTGTTATCTTGAGGATACACTGCATTGACCCATGTTTCACCTAAATTGACAATTTGTTCGGCGGTATCATAGGCCAAAGGTTCATCAGTCAAGCTAGGGCTAAATAATTGATTGACACTTGTTGCCATCCCGGCATTAACTGTATCTTCTATTTCTTGAAAAGTTGCACCAAAAGTGCAGCGCCTGAGTAAATGTGCTGCCTCAACAGCTGTCCACGGACCAGAATAAGGAGTCATTGTCAGAGAATTTTACTTACAAATTACAATTTTTTAAGTAGAAAGCAACCGATGGGCGCAAAATTCGTTCTAAAATCATGAAAATTTAATTTAAATTTGTTCACCTACATTAACCTACACAGATATGATTAAGAAGATTATCTTCTCATTGCTTTCGTTATTCTCCTTACCGCTTTTTGCTCAGCAATCCGTAACTTTCAATTATACTGGTGCTATTCAGACTTGGACAGTACCACCTTGCGTTTATAACATTCAAGTAGATGTTCGCGGTGCCAAAGGGGGCGGAGTATTAGCTCAACCCTTTGTTGGTTCAGGCCAAGGAGGCAATGGCGCACGTGTGCAACACCCAAGCATTGCCGTAACTCCAGGCCAAGTTTTGGAAATTAGAGTTGGTGGATGTCCAACGGGGCCAACCGGAGGCTGGAATGGAGGTGGAAACGGCCAACCTAGCCCTAATGTACAAAACGAATCTAAGGGTGGCGGTGGTGCCTCTGATATTCGCATTTCCCCTTTTGCCATGAATAACCGCATTGTTGTGGCGGGCGGTGGCGGCGGAAGAGCCGGCGGCTCCGGGCAAACGAATTACCAAGCCACAGGAGGCCAAGGTGGATGCACCACGGGCCAAACTGGAACAGGATCTCCATTTACAGGAACAGGTGGCGGTGGTGGAACTCAATTTTCGGGTGGTAATGGCGGCCCACCTTGGGGCGGAGGGCAACCCGGAACTTCAGGTACGATTGGTAATGGCGGCAATGGTGGGTTTTACACATCGGCTTCAGGCGGCGGTGGCGGCGGCGGCTACTTCGGTGGCGGCGGCGGCGGCGGCGATAATTGCTGTACT
>Ga0208022_1000713_pt1 | contig 10599 bp, 9 predicted proteins | sample ColrivemetaGS747_FD_187622 | JGI IMG/M metagenome (GOLD analysis project Ga0208022, IMG submission 187622) | Estuarine microbial communities from the Columbia River estuary - Freshwater metaG S.747 (SPAdes) (version 2) | ecosystem: Environmental > Aquatic > Marine > Intertidal zone > Estuary ...
CAATTAAAATAATAAAACAAGATGAAATAAGAGAAATTATAGCAATGATAACTATTTTTTGTTCCATATATATATATATATTATAATGTAAAAAAAAATTTTTAAATAAAAATTAATCTATAAGCATCTTTTTATGTGATTTGTATAGTAGGAGTAGGTAGAAAATGTAAAATAATTTGTTAATTTATTATTTTAATTTTAATTTATTTTACATTAAAAAGTAAAAGTATATTCGTCTTGTTGTTTATCTATTGCTTTACGATAAATTTCAGTAATAGAATTATTTTGTAAAATTAGAGATGTTCCAATTATTCTTTCTTTGCAACAATTTAAGCGATTTTTTATTATAATTTTACTTATCATAATATCAGCACCCAAATCTAATTGAACATAAGCATCTTTTGAAGCTGTTGTATGAGCTACGTTTGTATCGATAGCACTTTTTCCATCTATTAGAAATTGTGGACCAAATACGTCTGCTGATCCATATTGTGGATTTAATGAAGGAGTTATTCCAGTAGTTATTTTTTGACCTAATTGATTGTAAACTTCTATTTCTGTTAAATTAATAGCTTCGTCTTTACCATCTGTTCTTTGTAAACGGATATATCTTGCTGGTAAATATGGAGAACTACTACAAACTTTATTATTGTCACCTGAACATCCGTTTGTGCAATTTGAAGGACAAAGTCTTAATATATAAGATTTCTCAGGTGTTTTATTATATGTATCCCATTTTGATGAATCAAAATCTTGTATTTTACCACCGTAGTATTTTCCAACACCAGAATCTGTTACCATTTTAGTTGTATCACCATCTTGGATTAAATAAACATTTTCTGTTCCGATTTTTTTAATTTCTCCTACTTTTCTAAAAGATGTATTATAATCTATCCAAGGACCATGTAAAAAATAATTAGAAGGAGCAGAAGGTTGTGTGGTTGTTTGTGTAGAAGGTGGTGTAGTTGTTTGTGTAGAAGGTGGTGTAGTTGTTTGTGTAGAAGGTTGTTGAGTTATTTGTGTAGTTGTTTGTGTAGAAGGTTGTTGAGTTGTTTCTTCTTTTTCTGTTTCTTCTTTTTCTGTTTTTTCTTGTTTCTTTTTAGGTTTGGGTTTAGGTTTAGTAAGTAATATACCACCAACAACACTTAAAATAATACAACAAGACAAAAGACAACAAATAATAAAAATTGTTATATTTTCCATTTATATTTATAATATATAAACAAAATTAAATTTATAAATTAATTAAAATATTTTATAAATTTTACCATTTGTGTGATTTATAAATTTCTAGTAATTTATCTTCAAAATCATTTGTAAATTCTGTGTAATTACAAATATGACCATTTACAAATTTATTTCTCACCTCTTGTTTTAGATTAGTTAGCTTAGTTAGATTTTTTGACATTTCAACTGCTTTTTTAATATAATCTTCTTTAGACATTGTAACATACTCTTCTAAATCACTATTTTTTAGCAAACTTGTAGTAACATTCTGTGAATGATAATGTCTAACATTATCAAATAATGTAATAATAGGAACTCCCATCATTAATGCTTCACAACTTGTAGTTGTTCCACAATATGGAAAAGTATCTAAAGCAATATCCATTTTATTATAATCAGGTAAATGTTCTAGGTATGTATCAGAATATGGAAGAATATCAACTCTTTCTAGAACTGATTTGTCTTCAAAACAATCAATAAAATGTTGTTTAATTTTAGGAGTTAAAAATTCTTTGGTTTTAATTACAAAACGTGCATTTGGGATTTGTTTTAATAATTGTTCCCATGTTGAAATAACCATTTTATTAATTTTATTAAAACGATTAAAACAACCAAAAGTTATATATCCATTTTTAACACATGGTTGTTCTCCAATATCTGGAATATTATTAATTCCACAACCAGGAGTGTATGCTAAAAATGTATTTTTCATAAAAATTAATTTTTCTTGATAATATTTTTGACTTTTTTCACTATCACAATAGTTATCTGTAATTCTATAATCCATAGATTTGATTCCACTTGAATTTGGATATCCACAATAACTAATTTGAATTGGAGCAGGTTTTAAAACAAAAGTATCTAGTCTATTATCACCAGTTTGAGCAGATAAATCAAATAAAATATCGATATTATGAGATTGAATTAATTGTTTAAATTCTTCTGCAGATTTATTTTTAACAACAAACCAATTACATTTTGGAAACATTTCATCTAATTTAACAAGCTTCTGTGTATAACAATGAACATTAAATAAATCATAATTAATATGATTCAAAATACTATGAATAAAATATGATACAGGATGACAAATATAATCACCAGAAACAAATCCAATATTTAATTTGGTTTTAGATTTTATTAAATCAGTTTTTGATTTTGCATTTAGAATCAATTTATTAACTTTATAATTAGGACATCCTTTTTTATAATTATCAATTACTAATGGATAAATTTTATTAATTGCTTTATGAAGTCGTGCAATATACATTGGATCATCAATTAAATGTGAAATATAATTTACATCTAAAAGTTTATTTTGATATGCTAATGATAGTCTTGGTTTATATTTTAAAGCTTTGTTATAACAATCAATTGCATTTGTAAAATCACATTCATAACATTTTGCAAGACCCATATTCATATACATACTTGCTACTAACATTTCTTTATCAACTGAAATATGAGCATCTTTATAATGTTTAATACCTCTTTCATAATGTTCAATTGCTTTATCTGTAATTCGTAATTCAGTATAAACAACACCAATTTGATTATTAATGTCTGGATCATTTGGGTCAATTTCTTTAGCTAAATTAAAATAATATAAAGCAAGATCTCTATCTTGAATAGTAAAATAAACACTACCAAGACCATTAAGACATTTTATTTTAAATTGATTTAATACTTCAAGGCTTTCTTTTTTAAGATATAGATCAATGATTCCAATAGCTAACTTGTAATGATAAATACTACTTTCTAATTTATTAGCTCTATGATACATAAATCCAAGATTGTAATGAAGCTGATAATCACATGGATCAATCATCAAGACTTGTTGTAAAAGATTAATATTTTCTTCTGGATTAGCATTATAAATAGTAAAATATAAAAATACTAATTTATAAAGTTCCATTGCCTTTGGATGGAATGGTTCGATATTAAGACATTTTTTAGAATGTGCAATAGCAATATAAAGAGTATTTTTTTCAGTAATAGAAAATTCAGATCGTTTATTATGAAGTCCAATTGTTCTAACAAGTAATTCTGCACTAATATAATATGTATTTTTAATCTCTTCTTTATATCTTTGAATTTGAAATTGATTTAATTCATCTAAAAATGTAATTATCACTTTAGAACGTCGAATACAATTTACATATGCTTCGTTATTTACTTTCTTACTATCAAAAAATTCTTGTTGAGCACTATCATAAACTTTTTTTAAATTAGTATATTCAGAAAGAAATTCAGGAATAGTATTAATTTTATCAGGAATAACTTCAAACATGTTTAACATTATTATATTCGCAATGTTTAAATTAATTTAATTCAACGAAATAACTAAATAAATATTATTAATTACATTATTATTTGATTCATTTAAAAATAAATGAAATAATAAAGTAATTGATATAAAGTAATTGTTATAAAGTAATTGTAATGGAAGTAAATTTTGTATCTAATTCTAATTCTATTAATAGATTAAGAAAAAGAGTAAAAACTTTAATGGGTAAGCCTCAACCAGAACAAAGAACACCAGAATGGTTTAAACAAAGACAAACAAGAATTACTGCTAGTGAGGCTGCATCTTGTTTAGATAAATCAGAATCTGTATGTAATACATATGTTAATGAATTTAATGTTAAAAATTTCAAATATAAAACAGAACCATTAAATCCATATGAGACTAAAGAAGATTACATTATTAAAAAATGTAGTGCATTTTATGGAGAATCAGTATTTAAAGATAATCAATTTACATTATGGGGTAAAAAATACGAAGAAGTTGCAAATAGATTGTATTCAAAATTATATAATACAAAAGTTTATGAATTTGGATTAATATCTCATAATAGATTAAAATGGTTAGCGGCTAGTCCTGATGGCATAACACAAGATGGAATAATGATTGAAATAAAATGTCCTAAAAGTAGAAAAATTGATTCTTCTATTCCTCCATTATATTATTGGGTTCAAGTTCAAATTCAATTAGAAGTATGTGATTTAGAAGAATGTGATTTTTTAGAATGTGAAATTGAAGAAATTAATAGCGAAGAAGAATTTATGAATGTTAAATTAAGTGAAAATCAAGATGTTGGAATTATTTTTCAAATACTTGATTCTGGTTTAGATCCAAAATTTATTTATCCACCAATTGAATTAATAACACAAGAAGATTATGTCAATTGGAAAAATGAAATATTACAATCTAATAATAATCCTAGTAATTTACAACCTATTTATTATTATATTTCTAAATACAATGTGATACGTATAAAAAGAAGTAAACAGTGGTTTAATAGTGTTAAATCTAATATTAAAAAAACTTGGGAAATAATAATGAGACTCCAAAATAATAAAGATGATTTTGAAAAATATAAAGAATCTATTCATTTAATAAAAAATAAAACATTTTTAGAAAAATGGAATGGGACATCTTGTTTAATTAATGATAACGATTCTACATTTATATATTACCCAAGTTTGGAAAATTGTGTTGACTCAGAAGAATCAATAATAATAAACACCTCTGAATCTGAAAAATCTAATAATTCTGATATGTGTTTAATAGAATCATCAGAATAAAATTATTATTTTCTATAGTTAATATAAATATGAATAAGAGTTTGGTTAAATCTCCAAGTAAAATTAATATTAATTCAAAATTTTATTTAAATCCAATTACTGGAAGAGTTATTAAATCGACTGGATATGTATATAAAAAACTTAAACGTAATGGATATAACCCAAAAAAACATATATGTGTATATGATATTAAAACTGCTGAAAAATGTTTAAAGAAAATTATGAAGTTGTATCCAAGTATTTATCCACCTTCTTCTTTTATTAAAATTCCAAAAACATATGAACAAGGAATTGCAAGAAGTTTTATAAAAATTGATGATAAAATAGTAGGATATATAGACAAATATGGTAATATAAATATATTATCTAAAAATATTATTACAAATAAAAATTTACCAATAGTAAGTGATCCAATGAATAAATTAAAGGAAGTGATATCTAGTATTCCAAAAAATGATAAAACTGATTATGAAAAGATAATAGATCAGATAAAATATGAACCTATAATAAAAAGTGATCATCAAATAATTTATAATCCAATACAAAATGATTTTATCCCATCGAATAAACCATTAGAAAAACAAGAACAATTAAAATTAATCGATACTATAAATAAAAATTTAACAAAGGTTAATAAAATTCCTGATATAGTATTTGATAAAAATAATAATATTATTGGTTATTTTTAATATGTTAAGTTTTCTTTATGGACCATTTCAAGTAGGCTCGGTATTTATGTAATGAGTAATGAATTAGTCGATAATAATAAAATAATAATAAAATAATAATAACTAATTATTATTTTGTGTAAATGTTTGTTACTGTTTTTTTATAACAGCTCGAATTTTATCTTCTACAACAAATTTTTTATTTTGTAATATACTTTGTGTTAATTCTTCAGCTTTTTGTGAATCATTTAATTTTTCAGTGAGTTTTTCTATAATAACTTCTTTTTTAAACGTTTGTGGTATTTTTTTTGCATACAAAATAATTTCTCCTTCTTTAAGTGCAATTGAGTCCATATCATTGTCGGTCATATAATTTTTTATTTCTTTTTCTAAAAGATCAGATTTTTGTTTTAATTCACGTTGGTGTTTACGTAAAACTTTTAAATCTTTATTAATTGTTAAATATTCGTTTAATTTTTCTTGAATTTGATTTGACATCGCAGTTTATTATAATTAAATAAAAAACTTTTACCTTCAAACCGAACAAAACGACTAAATAAATCAAGAAAAATTAAATGAATATTTAATAAATTGGTACTAATTAGTAGTAGTATTATTAGTATTAGTATTACTGGAATTATAATTGGAAGATTCAGTAGAATTACAAAATTTACGTATTCTACAATTATGTTTTACTTCATTTTGTGATAAAAATTGACCACAAACAATACATTCAAGATAATTATTATATTTATTATTATTATTTTCTTCTTTTGATTTGTTGTTTCGTATTTTATTTATATTACGTAACATGTAGTGTATATATGTTCTACTAGAAATTGTCATTCTATATTTTTTATAATATTAATAAAAAAAAATTCATTTTTATTCTTAGTCGTAAATAAATACAGATGTTTGAAAATAATTATATTCCAAATACACAAAAAGCATTATTTCATAAAGATATTGTAAACCATATAAGAAAATGGATAAAAAATATAGAAGAATTAGGACAACAAGATTTATCAAATATGAAACATATATTATTATTACTAGGACCTTCAGGTTGCGGTAAAACTACAAATTTTAATGTATTATTTAAATCGTTTAATATTATTGATATAGATTCATTAGAAATAAGATCAAGTGAAAGAATAAATGATTTAGTCCAATCCATAGTGGGTTATAAAGATAAAACATTATCAAATATAGATAAATGGAACAAAAATATAAAAGATAAACCAAATATTGTATTATTAGATAATATAGAATTATGTGAAAAAACTCTTGATTTATTTATATCAACAGTTCATACTAAAAAATCTATTAATATTCCTATTATATTAATTGGAAATTCTATTAAATTAAAAGAGTTTAATAATTTTGATTCATTATATAAAACAAAAGATTATTGTACATGTATTGAATTTCCTCAACCTAGTTTACTTGAACTAACAAAATTATCAATAGAAATAAATACTAAAGAAAAACTAGATTTAACAAAAAATCAAATAAAACAAATAGTTGAACATTCACAATTTGATACAAGACAATTATTGTATATATTAGATCAATGGAAATTATCAAAGTTAAATTTACTTGATAATTCTTTTACTAGTTTTTTAGAATCTGTAGAAAAAAAAGAATTAGATATAGATTTACAAGATAAATTAAGTTATCTATTTAATACAAATAAAAAATTTAATATGGATTTTACATATAGTTTATCATGTTCTGAACCTTATATAGTTTCATCTTCTATATTTCAAAATTATATAAATGTAATTGATTACTACAATGACAATGACAATGACAATGACAATGACAATGACAATGACAATGACAATGACAAAGAAATGACAATATTATCTAATATTGCAGATAATATATCTGAAAGTAATATAATTCAATCAAAAATATTTGAAGATCAAAATTGGATATTAAATGATTATTTAGCAATAGTTGGATGTTCTATTCCAAGTTATACAATTAAAAGGAATTGTAATATAAAAACTTCATTTGTAGAAGATATGAATAAACAATTAATTCCCTTTAAAGATATATCATTTAATTTTTTAAATTCTTATACAGAAATTTTAAATGAGTGTCAAAATAATATTTATTCATATTGTTTTTATGAAGATTACTACAATAATGTAAATTTAGATTTATTAAAAGACATACCAAATTGCTTTAATTTAGCTAATACATGCGTAAGTCAATTTAATAAATTAAATAAATATTTTGATTCAAATAAAAAAGGTAAAAATACATCTAAAAAGGAAAAAATAGATTTATGTAATAATATAAAAGAAGAAGATGAAATAAATTCATTATGTTTTCTTGTAAATTTTATTTATAATTATAGATTATTCGAGTTAGATATAAATTATATATTGTTGCATAAAAAACAATTTTTAAAATGTATAGAAGAATCAACGACATTTACATCTAATACACCAATACCAACAACTTCATCTGGAACAACTCCAAATGAAAGTGATAAATATATAATAGATAATCTTGATAAAATAGATATTAAATTATTTAAAAGATTTTTAAATATATTTACATTGAATGATTCCAATAAAAATTTAAAATCAAATATAGAGGTTGCTATATGTTATAAATTATATAAAAAAATATTAATTAAATTAAAAGAAACACACGAAAAACAAAGACCACAAATAGATAATATAGATGATTTGACAATCGATTTAAATGATATTTGGAAATTCTAAATATTCAAGAATAGTTTGATATTTTTTAAATTGTGTTGAATTACTTAAATAAGTTACATGAATAAAAAAAGAATCTCGATAAGAATTAGACTTTATATTATATTTAGTATTAATTGTTGTACAAAATATGCTTTTGGTATCTAATGATAAATTTAAAGAATTACCTTCTTTATTACATAGATGGTTAGTCAAAACAAGTGATTGAAAATGTTTAGAAACAACTCTTTGATCACTTTTGAACTGTGGTTCTAAATAATTATTAATATTATCTATTAAACTTTTATAAAATAATAAATATTTTGATTTAAATCCTATAATGAATCCACTGTTTAAATATTTTGATTCTTCATTTTTATATAAATTGTCAAAAAAAGCGATTGTGTCTTTATTTAATCTAGTATTGTTTGTTTCTGAACTAAAAATAAGATCTTTACGAGATTGTAAAAAACAGTTTATTAAATCATGAAATGTATATCTAGAATAATTAAAAATCATATCAAAAGCATCAACTATACAAACAATATCATCTTGAGCTATTTCATTGTTATCTTTTATAAATTCATAAATATTATATATTTTTGACAAGTTTCCTAATTCACTGGAATAATTATCTAAAATACAAAAACGATAATGATTGTTTGTATTTTTGTTAATTGAGTAATCTAAATTTTTAATTTTTTTTTTACTATTTTTATCAATAAGTGAAATAATCCATAAATGCGAATTCATAATAATATAAAATAATAAATTATTTATTTATTATTTTGTTTACTTATTTTTAATTTACTTGAACCTAAAATGAGCTGTCGCAGGGTTCGAAAAATCGAGTGGAACAAGCAATATATTCTTTTAGAAATTAAGATCTAGATTGAGATTTAATAATGATTGTTTAGCACAATCTTGTTCTGCATTAATTACTTTTCTACCAAAACCTATTCCTAATATAAATTCATTTTGACTTGTATTAAATAGTTTCGTAAAAATTTCTGGTTGAGTTGTTTTGTAATGTTCAAGTATTTTTTGTGTATAAATTATTATTGTATTTTTTACAGAATTATCTAATTGATCAAAGTTTTCTTTATTTATTGTTAACATACGTGTAAAAACTGTTCTGTACAATGGGCCTTCTTCGTTTAATGAAGTGTAAATTGGTGTTTTCCACTTAAGAGATTGGAAATATCTTTGCAAAGAATCTTTAAAATTATCATTTTTAGATATTATTTCAGCAAAATCAATAACATTTTCAATTACTGATATAACAAATCTTTCTGCATAAATATATCCACGTTCATTAAAATCTAACATTATTGCACCAATAAAAGCTTCAAATGCATCTTCATAATAACTTGGTGTATTTCTTCCCCGATCTAAGTCTAGAATGGTTTGGTTTTCTACTTGTAATGATAATAATAATAAATTTTTGAATCCTAGAGTTAGACCGAACTGATGAAGCATAGAACATTTCTCAATTTTTATTTTTAATTTTGTTAAAAATCCTTCTCTTTCTTGATCAAATCTTGTAAATAAATATTTTCCCATTATTGCTTTTAGAATATGGTCTCCAAGATATTCTAAACGTTCATTTGATTCACATGGTATATAATGTAAATATGTTTTTTCAACATCTAAGAATTTATTTATAACTGTATTTTGAACAGATTGATAATAACTTTCATGAACAAAAGCTCTTTGATAATATTCTAAATTATTTATTTTTAATTTTGTATTGTTATCACCTATATTTTCAAAATAATTTAGAATATTTTCTATTTTTTCGCGATTTGCTAATTGATTATTTGGATTATCCATGGTTTCGTTTACACTATTGTATATAATGAGATTTTCTATAAATTTTCAATTTTTATTAGTCGATCAAATATTATTGATTACCAAAGTTTTGGGATCTACCCAAGTTTGGTGATTACTGTAATTTTATAAAAATAATAAATCAATTAATTTATTATTTTTTGTTAATTTACTTTTGTTTTATTTGGATTTATTTTAGTTTTATTTGGATTTATTTTAGTTTTGCTTCTTTGGAAAATGAGCTGAAAGATAACGTTGTAGCTTGAGATAAGTATAAACCTTTGGACTATTTTCATCATTTGGATCCTTGGGTTCTAGAGCTGGTCCAAATAACTTAGATAGTGTTGCATCTGGAACAATTTCACGTCTATGTTCTGGATTTTGAAGATCATGTTCCTTGATATAAGAAGTAATATAACGTGTGACATCAGTTCTAGCAACTGGATCTCCCTTCTTTACATTATACTTTGCTAAAAAACTATAAAGTTCATCAGAAACTACAACTGGTGAAGCAAAACCTGATGGTTTTCTTGGGTTTGATTCATCTCGTGGAAGCTTTTTTTTTTACT
>Ga0208022_1000718_pt1 | contig 10528 bp, 10 predicted proteins | sample ColrivemetaGS747_FD_187622 | JGI IMG/M metagenome (GOLD analysis project Ga0208022, IMG submission 187622) | Estuarine microbial communities from the Columbia River estuary - Freshwater metaG S.747 (SPAdes) (version 2) | ecosystem: Environmental > Aquatic > Marine > Intertidal zone > Estuary ...
CTCTGTAGGGGGTATCTAACTGCGCCTTATCTAAATGTTGTATAGCTATTTCTAAATCGGCAGGTGCCATTTTAATAGCGTTAATCCAAGCTTTTTTATTTTCTTCATTAAAAGGTAAATTGACCACTTTGCCAATAGGGTATTTTAAATCTTCCATTTTTTATATTTTAATTATTATTTATATTTTTTCAATCAACTATGAATTACTTAAAAAGTTTTTACGCTACTACTCCTCTCTTAATTACTCTTCTCTCAACGCCTTACCCGTTAAATGTATAAATACATCTTCTAGGTTGGCTTTTTTTACTTCTTTCACTTTTTCAAATCCGGTTTCCACTAATTCATCAATTAAATGATTGGGGGTATTAATGGCAATAATTTTACCACTATCAATAATGGCTACCCTATCACACAATACTTCTGCCTCATCCATATAATGCGTGGTAATAATAACGGTGGTTCCATTATCTCTAATTTCTTTTATTAAATCCCAAAGGTTTCTTCTTGCTTGCGGGTCTAAGCCTGTAGTAGGCTCATCTAAGAAAATAATTTTGGGTTTATTAATTAAAGTAGTGGCAATAGAGAACCTTTGCTTCTGTCCCCCACTTAATTCTTTAAACTTTGCTTTAGCCTTGTCTTGTAAATTAACTTTCTGCAAAAGAGTGTCCGCATCCATTTCATTTTGATAAAGCCCCACAAATAAATGTATGAGTTCGGTTAAATTTAAATTAGGATAGAATCCGGCGGTTTGAAGTTGTACCCCAATCATTTTTTTTATAGACTCTGGCGACTTATCTAAATCAAAGCCATTCACCATCACTGTGCCACTGGTTTTTTCCCTTAAGGTTTCAATAATTTCAAGGGTGGTTGACTTTCCTGCACCATTGGGACCCAATAAGCCAAAAATTTCCCCTTCTTTTACTTCAAAGCTAATGCCTTTGACAGCTTTAAAATCGCCATAGGATTTAACGAGGTCTTTTACCGTAATAATGGGCAGTGCTGACATGATACCTTAATTAATGACTTGATGAATAAGTAGACAAATTTAATCTCTTTTCAGCGCTATGCAAAATGAAAACTTGTCCAAGAACCTTATCTTTGTCAAAAGATAGTAAAATGAAATTAGGCATTTTAGGAGGTGGTCAATTAGGACGTATGTTATTGCAAGCAGCCGCTAACTACGATGCAATTACCTATGTACTAGAAAATGATGCCAACTGTCCTGCCGCTCATTTATGCCATCATTTTACCTTAGGCAATATTCAAGATTTTGACGCGGTGTATAATTTTGGAAAAGGCTTAGACGCCATTACCATAGAAATTGAGGCGGTGAATGTAGATGCCTTAGAGAAATTGGAAGCCGAGGGCGTAAAAGTGTATCCAAGACCTAGCGCAATTCGAACTATTAAAAATAAAATTTTACAGAAGCAGTTTTATAAAGAGAATGAAATTCCTACTGCTCCTTTTGTCATCACAGAAAATAAAGCCGATTTACTAAACCATATTTCTTTTTTACCTGCAGTGCATAAAATAGCTGAAGGTGGTTATGATGGTAAGGGTGTGCAAATAATACCTAGCGAAAAAGAAATTGAATTAGGTTTTAATGTTCCTTCTGTATTAGAACAAAAAATAAAAATTGCTACAGAGATAGCTTTAATTGTAGGCATGAATGCCAAAGGAGAAACTATTATATATCCTCCTGCTGAAATGATTTTTGACCCTGTATATAATTTATTAGACTACCAATTAAGCCCTGCTAAATTAGAAGAAAAAATTTTATGGAAAGCACAGGCCATTGCTAGAAAAGTAGTACAAGGTTTAAAAAGTCCCGGCTTATTTGCCATTGAACTATTTATAGATAGCAATGAGGATGTATGGGTAAACGAAACAGCACCTCGTGTGCATAATAGCGGACACCACAGTATTGAAGCGAATTATAGTAGTCAGTACGATATGCTACTTAGAATTTTATTAGACTACCCTTTAGGCAATACCGATGCCATTTTACCTTCGGCCATTGTGAATATTGTTGGTAGTGAGGGCCATACTGGCGATGTATATTATGAGGGATTAGAAGAAGTCTTAAAAATGGAAAATGTGTTTGTACATATATATGGCAAAAAACAAACTAAGCCTGGAAGAAAAATGGGCCATGTAACTATTATGAGCAAAGACTACCAAGACCTCACGCATAAAGCGAATAAAATAAAACACACATTAAAGGCTATTACTAAACCTTAGGCTTTAGAATGGTCTTTTTAACTTGTAAGGTTTTTAAGTAGCCAATTCCTATTATACTTTTTAATTGAAGCCCTGGAGATTTTTTCAAAGGTCCAAAGATTTTAATTTTATCATCGTACATTAAATCTAAACTATAAGTAGCCGAGAAATACTTATTAATTTTAAAAGTAAACATGTTGGTCATATACAAATTAATATTCTCAGGCTTTTCATAATAGTTAGAGAAAAAATCGGCACGACCTTTATAGGTAACATTGGGGGCAATGGTATTACTATAATTCACTGTTACAAATAAACCTGTTTCTCTATTTATCTTTTTACCTACAGGTACACCATAACTACCCAAATCGGAAAGCTTGGTATTTAATACTAAAGTAGTTCTAGAAGTTAAAGGAGAAAAGAAAACCGAGAAAGTATTATTGGGTTTGAAATCCAATCCCGCAGATAAAATAATATAAGCCGGCGATAAGAATGAAGAAGTAAAATTTGAATTTGATCCACTGAAACTATACCCATCAAAGAATTGAGAACGAAAATTAAATAAGCCAGACAAATACCACATACCAGTAGTATCAATGCGGTAGCCATACTTACTTAGTATATCAACTCTATCGTCGTTTTTTCTACCCCCCAAACTAGTCGATTGTACAAAGCCTAAATTCAGGTCTAGATTATTATCCCAGCTTTGACGAGGCTTTTGGAAATAAGCAAAATAATTAAAGTAGCTATTAATAGCCATGTTAAAATTATCTCCCCCTGCAGCCCAGTTACTTAAAGAGCTTTGTGATAAATTAAAATTATACATACCCCCCTGCTTCCAATTAAAATAACTCGTATCGTTGTCTTTTTTAATGGTTCTTGAGGTTTCTGATCTCAGTTTAGCCACTGCTACATTTTGAGCAGAGGCAGCTTGCGCCCCCATCAAGATCAAAACAAATAGCAGACTTTTTCTCATGAAACTCATTATTTTTTCAAATATAGGAAGCCTTTGATAAATCATTGATTTCTAATTATATATAAATTATTAATACATAAGGGCGATAAGCCAAGTAAGGGTTTCATTATCAAATAATTAGAAGTTCTGGCTGACAAGTTGACACATTCTAATTTTTTAACTAAATTTGCGTTTCAAACCAATTTGAATGGAATTATTCACCACGGCGACCAAGGAACATGACGAGCTGAGACAGGGGGAAGCCTATGAATCGACTCAAAACAAAGCGCCCTTTACAAAGTTTTTTCTGATAGAAAGCTATGGCTGTGCTATGAACTTTGCCGACAGCGAAGTGGTGGCCTCTATTTTAGAAAAAAACGGATATGGAAGTACCCGTAATGTGGAGATGGCCGATTTAATTTTAATCAATACTTGTTCTATTAGAGAAAAAGCAGAACTCACGGTGCGTAAAAGATTAACTGAGTTTAGAAAATACAAGGAACAAAAGCCAGGAATGTTAGTGGGTGTTTTGGGTTGTATGGCGGAAAGATTAAAATCAAAACTTTTAGAAGAAGAAAAATTAGTAGACCTAGTAGTAGGCCCCGATGCTTACCGCACCCTACCCGATTTAATTATAGAAGCAGGTACTGGACAAAAAGCAGTGAACGTTTTATTAAGTCGTGATGAAACTTATGCCGATATTTCTCCTGTTAGATTAGATAGCAATGGCATTAGTGGATTTGTATCTATTATGCGTGGTTGTAATAATATGTGTAGTTTTTGCGTAGTGCCTTTTACAAGAGGTCGTGAAAGAAGTAGAGATGCTTTTTCTATTGTAGCAGAATCAAAAGACTTATTCGATAAAGGCTATAAAGAAGTAACCTTACTGGGTCAAAATGTAGATAGTTATTATTGGACAAACCCAGAAACCAATACCCAGGTTACATTTGCTCAGTTATTAGAAAGTGTTGCTTTAATTAGTCCATTACTGAGAGTGCGCTTTAGCACTTCGCATCCTAAGGATATTACCGACGAAGTCTTATTCACCATGATGAAGTACAATAATATTTGTAAATACATTCATCTGCCTGTTCAAAGTGGAAGCACACGCGTATTACAATTAATGAACAGAACCTATACACGCGAATGGTACCTAGCTAAAGTAGCACGTATTAAAGAACTAATGCCAGACTGTAGTATCTCTGCCGATATCATTGCAGGCTTTTGTACTGAAACCGAAGAAGATCATAATGATACAATGAGCATTATGCAACTAGCGCAGTACGACTATGCCTATATGTATTTTTATTCAGAGCGTCCGGGCACTTTAGCAGAGAAAAGATATGAAGACGATGTTCCCTTAGATGTAAAGAAAAGAAGGCTTCAAGAAATTGTAGATGTGCAGTGGCATTTATCGAATGAGAGTAATAAAAAAGAATTAGGGAATACTTACGAAGTATTAATTGAAGGCAATAGCAAGAAAAGCGATCAAGAGTGGATGGGAAGAACCAGCCAAAATAAAGTGGTGGTGTTTCCAAAATCAATGGAAGGACAAACAAAGCCTTTACAAAAAGGGGATTATGTAAATATTCTTATTACAGCATATACAAAAGGTACTTTAATAGGTACTATAAAATAAAGAACATGGACTTACAAGCTTTAAAAAATAGATTTAGTATTATAGGCAATACCCCTGCACTCAATCATGCCTTAAATACTGCAGAGCAAGTAGCTGCTACCGACTTAACCGTTTTAATAGTGGGAGAAAGCGGTGTGGGTAAAGAAGTTTTCTCTCAAATTATTCATAGCTTATCTGCGAGAAAACACAACCCCTTTATTGCAGTGAACTGTGGTGCCATTCCAGAAGGCACTATTGATTCAGAATTATTTGGACACGAGAAAGGTTCTTTCACAGGTGCCGTTGATAGCAGAAAAGGTTATTTCGAAACCGTAAGTGGAGGTACTATATTTTTAGATGAGATTGGAGAACTGCCTTTAGGCACACAGGCTCGTTTATTACGCGTACTTGAAACTGGAGAATTTATAAGAGTGGGTTCTTCAAAAGTGCAGAAGTCAGATGTAAGAGTAATAGCTGCTACCAATAGAGAACTTTTAGAATACACACAGAAAGGAAAATTTAGAGAAGATTTATATTATAGATTAAACACCGTGCCTATTCGCGTTCCTTCTTTAAGAGATCGCAAAGAAGATATTCCTTTGCTATTTAGAAAATTTGTGGTGGACTTTGCAGAGAAGTACAAAACCAAACCCATTTTCTTAGACGAAGAAGCAAGAGAATTACTTGCCAAGTATAGCTGGCCAGGTAATGTAAGAGAATTAAAAAATATTGCAGAGCAAATTTCGGTGCTACGCAAATCGGATAATATTAATAGTGAAACCTTGGCAGGTTTTTTACCTCAGCATAATATGCATAATATGCCCATGGTGACAGGTGGCACACCGGTAGGTGAATTTGCCAACGAAAGAGAAATTTTATACAAGCTTTTCTTTGATATGAAAAAAGATGTGAATGAATTGAAGAAAATGTTTTTAGAAATTTTACAAAACCCTTCTATTGCTGGACAGTCTGCTAATTTTAATAAAGAATCTTTAATCAATGAATTAAAAGAAGATATTATGCCAAGCAGCGCTGCGCATGTGTCTTCAGCAAATCCACAGCCAACTGTGCACTTGAATCACCCCCAGCCTATTATTATAGATAATGAATCCAATAGCCATTTTGAAGTGGATGAATCTTTGAATATCATGGATAAGGAAAAAGAACTAATTTTAAAGGCGCTTAAGAAACATAGAGGCCGAAGAAAAGACGCTTCTACCGACTTAGGCATTAGTGAAAGAACTTTATATCGAAAAATTAAAGAATATAACATTGAAGAATAAGTATAACAATATTATTTTAAAGAGCAAGCGTATAATAAAGAGTAAGCTTTTAAAATTTATTTTACCCATCGCTTTTTGCGCAACTCTTATAAGCGGTTGTGGCATTTATAGTTTTAGAGATGCCGTTATTCCAGAAAATGTCAAAACCATTAAAATAGGTTTTGTAGAAAATAAAGCGAGGTATGTAAATCCGCAATTGGCTCCCCTACTTACCGATAAGTTGATGCAAAAAATAATGAGCCAAACGAAGTTAACTAGAACCAATAACGACGATGCGCATTATCAAATATTTGCAACTATTACCAATTACGACCCTTCTCAAACAGTGGGTGTAAGTGCGAAACAAGCAAGTACCAACCGATTAACGGTAACCGTGCATATAGTCTTAAAAAAGACTTTAGATAACAAAGAACAAGAATTTGATGTCACTAGAAATTTTGATTTTTCTGCTAACCTTACTTTAAATCAAGCAGAAGGACAACTAATGGAAGACATCCTTAGAAATATTACAGACGATATCTTTAACCAAATTTTTTCAAACTGGTAAGCATGTCTTCAGCCCTTCATAATAAAATATTAGCTCAATGGACTGGTCATGGTAGTTTAGAATCTATTGAAACCGCTGACTTAGAAAAATGGGTACAAACGCATCCTTATAGTGCTAGCTTACAATATTTATTAGCTAAAAAATATGCACTAGTAGGTTCACCTTTATTTCAAGAACAAGTGCAAAAAACAACAAGCTACTTTCCTACTGCTTTACATTTACACCAAGTTTTACAAGAACAAAAGGAAGATACCATTGCAGCCCCCTTGGACGATAAAGTAACCAACCTTATTTCAGAACAGTTTGCTCAATTTAAAGAACCTATTGAAACCATAGAATTAGCCTATGAGGCAGAAATAGCCATGGCCGCGAAAGCCGACTATTTTGCTGCCCAGGGCATTGAAATCGACCTTTCCAAGGTTCCTCAGGACAAATTCACGCAACAATTAAGGAGTTTTACCGCCTGGTTAAAGGTTTTAAAGCAAAAAGAGGGTATTCCTGTGATGGAAGAAATGGCGGAGGAAAACGAGAAGGAAATAGCCGCAATAGCCGAAAAAGCCAATACCACGGCCGATGTTATCACAGAAGCCATGGCTGAAATATGGGTAAAACAAGGCAATAAGCGCAAAGCCATCGACATCTATTCCAAATTAAGTTTTATTTTTCCTGAAAAATCCGTTTATTTTGCGTCTAGAATAGAACAATTAAAACAAAAGAAATGATTACAATTTATTTAATATTGATTATTGTGGCTTGTTTAGGCCTGGGATTTATGGTCTTAATCCAAAACCCAAAGGGTGGCGGTTTAAATGCGAATGTAGGCGGCCTTAGCAATAATTTCATGGGCGTTAAGCAAACAACAGATGTACTTGAAAAAGGCACTTGGATTTTCGCTGCTGTGATTGCTGTATTGGCCATGACTTCTACCTTATTCTTAAAATCTGGTGGCACGGCTTCTGATAAAGGTTTATTAGACAAAGTAAACACTTCCGTTACGGCGCCTGCAACAGTTCCAGTTCAACAAGCAGCCCCTGCTCCGGCACCTGCCACTGTTCCTGCAGCAACTAAAAAATAATTCAAGATTAATACATTGAATGCTATTGAACCTAAGTAATAAACTGAGTAATTCAATCTAAATAATCCCCTTCCAAAATATTTAATCCCTCTCGCGCAAACGAGAGGGATTTTTATTGTATTTTGATTCTGTATTAAAAGGATGAAATATCTTTACCCTATGAAAAAATGGATCTTACTCGCTTTATTGGTTTTAGTAGTGTACAGCTCCTATACCCTTTTTATTAAGGTCACTCATTTCACAACAGAGAAAGCAAGCTTTGAATATAATGCTGGAGGGCTAGACGCATTAGCAGATAGCTTAAGTACTAAAAAAATAATTAGAGACAAAATAAGCTTCCTGGTTTTATCTAAATTATTCAATGTAGAAAATAGAATTAAACCAGGTAAATTTTTAATTGATAAAAATACAAGCTTACTGAACTTAATTAGAATACTTAGAAACAATCAACAAGCAAGGGTTAAATTTATTTTAAACAAAGTAAGAACCAAGGGCGACCTCGCTAAATTAATAGCCAATACTTTTTCTATAGATAGTACCCAATGTATGCAGTATTTAAACAGTAACGATTCACTTGCTCCCTATGGTACAGATACGACGCAAGTGCTTAGCCTATTTATTCCCAATACCTATGAATTTTATTGGTCTACGCCAATGCCTAAGATTTTACAAAAAATGAAAACAGAAGAAAGTCTTTTTTGGAGCAAAAATAATAGACTGGCCAAAGCAAATTCTATAGGACTGACCAAAAATGAAGTATACACCTTAGCTTCTATTGTAGAAGAAGAAACCAATTATGATACTGATAAAACAATTATTGCCAGTGTATACCAAAATAGATTAAAGCAAAAAATGCCCCTGCAAGCCTGCCCTACTATTAAATATGCCATGCAGGATTTTACACTTACTCGTATTTATGAAAAGTATTTAACTAATCCTTCTCCTTATAATACGTATATAAAAGCAGGTCTTCCTCCTGGCCCTATTTGTACCCCCGCTCCTAAAACAATAGACTTAGTATTGAATGCGCCTAGCACCAACTATTTTTATTTTGTAGCCAAGGCCGATTTCAGTGGCTACCATCATTTTAGTGCTACTTATGAAGAACATAGTAGATTTGCCAAGGAGTACCAGCTTAAACTAGATGAATACCAAGCTAAAAAAAATAAATAAACATTAGAAAATAAAATTACTAAATACTCAAAAGCGCATATCAACAAATTCATTTGAATCAATTTCTTAACATACTACTTAATACCATCATCAAGCTTTTCAAGCCATTATATTTGTTTTTAAAACAAAAAGCAAAGGCGATATATATTCCGGGCTTTCAGCATGTTAATTTGTATCAGGTTTTAAGTTTTGTGTACAAACAATTAAACACCTTAGGATTATACGACAGGGCCTCTGCTATTTCTTTTAACTTAATCATGGCCCTACCTGCAGGATTTCTATTTTTGTTTTCAATCATTCCTTATTTCCCGAAGGCCTTTAAAATAAAAAAACAAATACTTTCTGTATTTAAAGATATTGCCCCTAATTCAAGCACTTATAAATTCATCATGGAAATCATTAATGATTTATTGAGTCAGCATGTGGGTATTTTCTCCTTTGGATTTTTATTGCTTTTATTTTACGCCTCCAATGCCATGACAGGCATTATTAGAAGTTTTGATAAATCCATTATGCAAAACAAACCTTTTTTCTTACACCAAAGAATGAGGGCTATTCGATTAACCATTATTTTAATACTCTTAGTATTTGCAAGCTTGCTTGTTTTAATAGGTCAAGATCAATTAACCAGACTACTTAGAGAAGTATTTGATATTAAACGTAAAACAATTGTACCGTATTGGAATTCTGTTCGCTGGGCGGTCATTATTCTACTACTATTTTTTGGCAATGCCTTTATATATAAATACGCCCCCCTCATTAAAGAAAGATGGCCACTCAATTCTCCTGGCGCCTTACTCTCTACCTTATTAATGTTAATTACGACCCTGGGTTTCTCCTATTGGGTTAATAATTTTAGTAGTTACAGTAAAATTTATGGTTCCATTGGAACGGTACTAGTGGTAATGACTTTAATATACTTAAACTCCTTAATCTTACTCATAGGATTTGAACTCAATGTAAGTATTGAGGTATTAAAAAAAGAGCAAAATCAATTAGACTTACTCTAACCAATCTTGCTCTTTACTATTTTGAAAAGTACTTGTCGCTTAATAACAAACTACTTTTATACTTACTCTACTTTAGTATTTACTTATTCGCCATATCTGGAATTTCTTCCGCCTTATAAGCACCTGCATCTAGTTTAGCCTTAGTTTCACTAAAGGCTTGTAAGGTTAAATCAATTTCTTCCTGTGTATGTTCTGCTGTTGGAATTAACCTGTAAATGATATGCCCTTTAGGAATTACAGGATACACTACTATCGAACAAAATATTTTATAATTTTCTCTTAAGTCCATTACCATTAAAGTAGCTTCCTCTACGCCACCTTTCATATACACGGGCGTCACTACTGAATCGGTTTTTCCAATATCAAAGCCTCTTTCTTTTAACCCGTTTTGTAAGGCCAAGGCATTTTTCCACAACTTGTCTTTTAATTCAGTTTGTGTACGCAGTAATTCTAAACGTTTTAAATTACCCACTACAAATGGCATAGGTAAACTTTTCGCAAAAATTTGTGAACGAATATTGTACCTAATATAATCAATGATAGTTTTAGGCCCCGCCATAAACGCACCAATAGAAGCCATACTTTTTGCAAAAGTGGAAAAATATAAATCTATTTCATCTTGACAACCTTGCTCTTCTCCTGCTCCC
>Ga0208022_1000719_pt1 | contig 10520 bp, 9 predicted proteins | sample ColrivemetaGS747_FD_187622 | JGI IMG/M metagenome (GOLD analysis project Ga0208022, IMG submission 187622) | Estuarine microbial communities from the Columbia River estuary - Freshwater metaG S.747 (SPAdes) (version 2) | ecosystem: Environmental > Aquatic > Marine > Intertidal zone > Estuary ...
TTTAACAAATCGACGTTAGTATCGTCTTTTAACAAATCGACGTTAGTATCGTCTTTTAACAAATCGACGTTAGTATCGTCTTTTAACAAATCGACGTTAGTATCGTCTTTTAACAAATCGACCTTGACATCGTCTTTTAACAAATTGATGTTGATATAGTCTTTTAATAAACCGACGTTGATATCATCTTTTAATAGATCGATCCTTATATGATTGGATTTATTCGCTATATTTTCATCGTTGAGTGTTTCATTTGGAATTTCATTAACGCTCGATGCATCTGATTTTATTATTTGGATTTCTGTTTGGTTAGGCGAGTCACTCTTTGTAAGAGTTTCTGTTTTAGAATTTTTTTTTGTAGACACTAAAGATTGATTATTTTCAAGTATTCTTATTGGTTGTTCATTAAAAATCTTATTTAAAGGATCAATATTTAATTTTTCAAGTATTTTTACTGGGTCGTTAAAATTTACGGTATCATTTACGGTATCATTTAATATTTTTTTAGTAAAATCTTTTATAGAATCCTTTATAGACAAAGAATTTAAAAGAGTATTGGTTAAATTTCCTGTAGATATACCAGTTCCTTCATCAGATTGACGATCTAACAATGCATTTGATTCGTTTGCAGTTTCACTTTTATTTTTTTTATTATTTATTTTTTTTGCAGTTTTACTTTTGCTTTTTGAATCATTGTTTTTTGTCGTTATATCAGTTGATTGAAAACTTATATCTGATTTATTTACAGCATTATCTCTTTCTCTTTTATTGCTAGATCGTCCGCGTCCCTAATGATGACGTCTTCGATGACCGTGGTGGTGGTTATTTTTTAATTCAAAGTAAAGACTTTTATGTTCTGTTGCACGTAAAACATCACGTAATCTAGAAGATTCTTGATCTCGTAAAACGTCTTTGATATTAGATTCAGATGTTTGTATTTTGTCTTTTAGATCACTGTATTCGAATGCCATTTGTTTAGACAAATCGGCCTTGTTTTTTAATGCTTCCATTTGGACAGCTGCTACGTTTTCAGCTGCTTGTTTAGCAAGAATTGCGTATTGATTTGTGTTGGATAAAATTGTTTCAGCTTTTCCTTGATATACATCTTTTGTAAGACTTCCAAAGTTTGACCAATTGTTATCATTATTAGCTTTCAAATAACTAATAAGTTCGTTTGTATTTTTTTGAGCTTCAATACGCCCTAAAGATATAGCATCATTTACAGCAGTTTGACTTCTATATATATTTTGATCTATATCAGAATTAATTTTAAAAATCTCCTGATCGAGCCTAGCTGCTGTACGTTCTGTAGCCAAAAGATTATCTGCAGCACCTGATTTTACATAATCATTTGTCGCAGCGCTTGTACGATATACAGCGTCCTTAACATCACCAGTACCTGATTTTACATAATCATTTGTTGCAGCACTTGTACGATATACAGAGTCTTTGACATCACCTGTACCTTGTTTTATATAATCATTTGTCATAGCATTTGTGCGATATATAGAATCACGAACACTAGAACCTTGATCCTTAATACCATCGCTTAATAAATTGAAATTGCGATTTTGACGATTTTCGTTAGCGTATTGTGCACGTTCTTGTGAATCAAGAATGTTTTGTGTTTGTTGTTGTTGGGATTTTAATCCCTCAACATTTTGATGACTTTGTGTTTGGAATAAATCCTTATCTACACCTTCTATCCTTCCAGATAAAAATTGTGTTTGTTCATAAGTAGCTTTTAATTGAGTTGGGTCCATTTATAACTTTTGTTATAATATGTATAAAGAAAATAATTTTTCGTAAATTTCGCGCAAAATAAATATATTATTTAAAAACAATATTCTATACATATAACATTTATCGAACATTTTATATTTTCGACATTTTCAATGTTTATCGTGCAAAATTAAACGATAAATACGCGTATCATTATTTATTTTTTTTTATTTGTGTATATTAACTATTATAAACAAGTAAGATGGATAATGAAAATTATATTTCACCAAACAAGATTACTAAACAATATGACATAACTTCTGGTACTCTAAGAAGATGGGCTGAAGCAGGCAAAATCAGATGCTTAAGACCAAATGGCGGAAAAAGAATTTATAATATAGAAGATATTAAAAAGATTTTCAATAAAGAAAATAACAAAGATGAAAATGCAACTAAAAATGAAAACGATGAAGAAAAGAAAAATGATATTCAAAATATTTTAGGCAAATTAAAAGAAAACATTCAAAACAATGATAACATTGATTCATTTGATTTTATCACAAATGAGCTTAGTGTCATAACTGAATTGATTAATCACATTAAGGAAAACAAAAACTAAATTAACAAATTTAAATTAATATAATAATTACATTAATTTAAGATTAAGGTAAAATGACCAAACACTCTTTTTTTACAACTAGTTATTGTACATTTATTTAGACCTGCATAAAATTATAAATATATGGCATTGTGTCTGTTCTACAAACTACACATTTTGTTTTACCAGATATACAATACAATCTTGTCCAACACATTGAGTGCACAGAATTGTTACATTCGTTTTTACAACAAATAGTCATATCGTATCTGTAGTCTATATTTTCAAAACATATAGGGCAATTTTCATTTCTTCCGATATTAACAATTGTATTTTCTTGTTCAATCCAGTATTGTGTGATAATTTTATTATATGTATATATATCCCATTTATCTAAATCGATTTCATCAAATTTGTTAGATCCTAACCAAAAAATATGTTTACAAATTCTATTTCGCATAGTATAATCAGGACAAGTACATGTACAATTTACTACTTCTTCTTCTACCCAAACTTGAATTGTATAAATTTTATCAGTAGAACCTAATATTGTGAAATTTATTCCATATATATACACATCTTGAATTAAACTAACATCCATTAATAATATTCTTTCTGTTAAACTTCGTAACTTTCTTTTGTTATCTTCACACATTGCAACTGCGAGGTCATTGTCACACATTAAATTATTTTAACATAAAAAATAATTTAGTTTTTTACTTGTTTACACTACTTTTTAATTTCACTACTTTTTAATTATTATGTCTAAATCATTTATAGTATTATTAATAATACCGTGTATATTATTAACTTCATCTATTAACTTTCTAATTTCATCTTCTAACGCCAATTGATGTTTAATTAATTCATTTTCAAAATAAATAGAATCAAGTTTTTTATCCATCGAAATTATCAATTTACAATTGTCTTCTGTAAAAACTTGAAACAAATCAGACAATGTTATCAATTTATCCTCCATTGACTTATTTATAGTACTATACGAATTTAAAATTTCATACAACTCCTTTTCTTTATCTTTTTTATAACTAGTAATTTCATTTTTAATTTCATTTCTTAATTGTTCTACTATATATGTATTCGAACTATTATCGGTACTAGATAATGACAAATTAGAAATAATATTTTGTAGATTTGTCATTACATCATCTCTGTATTTATCAAATGTATTATTGAATAAAACAATCGTATTTTCTACCAATTCTTTTTTAACAATATCTGTTTCTTCAAACTTTTTTAATAAACTATTATTTAATTCTAAAAACTTTTCTTCTAAATATTCATGTAACTGTTTGTAAACTAAAGATTCACGAGATTTACAATCACAACAACCTTCTACAAACTTTGAATTCATATTCGTTGTAATAATGTCAATTTTATTCTGCAAACTTAATAAAGAATTTAATAAATCTGCATTACTAACCTTTTTAAACATTTGTTTATACTAAAGTTATTTTATTACATAAATTAACGTAAATCACAAGTTTTCTATTTAAAATTATTTGCGTTAAATAGATTATAATAATTTATTAGTTAGGTATAATAATGTCACAAGGAAACACAATCGACTTTTTATTTGAAGATCCAGAAATCCCTAGTCAAAAATACGCGTTGATTAGTATCGTAGGACCACATATGAAACAAAAATGTAACGTTTGGGGTCTGAAAATTAGGGGTGTAGCTGATACAATTGACGCGGCAAAAAATTTATGTAAGCGTTTACTTAGAATTGATAACAATTACGATATTTATACTGTAGAAGTAGGAAAATTCTTTCCTCTAAACGTTGATCCATTACAAATCGATAATATTGAATATCAAAACGACCAACTTAATACATTAATTAAAAGTTATTTAGAAAACAAGAATAATGCCAATGAATTATGGCATAAACGTAAAATTGAAATGATTGAAGAAGCTATTAACGAAGGAAAGAATCAAAGTGAATTTGCTAATAAACCAGAACATCCTATTGCTGTTTTACAAAGAATTCGTAATTACGAAGATGCAATTATTGAAGCAGAAAAATCTTTGCAATCATTGAGAAATGATTTAGAAAAAGCACAAGATAAATTTAATAATTACACACAAGACGAAAGGGAATTAGCTTTAAAAGAATTCGATTCGGCTAAAGTTGTAGCACAAGAAGAACCCAAATCATTTTCAGTAGAGGAAATTCGTGGAGAGATTGAAAAGGAAATTAATAACATTAATATAGAAGAAACTTTACCTATTGAAGAAACATTAAATAGAATGAAATTATTAGAAGAGGAATTAGTAGAATTGCAATATTTGAAAAATTCTTTATCATCTTCATCTACTCCAAAAGTATATGATAAAATACAAAAATCAATTTCTAATGTAGAAAGCGAATTAAAAACATTAAAGGTAAAATTAAATGATTCTAATTCAGTTAACAATTACATCAATAACAATTATCAAAATTCACAATATAACTTTGATTAAAAAGAAATATCAATCTAATATGTAATCTAATATCAATGTAATCTAATATCAATGTAATCTAATATCAATGTAATCTAATATCAATGTAATCTAATATTACATATACTTTCATTATGAACTATCATTTCTCGAATTTTAAATAAATTTAATTTTAGAAAAATGTCTTTCCATTCTTTGTCATTAATTTTATTATAATTACGTAAATATAATATGGAACAGATAGGTACTCTATCGTATTCGGATATGGAATATGTTTCAAATATTTCGTTTTCACTTAAATCGAACCTTACACTTTTCATCATATTATTTATATTATTATATATTTATTTTTAAATATATATTATTAATTGTAAGAATTACATAAACTCGTTTTACTTTTTAGTATTCGTTTCATTCCTTTATATCATTTTACTTGTGTCAATTGCATATGGGTTACTTTGCAATTGTGTTTCTAATAATTCTGGTTGTAAACGGTTTATTTTGTCAATGTTTTCATTATCGTCTCTATATTTAACAATCATACCAACTTGTTCTTTTGCTGTTGCAACTACATAATTATGTGCAGTTTTTTCCCGTATATTTTCTTGTTCTTTCATTAACATATTATCAGTTAATTTAATATCACCATACGATGTTTTACCAGATGAAACTTGAAAGTTTTGAGGACCACTTGCTCTAGAACCCATCAATGATTCTTGTTTAGCATCTCTTATAACTGCATTACTAAATCTATCTCTTGATTCTGATTCACTTGCAAACTTTGGATTTGATATATAATTTTTACCAAGATCAGTAAGAATTTCTTTTCCTGTTGTTTTAGCATCATATTTATTTACAACATAACCCATACCACTATTTTTGTGAGCAAGTCCTTTATATTTATTATCAACAAATGTTTCTTTATTAGTTGTTTTTGCTGTAACACTTGACATACCTACATAATATGGAGAATTTGAACTAACTGTAACAACATTATTAACATTACCTATATTATCAGTTTTTATTGTAGATTCTTTCAAGGTTGTCTTTGCGTTGTCTTGCAATCGTAATTTTACACCACCAGTTTTTATTGTAGCATTTAACAAATGTGTTCGTTCACTTGTACTTGTTCTTTCAGATTCCGGTATATTAAGAGCAGATCTTCCATAATCAGAATCAGAATGATTCTTTAATGTAGTACCACTCATATTTCTTAAATAATCATTTTCAAAGTTATGTCTCTTTGGATCCTGGAAATATGCTGATAATTCATCGCTGTTATCAACATTTGTCAAACGTTGTTTACTTTCAACTAGAGATGAATTAAACTGACCACCATAATATTCTGCATTGTAATCTTGTCTAGATGAAGATTTCATATTTTGTGAATAGTCTTCTCTAATTTTTGGAGCTACATATTCACCTGGACCTGCAAAACGATGTTCATTTTCAAAGAATGTATCAGGTCTATTTTTTGATACTTTACCACTTATACCTCTTTCTTCACCCATCTTTCCTGACAAAATACGACTTTTATAAGTTTCCTTGGGTTTATTACCTGGACGTAATTCGTTAACATCTTTGTAGACTGGTCTTATGTTATTTTCAAATGTACCAGCTATTGGCGCAGCTATTCTTTCTGGTTCTACAGGTCTTTCATTTTGTCTATATAAAGATGGTATATATCTATCAGTCTCTACTTGAGTTGTAAAAACAGGATTACCATATATATTCTGAGGTTTTGTATCATACAAACTGGCAATTTCCTTTTTATTTTTATATGTAGATGTATTTCCTGTACGACTATCTAGTAAACTTTCATTTGCAAAATTTTCCATATTTTGTTTAACATTACTTCCAAAAAATGGAACCATATTAGCGTGAGTAGTTTCATATTTTTTCCCAGTCAATAAATTTATTCCTTCATTAGAAGGCTTTTCTGTTAATTCATACCCCACATTCACATTGTCATTTGCATATCCAAAACTCTTAAACATTGGACGTTCATCTACATCACCACTCGTTTGTTTGTTTTCTAATACATTTACCAATCTATTTACATCATTCATTTCTCCCAATTTTACTGATGATAAAGTTTCCATAGTTTTATATGCATCCTTATTACCAACAACACTATACGTATTGAAGAATGGGGGAATATAACCTGTTTCCGAAGCTAACTCTGCATTTTTATAATTTTGTAAAGATTTATTCAAAATCTCAGCATTTGCTTCGTCAACGACATTTGATGTGTAAATATTATCTCCATTCGGTTTATCAATCTTATCAGTTGTAGATCTTATATTGTTTACAGCACGAGGATTTCTCCCATCTTTATTAAAGAAGTACCCAGCTAAAGTTGTTAAACCAATTAATGTTAAATCAATCATATTATATTACAATTTATAAAGAAATAAAGTTTAACAAAATAAACTTTATTAAAAAACAACATTTTACAAACAATTTTTACAAACAATTTTTACAAACAATTTTTACAAACAATTTTTTTTATACCCATTGAAGTAATTTTTTAATTACCATTTTATCCAAACTATAGATTTTTTGTTGAACATCTAAAAATGTTATAGGTTTACTAGTAACTTTGTATTGTGCATGTAATTGCTTCAAAGTTCTATAATACATATTATCTTCATCCACTTTTACTGTATGTTTAATATGTGATTCAACATATAATTTATATACAGTCTTTATCAATTTTAACAAAGAAGCCTTGATAAAAGTAAACATAAAGTTATTTTCTGTATAAAATTGTTCCAATAATGTTAAAGACTCCTGTTTGTTCAAAAGTTCCAAATATCTCATTCTTAGTTGAGGTACATTTCCTCTAATTGATTTTACCATTTTATATGTTTCAAAATCATATTTAAATAATTCCCATTGTTGTTTTTCCAAATTATACACCTTTACCAAAAGACCTCTCTTAAATTTACAATCGTAATTATTAACATCAGATGACAACTTTCTAAATTCATACAAATCCAACATTTTAGGACGTTTAATACCATACACTTTCTTAAACACATTATTGTAATCTTCAATATGTGAATTATTATCAATTCTTGAAACATATACTAACATATTTACATTATGCCTAACAACAATTCTATTTTCACGGTGTAACAAAACAAACACATAAGTATAATTTTTTTCAAGAGTATCCAAGTATTTCATATCAAAAATCTCCCAAAACAAACAATCAAAATTTTTACTACTTGACCAATAACTATCATTGCCATCAATACATCTAGTTGTAGCCGTACGCCATTTTCCACCATAATAATACAATCTAACAATTGTACCATCTTCACAATATTCAAGTCTACAATTATCATTTTTACCAACCATATCAATAACATCTTCAAAAGAACCTACATCAGTAAATCTTCTTTGACACATAGCAATTACATTACCAGTTTCTTTTTCAAAAATCAAACCATTAGTTTGCAATTTAATCTCATCAATATTATATTTTTCAATAATATGTTTAAACTTACTGTCGTCTTGTTCCATAATTACGTCTTGAACAATTTCGTCTTGAACAATTTCGTCTTGAACAATTTCGTCTTGTTCCATAATTACGTCTTGAACAATTTCGTCTTGTTCCATAATTACGTCTTGGGCATTTTTTGTATTTTTTTTTGTATTTTTTTTTGTATTTTTTACACTGTCATTTGTATTAGCAAGTAAAAACACTTCTTTACCATCTAGTGTTTTTTCCTTTACACAAATACCAAATGATTCACATAATTCTTTAACAGTAACAAAATCACATTCTTTTACAAATTGACAAATATCAGATACATTAATAATAGACATCTTTAAAAATTATTATAATTTATATAATTTACAATATAAATTCAATTTTTTATTAATCTTTAAGATATTTTAATAAATTTATCGATTGTGTTGCCAAGTGTGACTGTCGTTTTTTCTATTTGAGATAATCGATTTTTTGCATCTTCTATACGTTTATCATCTAAATTATTATATGATATTTGTTGTGTTTCAGTAAATACATTCTGATTAACACGTTTAACATTCATAATATCCACTTCTTCTATATAATCTTTAGATACAAACATAGGATATTGTATCATTTTATAAATCTTGTTTTCTTTAAAACTATTTCTAAATTCATCAATTGATAAAACTCCTCCAAACATTTTTAATGTACATCTTGGTGGGGCTGGTTCTAATTGAGCATCTAATAATAACGTACCAGTTAGTTTTTTATATAAAAATTTTATCAAATAATCTTTTGTACAACTTATATTACATTCCTTTTTATAAGCAATCATACACGAAAAACTACAAAAAATACCTTTTACTTTAAATTTGTTAATAGAATCATTATATCTTTCTGGTAAACCAATAGGAACTGTATCAAATGGATGACAACACCACCAACAACACACATCAGTATTATGTAACCAGTCTTTATTTTCAACAAATGATTGTAATATTTCAAAATAACCTTTTTTCCTATTATCTATTTGATTTTGTTCTTCATTATTTGAATTATTGTTATTTTCAAATTCGTCAAATATATTTATAACATTGTTATCTTTGTGAACCATTTCTAATTTGTTAAATAAAAGTATATCTTGATTCTCACGATTTTCTATACATTTTTCATATAAATCTGTTAAATCATTTTCATTATTCAAAATATCACTTAAAAGATTATCTTCCTTTTCAACTAAATTCTGATACTCCTTTTGTATTTCATATAAGTTTTCTATATTCTCATTTTTTAATTTTTCAAAAACCATATTAATAGCATTGCATTTTTCTTTGCGTGATTCTGTATTTACATCTTCTGTATTTACATCTTCTGTATTTACATCTTCTGTATTTACATCTAAGTTTACATCTACGTCGTCCTCTGAATTATTTTCAATACTGTTTTCATCGTGTTTTACATCTAAATGTAAAATGTAATTATTATTATCTTGCAAAACAGTTGTTAAAGGAATTTTTTTTCTTATAGATGAACTAAAATATTTAACTGCTGCTTTTCTACCACGCTTTTTCTTTTGTTTAACTTCCTCAACTACAACTTCCTTCTTTTTTCTACCACGTTTCTTTTTTTCTTCTGGTTGTTTAGGCAAATCAACCATTTGTGAAGTATCTTTCCTAGGTCTACCTTTTTTCCTTTTAATAACCTGATCATTTATATTTGTTAGTGTATTATCCGTATTATTATTTGTATTATTATCTTCATGTTGTGTTTTAACTTCACTCATTTAATTAATTCTGATATTCTATACTTTTTCAATTTTTGTTAATTCAATAAATTTAATTTCTAAATAAATTACAATAATGAGTAATCTAGCAGATTTACAAACAATTAACGATATAGATGAATGTCCAAGTATATTAGATGTATTAGGATTTTTAAAATTTCCAAACATTAATCCACTGTCTTTATCAGAAGACAATACAGATATATCTTCGCAAATAGATCAAGAATTAGGTTCTTTATCTTCACAGCAACAAGATACAACAATTACAGATGTATCTTCGACAGCTGAACCACCTACCCCAGATACATCAACATTTACATTATCAGCAGACGAATCTAAAAAACCAGAATTACAAGATGAAACAACAGTCCCTAGCACCTTCTCATTAATAGGTAGAGGTTACAAATCCAAATCTTCCAAAAGATCAACATCTAAAAAAAGATCAACTAAAAAAAGATCAACTAAAAAAA
>Ga0208022_1000742_pt1 | contig 10359 bp, 10 predicted proteins | sample ColrivemetaGS747_FD_187622 | JGI IMG/M metagenome (GOLD analysis project Ga0208022, IMG submission 187622) | Estuarine microbial communities from the Columbia River estuary - Freshwater metaG S.747 (SPAdes) (version 2) | ecosystem: Environmental > Aquatic > Marine > Intertidal zone > Estuary ...
GAAAAAAATATTATTGGCTAACGGGCGAGTTTGTCAATTTTGACAAATCAAAAGATACCGATGTTTGGGCTTTGAAAAATAATTATGTGAGTGTGGTGCCTGTTCAATTTGATTTGACCAATCATGTTATTAAAGAAAAGCTTTCTAAAAAATGGAAATGGTAATTCAATGGAATATAATTTAAAATGATACGCAGAGATAATTATATATTAGGAGTGCTTATGGGGTTGTTACTGCCTTTTTTAGGTTTCTTCGGATTCTATGAATACAGGTTTAGCTTATTTACCGTTCAAGAATTCTTGGAGCTTCTTAACCAACAGAAGTCCCTTCTATCTGCCATGATAAGTATATCACTACTCATTAATGGCGCAGTGCTTACCTACTTTTTTCAAAAGCAGCAAGATAAAACGGCTAAAGGAATATTCTTTTCAACTTGTATTTACGCAATCATTGCCATTGCGTGTAAATGGTTTTTATAAATGAAATATTATATCATTGCTGGAGAAGCCAGTGGAGACTTACACGGCGCCAACTTAATTAAATCAATTAAGTCAATGGACCAGCATGCCCAAATTAAGTGCTGGGGTGGTGAACTCATGCAAGCAGCCGGAGGTCAATTAGTCAAACATTATAGAGACTTAGCCTATATGGGTTTTGTAGAAGTGGTTTCAAACCTTTCTACGATTTTAAATAATATTCGTTTTTGTAAAAAAGATATTAAAGCCTTTGCGCCTGATGTACTTATCTGTATCGATTATCCTGGATTTAATTTAAGAATAGCTAAATGGGCCAAGCAAGAAAAAATAAAAGTGGTTTACTTTATTGCGCCACAAGTTTGGGCCTGGAAAGAAAATAGAGTGCCTGCCATGCGCGCAAGCATTGATCGTTTATTATGTATTCTACCTTTTGAGAAAAAATATTTTAAAGATAGGTGGGATTGGGAAGTAGATTATGTGGGACATCCTTTAATGGAAGTGATTGCTGCTCAAAATAATTTAGCACACCCTCTTCCTAACTTACAAGGTCAAAATATTATTGCATTACTTCCAGGTAGCAGAAAGCAAGAGATAGAAAAGAAATTACCCCTTATGTTAAGTGTGGCTATTCATTTTCCGGCTTATCAGTTTGTAGTGGCTCAAGCGCCCGGCTTAAATGACGAATGGTTTAAAAGTTTAATTAGCCCTCAACTGAATGTGCATGTTGTAAAAGCAAGTACTTATGCATTATTACAACATAGTAAGGCAGCATTAGTGACTAGCGGTACGGCTACTTTAGAGACCGCTTTATTGAATGTACCTCAAGTAGTTTGTTACAAAGGAAGCCCTATTACTTATGCACTCGCTAAATTTTTTGTAAAAATTAAATTTATCGCGCTAGTGAATTTAATAATGGAAAAAGAAGTGGTGAAAGAATTAATTCAAGACGAATTAAATACCAATAATTTAGTAGTAGCGTTATCTAAATTATTAGAAGATAGCAAGACGCAAAAAGAAATAAGCGCCAACTATGCTGCTTTAAAAGAAATACTCATGACGGGCGAAAAGGCCACAGATGTCGCTGCTGAAATTATCATGGAGACGATTCAAAAAAAATAGGCTACTTGAATTAGCCAGTCAGAAAGCTTTGCTTATTTTCTGAAATAAGGTAAAATCACGAATCTGAATAGCATTACTAATAAGCCTACTATAAACATTAATAATGAAAGTCGATTCATTCCATGCATAGCTTTCATCATCCCTGTTCTTTCTTGATTCGGATCACGCTTTACTATAAATAAGTACTCCCCAATTTGTCTTAAAAATTTCATAGGTTTCTTTTTGTAAAAATAGCTTTTTTGTCTATATAATTAGATATTATTTATATAAGCCATAAGGAATATTATTCAATAAAATTCAAGTATAAATACTTCAAATCTCATTAGCTTCTGATTATAATTTTATATAAATCAAAAAATATAAAATGAAAAACAAATTATTCCCAATTGTAGCGGCAATTCTATTATTACTAGCTTGCCAAAAAGAAGAAAATGCAGAAATAAATCAAGCCTCTTCTATTCAAGAATTTAAAACGGATGAATTAGTGCAAGAACTCATAAGTAATAATGAGTATTTTATTAATAATATGGGAAGCCCTAACGAAGAAAGTATTCAACTGTTAAAAAAGTCTAACCTAAGTGATAATGAACAAATTCAACTCTCTAATGTATTGGGTTTTAAATCACTGTCTGATTATAACCAATTTTTAAAAAATCAATCTGAATTAGCGAATGCCATTAAAAAGAAATATATTTTTTTAGAGCGTTTTTCTCAAAATGATATTCAAAATTTACTAAAGGAGGTTAACTTTGATAATCTCAACTCAAATAAAAAATCACTAATGTTAGGAAGTAGATGTGCAGAAAAACTTAAAAATTGCTCCCGTTTAAGTAATATTGTATACACAGCTGAAATTCTAGGATGTACGGCTACTGCAATGGGAGTTGGAGCTTTAACCGGGGGTATTGGCGGCGTATTCTTTCAATTAGCATGTGGAGGTACTGCAATTGAACATTTGCAGGCAATGAGAACAGAATGTCAATTAGATTACGAAGACTGTATACAATAACAAAATGACTACAAAAAATAAAGCAGCTATCCTTTTACTCATACTTTTCTCTATTTTTTCTCAGAGTTTTTTCTATAAAACAATGCCCTGGTTTAATGTAAAAACTGGTATTATGATGTCAATATTGGCATTCATTGGCATGGCCATTGTAGTATTGAAAATAGGGAAGAATAGAAAGTCAATGTATTTAATAATGGGTATAGCCTTACTATTCCTTTTAGCCCAATTTTTTATTCAATAGTCTAGCCTACTTTAGCTAACCATGCTTTTAAATGAGCGGTAATTTGAACAGCCTCAATAATAAATCCATCATGGCCATAAACTGAATCAATGGCTACTAGGGTGGCATTGGGCATATGCTGTTCCATAAAACGCTGTTCATCTAAGGGACATAAGATATCGCTATTAACACCCATTATAAAAGTGGGTGTTTTTATAGTGCCTAAAGTTTTAATTAAATCACCACCTCTTTTACGCGCTACATGGTGACTATCCATTGACTTAGTTAATAACCAATAACTGTAGGCGTTAAACCTGCTTACTAATTTATCGCCTTGGTAATTGATATAAGAAGAAGCTTTAAAATTATCTATTTTCTCAGGGTCCTCGTCGGTTTGCTTCTCTTGATAAATTCCATAATTACGATAAGTTAACATACCAATGGCTCTAGCAGCTTTTAATCCCTTTGCACCAGCATTGGGCCTAGGTTCTTTCCAAGTACAATCGGCCTCAATAGCTAAACGTTGTGCAGTATGCACTGCCACACCCCATGCACTTTCTGAAGAGGAGGTTGCAATAAGGAACATTTTTTTAATAACAGTGGGTTCAGCTATGGCCCATTCTAATGCTTGATAGCCACCCATACTTCCACCTAATAATAAATCAATGGAATCGATACCTAAATGCGTTCTTAATAAAATATGCGCCTTCACCATGTCGCGAATAGTGACCGTTGGAAAATTATCAAAACTAATATTAGTACCAATAGTTTCTACACTTAATGGCCCCGTAGAACCATAACAAGAACCTATAATATTTGCACAAACAATAAAGTAATCTGTTGGATTAATAATGGCCCCCTCGCCTACAAGTCCTTTCCACCAATCGGCCGCATCTGAATTAGCAGTAAGCGCATGGCATACCCAGGCTACTTTCTTACCAGGGCTATAAGTCCCATAGCTATGATAGGCAATGGTTAGCTTAGGCAGGCTCACCCCGCATTCTAAGGTAAAAGGACTTTGATATTTATAGATCTTTGGCTCCATTTTTTCGTATTCTAATGCAAAGTAACTATCTATTTGAATTACATTTGCATAATCATTGGAATTTATATTTCAATAAACTAACAATTATTATTTTATGGCTAGGATGGTTGTAACAAGAATGAACGATGCATTTGCTTTTAACGCAGTGGATGAAGCCCATAATCACATGCGGTTGGACATTCCCGTTGACCAAGGAGGTCATGGTACGGGACTTAGACCTATGCAAACTTTATTGAGTGCATTGGGCGCTTGTAGTGGTGTAGACATTGTGATGATATTAAACAAGCAAAAAGAAACCATAGAATTTTTTGAAATGGTTATTGATGGTGAAAGAGAAACAGGTAAAGAACCTGCTTTATGGACCACCGTTCATATTATATTCAAATTCAAAGGCAGCATGACTAAAGAGAAAGCAGAAAAAGCTTGCGCTTTATCCATAGATAAATATTGTTCTGTAGCAGCTACCCTGAGAGCAGCTGGTGCTGTTATTAGTTGGGAAGTGGAGATAGGATAAGATGGAATAAAATAGTTTGACAAAGAAATAGACTTTAAAATAATTGTATGAAGCATACGCAATCAAAATTAATTAGAACACAAATTCCAAGAACGGCTGAAGGGGAACATGCGAGTCCTTTATATCTTACAAGTAGTTTTTGTTTTGATAATGCCGAAGATATGCGCGCTGCTTTTGCAGATGAAACAGATGTAAATATTTATAGTCGTTTCTCTAACCCAAATGTACAAGAGTTTGTAGATCGTTTATGTATTTTAGAAAATGCAGAAGCAGGCTTTGCGACTGCTACTGGAATGAGTGCAGTGTTTGGATCCTTTATGGCCTTATTAAAAAAAGGTGATCATCTTTTATCTTGTACTTCAATTTTTGGAAGTACGCATACAGTTATTTCAAAGTATTTACCTAAGTATGGTATTGAATATGGTTATGTGAGCGCCAATGCGACTGCTGCTCAGTGGGAAGCAGCCATTACACCGCAAACTAAAATGATTTATTTAGAAACGCCAACTAATCCTGGATTAGAAGTAGTAGATATTGCCATGGTAAGCGCCATTGCTAAAAAACATAATATTATTTTAAATGTCGACAATTGTTTTGCCACACCTATTGGTCAAACACCTATTGACTTAGGGGCCGACATCGTTATTCATTCTGCCACTAAATGGATAGATGGACAAGGTCGTGTTTTAGGCGGCGCCATTGTAGGTCGCAAGGACTTAATCCATGAAATGTATTTATTCTGTCGTGCTACAGGTCCTTCACTTTCTCCTTTCAATGCATGGATATTAAGTAAAAGTTTAGAGACTTTAGAAGTTAGAATGGAAAGACATTGCAGTAACGCTTTATTTGTTGCTGAAAAATTAGAAGGACATTCAAAAATTAATTTTGTAAAATATCCTTTCTTAATATCGCACCCGCATTATGCCATTGCTAAAAAGCAAATGAAAAATGGTGGAGGCATTCTTTGTTTTGAAATTAAAGGTGGTATTGAAGCAGGTCGTCATTTTTTAAACCATTTAAAAATGTTATCGCTTACTGCTAATTTAGGAGACACCAGAAGTATTGCCTCCCACCCCGCTAGCACCACGCATGCAAAACTTTCCCCAGCAGAAAGAGACGCTGTAAGCATTAGCGATGGATTAATAAGAATATCAGTTGGCCTTGAACATAAGGAAGATATTCTAGCCGATATACTGCAGGCTTTAGAAGCTTAATGCATGCCTATTTTTTAATTGGTTTTTCATCATTTTTTCATCATTTTTTCATCATTTTTTCATCATTTTTTGGGGCGCTAAAAGGCAATTTTCCAATTTTTTGAGTATATTGAATACGCTTAAAAGTAGCTCGATATATGAAAACAAAAATTAGCGTAATGCTATCCTCCATGATGTTCTTGCAATATTATATTTGGGGAGCATGGTATGTGACAATGGGCACTTATATGGGCGAAATTTTAAAGTCTACAGGGCTTGATATTGGAGCTGCTTATAGTGCTGTGGCTATTGCCACTATTTTTAGTCCCTTTTTTGTAGGAATGATTGCCGATCGTTTTTTTGCAGCTCAAAAAATTATGGGTGTCTTACATTTTGTAGGCGCTGCCTTACTTTTTTATGCTACTAAGGCTACTAATGAAAATTTTTACTGGGTCATTTTAATTTACGCCCTTTTATACATGCCTACTATTGCATTAAGTAATAGTGTAGCCTTTGCTCAAATGACCGACCCTGGAAAACAATTCCCATGGATACGCGTATTTGGAACCTTAGGTTGGATAGCAGCTGGTATTGTGATTGGACAATTAGGTATTGAAAAAACAGAAGGTACTTTTTATGTAGCTGCTGGAGTTTCTGCTTTTTTAGGCTTATTAAGTTTTGCGCTTCCTAATACACCGCCTAAAGCACAGGCAGAAAAAGTTACTGTGGGTTCTATTCTAGGCACCGACGCTTTTGTATTATTTAAATCAAGATCATTTTTTATATTCTTCGTATCAGCCATATTAATTTGTATTCCTCTTTCATTTTATTATGGATTCGCGAATCCGTTTTTAAACGAAGTGGGTTTAGAAAATGCAGCTAGTAAAATGACCATGGGGCAAATGTCTGAGGCTTTATTCATTCTAGCCATTCCTTTTATGTTTAATAGAGTGGGTGTAAAAAATATGTTGATATTGGGCATTGGTGCCTGGTTGCTTCGTTATATATTTTTCGCTTATGGCAATATGGAACAAAGCTGGATGTTATATGCAGGTATTATTTTACATGGCATTTGTTACGATTTCTTTTTTGTAACGGGCTATATGTACACCGAGAAAAAAGCAGGTGAAAAAATTAAGAACGCTGCTCAGGGCTTATTTACTTTTGCCACTTATGGAGTGGGTATGTATATAGGTACATTATATAGTGGTCAAGTGGTAGATCAATATAAAGTGGCCACTGCGGTGGGTGCTGCTAGCCAACATAATTGGCAAAGTATATGGTTAGTACCAGCAGCTATTGCAGGTGCCGTATTAATTGCCTTTATTTTATTTTTTAAAGAGAAAAAAGAAACCGCAGTTGTTTCCTAATATTTTTATTAATAAACTAAACAAGGAAAATCAAAAACGTATTTAAACAAAAATCAATTATAAAAATCTAAAATTTATTCAAGATGCGAATTGCAATGTTAGGAGCAGGTTTTATTGGACGTTTTTATGCCGATGCCCTGCAAGGTTATAGAAGTAAAGACAAGGTGGTTAGTATTTATGCCCGCCGTGAAGAATCTGCCACCAAGTTTGCTGCAGATTATGGTTGTGCTCATTGGACTACCGATATGGAAGCAGCTATCTCCCACCCCGATGTGGACGTGGTATGTATTGCGCTTCCCAATAATATTCATGAGATTGCCGTGATGTTATGTTGCAAACATAAAAAAGCAGTGATGACTACTAAACCATTAGGCCGTAATGGTGAGGAAGCAAAGCGTATGTTAATTGCAGTGGAAGAAGCGGGTATATTCAATGGCTATTTAGAAGACCTTGTATATACGCCTAAATTCATTAAAGCTAACCAATCTGTAAAAGAAGGTGCAGTAGGAAGAATCTTATGGGCAAAGTCTCGTGAAACACATCCTGGCCCCCATAGTGATTGGTTCTGGGATATTGAGCAAGCAGGTGGTGGTTGTATATTAGACCTTGGTTGTCATTGCGTTGAAATTTCAAGATCATATATTGGAAAAGATATCAAGCCCATTGAAGTAATGTGCTGGGCAGATACACAAGTAAAACCTATTGATGCCGAAGACCATGCCATTGGACTGGTAAAGTATGAGAATGGCGCCATTGGACAGTTTGAAGTAAGCTGGACATTCAGAGGAGGCTTAGATTTACGCGATGAAGTAATGGGTACAGAAGGTACTATTTGGATTAATAGTTTTTTAAGAACTGGATTTGAAATGTTTACTACAGGAAAAGGCGGAGATTATATTTCAGAAAAGTCTGAAAGTAATAGTGGTTGGTTATTCCCAGTGGGTGATGAATTAAATGAATTAGGGTATAACCATATGTTTATGGATATGTTTAACTCCATGGAAAAAGGCGAAGCGCCTAAAGAAACTTTTTACGATGGTTACATTGTGAACTGTGTACTAGATGCTGCTTACCGTTCTGCTAAATCTAAATTATGGGAACCGGTTAAATTAGATATCTGGAGAGGAAGAACAGGCTTATCTAAAGAGAGCCATTTAGTAGAATATGATAAGGACCATTACTTAATCAAAGAAGAAATGACTCACTACGGCACGAAGAAACTAATCTTAAAAAATAAGACCACTGGAAAGATTACAGAACAAGTGATAAATTAACTGAATAAAAAAGCACTCCTCAAAAGGGAGTGCTTTTTTTAATATCATAGTTGTAAATAAAGTTACTTGGTCCAATTTACTTTTAGCGTTTTTACATCTCTTGAATTTGGCCCTAACATTACATTAAATTCACCCGACTCCCAGTCATACTTTAAATCGGTGTTATAAAATTTCAATAGCTCGGGGGTAATTTCAAAACTTACCTTCTTCGTCTCTCCCGCCGCTAATTCAATTTTTTGAAAACCTTTTAATTCTTGAACGGGTCTTGTAGCAGAACCTACTATATCACGAATATATAATTGCACTACTTCTTTCCCTGTTACAGCGCCTGTATTTTTAAGAGTCACTGTGGCCATTAATTTTTGATTTCCTTTTAACTGTGTTGCAGACAAAGCAAAATCGCTGTACTCAAAGTTTGTATAACTTAAGCCATACCCAAAAGGGTACAATGGCTCATTGCTTACATCTATATAATTAGATTGAAACTTAGAAAACCACTTGCTTAATGGACGTCCTGTATTTTTATGATTATAATACAAAGGTATTTGTCCTACATTCTGAGGGAAACTCATGGTTAACTTACCCGATGGATTTACCTTGCCTAATAAAGCATCTGCAATGGCATCGCCTGCTTCTGAGCCTGCAAACCACACATCTAATATAGCTGGCACATTGGCGTCTTCCCAACTTAGGGTTAAAGGACGGCCATTGAATAATACTAGCACCACTGGCTTGCCAGTAGCTATTAAAGCCTTTAAGAGTTTTTGTTGTGCAGCAGATAAATCTAAATTAGTCATTGATGCACTCTCTCCAGTGCTCTCTGCGCCTTCACCCAAGGCAGCTACAATCACATCGGCATTCGCACTCACTGCAAGTGCTTCTTCTAATAATTGTTCAGGTGTACGGCCATCTCTTGGAATATCTTTTCCAAACATAGTTAGTCTTTTCTCCAATTCCCAATCATCTTCTAAGTTGGAGCCCTTTGCATAATTTACTTTACCATTCGCACCTACGGCATCTGTTAATCCCTTCAATAAAGTAATTGATTTAGAATTATCGGCACCCACACTCCAAGTACCTGTCATATTTTCTTTGGCATTGGCTAAAGGACCAACAAGCGCAATGGTTTTACCTTTGGCAATAGGTAAAATATTATTAGCATTTTTTAATAAAACAAAACTTTGTGAAGCAATGGTTCTAGCTTCTGCTCTATTGGCTGCATTAAATACTTCAGCAGCCGATCTTTTCTCATCACAGTATTTATAAGGGTCATCAAATAAACCTAATTGATATTTTGCAATTAAAATACGCTCTGTGGCTTTATCAATTTGTGCCAGTGTAACTTTTCCTTCTTTTAAAGAAATACCAATTGAATTTAAAAAGCCCTCTCCCACCATGTCCATATCTACACCTGCTTGTAAAGCTTTTTCATTCACTGTTTTAAAATCACCAAAGCCATGGTTCACCATTTCAGGAATACCCGTATAATCTGAAACAACAAATCCATTAAACTTCCACTGCTTACGAAGTACATCATCCACTAACCATTTATTACCCGATGCTGGCACTCCATCAATTTCATTAAAAGAAACCATTACAGAGCCTACCCCTGCATCTACGGCTGCTTTATAAGGAGGAAAATACTCATTGTACATTCTTACACGACTCATATCAGTGGTATTGTAATCTCTACCGCCTTCGGCAGCTCCATATAATGCATAATGCTTTACACAAGACATAATGGTATTATTCAATGATAAGTCGTCACCTTGGTAACCATGTATCATGGCTTTAGCAATAGCTGAACTTAAAAAAGCATCTTCACCATTGCCTTCTGAAGTTCTTCCCCAACGAGGGTCTCTTGTTAAATCCACCATGGGAGAGAAAGTCCACATAATGCCATCTGAACTAGCTTCATTAGCCGCAATACGCGCCGATCTTTCAATTAAAGGCATGTCCCAGGTAGAAGACATACCTATTGGAATGGGAAAAATTGTTTTATAACCATGAATGACATCCATTCCAAATAATAAAGGAATATGCAATCTTGTGTTTTTTACAGCATACTCTTGTAACTCTTTAATTTTTGTTACAGAACGAATATTAAATACGCCCCCTACTTTACCCTCTTTCACTTTT
>Ga0208022_1000779_pt1 | contig 10042 bp, 7 predicted proteins | sample ColrivemetaGS747_FD_187622 | JGI IMG/M metagenome (GOLD analysis project Ga0208022, IMG submission 187622) | Estuarine microbial communities from the Columbia River estuary - Freshwater metaG S.747 (SPAdes) (version 2) | ecosystem: Environmental > Aquatic > Marine > Intertidal zone > Estuary ...
CGATGGCCGCTCGTGAGTCGAACTGCTTCCAGAGAACCTTGCCACCACGGGCACGGTATCCGGCGAGCATGGCATCGGAGCGCATGGATAGAGATCCACCGATGATGTGGTACTCGCGCTTGAAATCGAACGGGGTCTTCTTCTCGGCAGCGCACTGCCAAGCGATGAGTTTGCCCTGTTCTACCTTGGTGCATCCCAACATTCCGCTGGAAGCGATCCACTCGCCCATCTTCTCGATGGCGGTGATTGGGTCTTGGATCTTGCTGTACATCTCAGCGGAGTCGGAGGGTTGCGTTGTCGTTGCTATTGCATTCATTGTGGGTTTTGTCGGAGGAGTTCCTCGATTACATCGGAGCGGACACGGATCGTGCGCTTCGTCGCTTTCATAGCTGGAAGCTTTCCTGACCTGATCCAGCGACGCACGGTCTCGGGATGAGTCCCGAGAGCCGAAGCGATCTCCCGAACGGTTAAGAGTTTTACGCTCACGCAAGCGAATGTAGCCGCGTGTTGCAAACTGTCGAGAGAAATCTTTGAGGAATTTACTCGGAAGAGTCTGATCGCATGTATTTCGCGACCGCTTGCTGCATCTGAGCGGGCGGCAATTCAGCCAATCGGGCCAGTGCTTCGAGCTGATTTCTGCGGTTTACCATTCCGGTCGCACCAGCACCGTGAGCCAACGCCCAAGCAAGCCCCTCGTATCCAATGAAATCAACCAATGAACCAAGACCTGGGGTTGTGGCCAGCTTTTCAAAAGCCGATCCACTTACCGTCGCACCAGCACCTGCGGCACGTTGCTTGGCCTGATTAATGACTCTGAATCCTGGCACAATTTGATTCTGAACAACGTCGAAAAGGTTTCGACCAAGAATGGTCTGAAGCTTGGCCGCGCTGTCGGTTCCAGCCATTTCCTTGAGCGATTCCAATCGAGCTGTCATCCCGGCAGCACCGGGGGTTCCAGCGCGAGTTCCGCCGCCTTCAGCGACCTGAAGCAAAAGCTCTTCGATTGCCTTTGCTCGAATTGTATTTTGAGTAGCTCGGGCAGATGCGGAACCGGCTACCGCTCTACGCTCAAGAGCATCCATCACTGTGCGAGTGGTGGCGACATCAGGCAGATACTGAACCGCACGAGAAACAATTCCGAGGCTCGCAGGAGTCCCATGCTGAAGCAGAGCAAGCACAGCTTCCGGTCCTTGTCGCTGAGCTTCTGGTAAGTTTTCAACGAATTGAACAAACCGATTGAGTTCTCGGTTGCTTCCAAATCCAAGTTGAGCCAGCCCGCCACCACCCTGCCGCTGGACGCTGTTTAGGTCCGCAGCAAGATTTGTCAGGTTGATTTCCCCTGTGGATTGATTGATGGATCGATTTACGATGCCCGATTTTACGATGTCGGAAATTGCGGTTGAACTCGGCACGTTCCGAACACCTGATGCTCTCAGGTCATTGATCAGGCTAACAGGATTCGAGAACGCCGGGGTTTCAGAGCCTTGTCGAGCCACTCGCTCGGTCATTACGTCGGCCATCTGCCCTCGCTCAAGCTTCTCCGGTTTGAACGCTTGAAAAACACCAAACTCATCAAACCTAGGACGAAACTTTGAATAGAATGAATTCGCAGTACGAAGGGAGGTTGCATCGGCTGCGCCAAGATACGAAGGAGCCTGATAATCGATTGTTTGGGTAATGAGGTCGGCTATCCGGCGAAGTTCGTTTTTCTCAGGAGTTCCAAACACTTTTCCGGCTTCATCAGATGCGGTGTAAAGGTTTCTGCGAATCACCCTCAGTTCGCTCAACGAAGCTGGGATATTTTGATCAAGTATGGCGTTGAGACGAGTGAGATATGGGGAAAACACTCGGCTCTGATCACCGCTGACAAGTCGAGGATACTTGTCGTTCAGATCAATGATTGCCTGTTCAACTGAAGGCAGGGTTCTTCCTGATTTTTGAGTCAGAACGAATACTGGACGATCTTCAAAGAACCTTACTGGTGTATACAGGATGTCCGAATGATCATCGAACGCAGCCTTTGTCTTTTCAATGGCCCCTTCAACCCTTGCACCCATTTGAGGGGACATGTACGGAGCTGTTGAAAGCAGTCGAGTTTCCCTGTTGATGGCCCGACGAAATGAGCCTTCAGCATCGGTGAGAGCTTCTTGAGCAAGGCTTTGTTGCGCCCCAGTACGAGCCTTATCAATGGCTTGCTGAGCGGTGGTCATCCCCTTCGCTTCATCAACGAGTCGATTCACGGTATTTGCATCCGTGATCCCGAACTCATTGAGAATTTGTCGAACGACGCTTTGGGTATCTCCTGCTTGCCCTTGAATTCCACGAACAGCAGCAGTGATTGCATCGGATTGTTCAAGAAGCTGGCGATTCAGTTCTTCACCACCAGTTCTTGCTGCGATTCGTTTTTCAGCACCGGCCAAAAATGGAAATGCCTGACCCACCGTAGCTCTAACGCCGGGTCCAATGCGTTCAACATCCTGAGCATTTTCGATTGCTCGGTTGATCATTCCGGCACCGGCTCTTGCACCTGCACCAAGAGTTGCCAATGCGCCTGGAATTGCTGCTCCGATTGCAGTTTCTTTGAGCGCACTTCCTGCGCTTGAAAGAGGATCTTCAAGAGGGTTCTCGATTTTTCCTTCAACTGCTCCTGCCGCAAGACCGCCTAACCCACCCGCAGCTATCGTCGCTCTAGTTGCGCCAGGAAAACCTCTGAATATTGGAACACCGCCTCGAATTCCAGCCCCGAACATTTCACCAATCCGATACTTTTGATCTTCATCAAGTTTCTCAACTGTTTGCGCCCCAGCTTCTCCAAGAAAAGAAGAACCTGCTCCTGCTGCAATTTGGGCTGGAATACTGGCTCCTCCGGTTCCTAGTGCGACCGCTAATGGAACTCCGTATCGAAGAGCTGTTTTTGGATTGAGTTTAGCTGGTGCCTCTTCATCAAATGCACTCGGTGCGCCAGCTTGAGCAAGCCTTTCCTCCTCGGCTTGCATTGCAGCACCCATCTTCTGTTCTTGGGTGGGATTGAATCCCGGCTGCTCTTCACGACGGCGCATCTCGGCAATCGTGGCAGGAGCTTTTTCGGAAGCATATCTCCGCACGGTATCTGAGATTACATCGCGAGATGTTCCGTCTGGAAACGAAAGGATTCCGACTCCTTCAACTCTTACCTTGATAGCCATGTTATTTGATCTCCCTTCCTTGAGCATCCATGTCAATGATAGTGTCCATTACATTGGTTCCACCTGCTGGGACCACTTGTCCGATCTTGCCCTTCTTGCCAAGGCTTAAGAATCCGAATTGATCCCTAGTATCAAACCAGTTCTGCCTCGCATCCTGAACCTCTCTTTGAGTTGCCGGATCAACAAAGATGGCGTTGCGATTAAACCGCTTTTCAATCACATCATCCTTAAACGCAGAATCAATAAGCTTCAACGCACGAGGCAAGAAGTTGGCCGACTCTGGATCACCAAACAGCATCTTTGCAGACCTGAGTTCGTTTCCGGTAAGAGAAGCTCCGAACAGCGTTTTCCTCTTTCCAGAAACATAGGCTTCAAACTCTTGAATTACATCGTTTAGAGCGGCATACCTTGCATCTTCAACACCATATTTGTTCTTAATTCCAGTAATCCATGACTTGAACCCGTTGAACCCTTTCTGAGAAACCTTCGCTAAATCACCGGTCCCTTGAAGCGCGGATATTGATTGAGCAAGTGATCCGGCCATTCCGAGACCCTCAACATAAGAATTAAGAGCATCTCTTTCATCTTTGGCCATAGGTCTAGTAACACCAGCAGCAACTCTGAATCCCTCGTTATCCTTGGATGTTTCAGGCATCTGAGAGTACAGAGACTGGAGCTTGTCTTTGTCTGGCTTTTCAGACTTAAGCTCTTGCATAAACCCTTTAAGAGCCTCCTGTTCTACCTTGTACTTTTCTTCAAATGCATACTTCTTTGTTCTGTTAGCATAATTTGCCTTCGCTATATCAGCTTCAGCAATAGCTCTTGCAGGAGAAAACGAAGAAACGTCAGAAACCATTGGATAATCTCCAGTTTGCTGAAACGCTTGGAGTTCTCCGATGGCTCTCTTTCCAGCCTCTTCGGTGTAAGCACCAGCCTGAATGGTTGGACGTTTGGATTCGATAGCTGCTTGGATTTCTCCAGCAGTAGATTCTGGTCCAACATTGATTCCAAAACCTTTGGCTTGGTTAAACAGATTCCTTCTCTGAATGTCTTCAGCTTGCTGCAACTCTACCTTTCTCTTTTCCAGGTCGGCTTGAGCCTGAGCTGCGGAAATTTGGAATGCTGGATCAAATTGGTATGGAGACTGATACGGCCCTATAGGGCTTTTAAGACCTTCTGAGGTTCCTTGTGCTGTGGCAAGAGTCCTGCGAAGAGCTTTGTTCTTAAAATCGGCCATCTTCTCCTCAAGCGTTGCGCCCTCAGGAGCAGCAATTCCCTGCTGAAGCGCATTGATCATCAACTGACGCTCAAGCATCCGCTGCTCATCCCGCTTCCCGAACTCTTCTTGTAGCAACGCCTGACGCGCCCTAGCGGCCTCCTGAGCGCGTTGAGTGCCTCCGGTGATCTGGCCAGCCAAGCCGCCAGTTAGGACGTTGAAGATGTTGGAAGCGATACCAGGACGATACTGAGCTTGCGCCTCGATGTTGGCGGGATCGGGATAATTAGGTGTAGCCATAGGTTAGTAGCCTCCAGCGAAAGTGTTTTTCTTGCGAAGTGTTCCGGGTTCGACGGGCATGGGTGCCGCGCTGCGATCAGGATTGAGTTCGCTGCCAACGGGTTCTGGAACCGGAGGATTTCCGTAGGCTTTCATTCGCTCTTCCAGACGGCGTTGGAGTTCATCCTGAATGATCTGCTGCTTCGCCATATCCCGCTGCTCCAGCTTGTCGTTCATTCCGCTGGCCTGACCGTAGATACCTCCGGTCAGCAGGTTTCCGAGGCGTTCCATGATGCTCGGATCGTACTTCGCAGCTTCGCGAACCAGCTCTGGGTTAGCGCGGAATGCCTCGGCCTCAGCGAGCTTCTGCTGCTCAAGCTCCTTGTCACGCCCGCTGAGGCTGTTATACAGGCCAGCGGTGGCAAAGTTTGCAGCGTTCTGGAGGAAGTTCTCGAAAGCCATGATGGTTACCTTCTCAAATCATTGAGCATGGATCGACCGGCCATGCGACCGTTCATCACGCGCATTGCTGCGGCGAGGATCTCCTCTGGATCGTAATTGATGTATCCGTTGTACGGGTTCAAAGCCTCCTGCATCCGTCGAGCGGGAATCGGAACAGTGGTTGGTTCAACGATTGACGGAGTTGATGTGACCGAAGACCCCGGAAGGGTGATCGGCTTGGGTGGCTTTGGAGGAGTAACCGGAGTAACCGGAGGCTGACTCAGATCCAAGATCGGAGTCGATGTCACCGAAGATCCCGGAAGCACGATTGGAAGCCTACCGGGAAACCCAACAAGCCCTGTTCCACCGGAAGTTACTACCGTACCATCCTCAAGCTTGATTGTAGTCGGAGGTGTTCCGGCTCCTGTAACCCCACCGGAAATTGGCGATGGAGGATTGTAGGTATCGGAAGTGAGAGTTTCATCACCCGGCTTGATACCACCCTTATCCATCGAAGGAGGCTTGGCGAGGTTGGCGTAATCCCAGTCGCCTTTCATCCAGTTCCACTTATCACCAGTGTCATTGACAAGCACATCACCAACACGAGTTCCGGGCATATTCGGAACCTCAGTACCCCACATCTGATATCCACCACCGGGAACGAGGTAGAGCTGATCAACGGCAGGGGTTGGAGTTTGATTCGGTCCTGCTGGTTCCGATTCAACGTCCGATGAGTTGTTGATGCTGGTATCGTTCGCCATAGCTCAAGCCTTAGGAACCAAGCTCTTGATGCGACCGATCATCCAGTTGGCCACCAGCTTCTTCGCCTTCGGTTTATCCTTGAGCCACTTCGCGAACTTCTCCGCGTTGCTGTCATAGAAGCTCTTGAACCAAGCGGGTCCAACGAGTTCCTTCCAGAAGTAGAACGCTTCCCACTGATCGGGAATGCACTCGCGAGCGACGTAGCAACCAGCGGCACTTCCCAGTGCGCCGATTGCGCTGGTGACACCCTTGACGATAGCCAAAGGAGAATTGGCCTGCGAAGCCTCGAACGCATTCTGCGCGTTCTGGAGGGCGAAGCTCGAACCCAGTTGCATGAGTTGACCCGGACCTGCCTGCTGCATGCCTTGAACCATCTGTGGGGCATTGAACGGAGACGCACCCTGCTGGAGTCCGCCAAGCTGAGCGGCTTGCGAGACGATAGGCTGGAGACCAAGGGCAGATTGGATGTTCGCCAAGTTCTGCTGCTGTGCGCCCTGACGCTGTTGTTGAGCAGACATTTGGCCTGCGAAGGTCTGCTGAGCGGCGGTGTTCCGCTGGCCGGTGGCTGCGAGAATGTTCTGGAACGCTTCCTGAGCCTGACGATTGGCGACATCGCTGGATGTTTGACCGCTCTGGAGCAGGCCAAGAGCCTGTTGACGGCGTTGGACATCGGCGTTGGAGATAGCCTCACCAACCGCCCGCGCCTCGCGGAAAGCGGAGAGGTTTCCAAGGATATTGCCACTGGCAGCACCACGAGCGCGAGCGGCCTGCTCAGCGGCTCGGATCATCGATGGATCAAGCGTTCCAGCTTGAGCGAGACCGGCACTGATCTGGCGTTCGAGATTGCTGCGGATATCACGAGCGGCTCCGGTATCCTGCGGAGCGGTAGGCATTCCAACGCGCTCGTAACCAGGAGCGGTGGGAGATGTCTCATCCAGCCTGCTTTTCCCACTCTGAAGAGCGGACAAGAACTGATCGTAGAGCTTGTAACGCTCGGGATCAGCAGCAGCGAGTTCGGCCTTTCGCTGTTGAGCAAATTGGGTTCCGTATTGCTGAGCAAGCTTGAGCTGAGCGGCAGCATTGATCGGAGCCAGCTCGTTCTGAAGGATCTGTTGCGCCCGCGTCAGATCAGCATCGGACTTGCCGGTGTAGTCGTAGTTGACCGTCTTGTACTGGCCGGTTTCTTTTCCCGAGGAATCAAGAACGGGCATCTGGTAACTGCCCTTCGTTCCCATACGCGATGCCGCCTCGATCTCCCGAATAATCGGGAATGTTTCGGCCTGCGAGTACACCGCTGCTTTGTTTGCAGCGGACATATTAGGAGCATCGTATCTACCGCCCATAGGAAATCCTTCGGTTCATTAGGAGTTTGAAGTATCTGTTGAAATCGTACAAACGGGAAACGCCTCTGCTGAATCCTCCAACCTTGGTAACCTTGTCGGAGCATACGGTCATCATGGCCAACCAGAGTGTTTGAACGGCTTCCGGCTCCACGCCAACCACCATCTCGATCCACGCGATGTGGCCATCGGGGAAGTTGTTGTTGATGTCTTCCGCTTCCTCGATGGAGTTCAGGAATCGAACAGCTCCGACACCAACGCATTCGCCATTCTCGTTCTTGATGATACCGAGTTGGCGTATCTTGTTGAAGATGCCGATCCAGTTGAGGAGCTGATCATCGTTCCATGTGGAACAAGTTGGCCAATGCTGTCGCAGCAGCTTGGCCGCTTCGATGATAGATGAATGCGCGTTCATTGCTGAGGACGCACAGAATCGACGAATCCAGAGAGAATGGCGGATTGGAATGACAGGCGACAGCCCGATTCAGCGGTTGTGCGAATTCGGAACTGCATCGTGTTCCAGCGTCCCGCACTGATCAAGTTGTAAGCCTTGAGATCCTTGAACGTGCCAGTCGGAATCGAAACCCCAGTGGCGAGATCGATGAACGAGCTGTTCATGTTCTTGCAGTAAGCAGCCTCAATTCCAATGGGGATGTTGTACGGGTTGTCGAACGCGAACTGAATGCTGTATCCGATCTTGTCAGGAATCGGTTCTCCGAGGTTGTAAGCCTTCGTGGTAACGCTCGATATGTACACCGATCCACCATCGTAGTACGCCATTTGAGTGGGCGGATCGAACCGGCTTGCTGGGAGATAATCGTTGAATGCCCAGACTTGGCCCGCTGAGGTGCTGAGGCTCAACACCTGACCGGCGAACATCAGGATGGGTCCGCGAGCCGAGAAGTTGGTGGTAACGAAATCGTTTGCCTGCCAGTTGTCCCAGTATCCAAGCCAAGAGCGGGCCAGTGCATGGTACACGATGACCGCATTGTTGGTGGTCTGCGAAGTTCCTCCATCTGGAATCAAGGGAACCGACAGCATGTACCGGTTATTCCAGTACACACCGTCGCAGAGTGCGTACTGAGCTTTGTCGATTCGGCTGATGATGTCTCCGATGGGTGACGACAGCGCGAGTCCCGTGCTGGTCTGAGTGCCTGCTTGAATCTGCGAAAGCGAGCGTATGCCGTCCCGAGTCAGGAAGAATACATCAGGGCCAACAGCAGCAATGGACCGGTGCGAGGCGCAACCGACATTTCCAGAGATGATCGAGATGACCCAATCCGCAGGATCTTGCGTAGGATCGGCATCCACGGACCAGATGGACCGTTCCTTGAAGACGAGCAACTTGTATCCGAACCACGAGTAGATGCCAGTGATCGGATCTCCGTCACCGCCCACCCGAATGGAACCAAGCGGGTCCCATGATTCGCCATCGAGAAGATCGGAGAAGTAGAGGGTATCGGGAGGGATGGCTGTATCACCGGACACACAGAATAAACGCTGCATGTGCGTGGTGAGGTACAGCGGCTTATTAGGAGGAGTGAGCGAAACGAATGCAACAGCGTGGGCACCGCCACCGCCAGATATGCTGACTGTTGGGGCGGTCGTGTATCCGCTGCCAGGGTTGTCGATAGTGATCGACAGGACATTTCCATCAAGCCCGCAAACGGCGGTTGCAGTTGCGGTTATGCCGCTCGGAGGAGCGGAAATGGTTACGGTGGGAACACTGGAAAGATTTGATCCCTGATTGATGACATCGATGCGGCTGACCTTTCCAGCAGTGACAGATGAGTCTGTGGCACTGCTAGTGATGTACTTCAGAGATCCGTACCCGTCAGAATAGAACAGTTTGTCGTTGAGCTGAGCGAAGTACACGAACTTCGCGGCAGCATTCAACGTGGCACCGGTTATCGCGGTGTAGTTTGATGCGAGATCCGTTGACCATAGTTGCTTTATTGATCCGGTCGGATTCAGCAGCGCAACGATGAGGCGTTCGGATGCAGCAGTGTCGAAATAGAATCCTGAGTAAACCGTGCAGTTGTTTGGGAGGTTCGACAGGTAGTAGCTGGTCGTGGATTCCCAGTTGGTAGTGGTGCTTTCCCAATTCAACGAACTGCTGTTGCCAACAATGGATGTGGTTCCGAATCGGCTTACGAGATTTCCGAAATCATCGTAGTCCATGTTCATGGCCCACTCGACACTGGTCGCCGGAATCGCATCAGGGCGAGTAGCGGAAATGACACCAGTGCTGAACCCATTGCTTCCATCCAGAAGCATCTGGTCGTCGAGTGCGTCTGAGGATTGGAATGGCATTAGGTGATGTCCTGAAAGGTGTAGTCGTAGAGGCTATCAGGAATGATCCGGCTGATCTGCTGCTGCTGACCTCGCTCCATGTCCTTCATAATGGAGACCTGAGCGGCCCCCTCTTGGAACTTGGCTTGGGCTTTGCCGTACTGCCGCGAGTATTCGAGGAGATCGCCTTCGGTGTAGGCCATCAGTGCATTCTCAACACCGTGCAGCTCGAAGTTGCTGTCGTTGGTGATGGTTTGAGCCTCACCTAACTGACGCATCTGCGACTGCTTCTTGCCGAGAACGAAGAGCGTTCCGTTGACGTTGGGAACTGGGATGAGCTTGATCCTCGGAACACCGGCCAATCCGTAGGCAACGTCCATGTTGCGGACCCAGTTCACGAAGTTGTTGGGCGTGGACTTACGGCTATCGACGTTGTTCCAGGTGTTGGGATCGAGCTGGAAGAACGACACCCATTCAGCGGACGGGATCTCGATGCCATCGGTATCTCCATCAACCGTGAACTTCGC
>Ga0208022_1000781_pt1 | contig 10035 bp, 9 predicted proteins | sample ColrivemetaGS747_FD_187622 | JGI IMG/M metagenome (GOLD analysis project Ga0208022, IMG submission 187622) | Estuarine microbial communities from the Columbia River estuary - Freshwater metaG S.747 (SPAdes) (version 2) | ecosystem: Environmental > Aquatic > Marine > Intertidal zone > Estuary ...
CCGATTGGCTCGCTGAGCCGGAAAAACTCTGGGCAGCATGGCGCCTCGACGCAGCCCAATTGCAGGATGGCAAACAACGGGCCGCTCTCGAATGGCTGCGCGAACAAGAGCGCGCCGGCATCGATATCGTGGGAGACGGCGAACAATTTCGAATCCACTTCGTGCACGGCTTTCTCGAGTCACTCGAGGGCATCGATTGGAATCTAAAAACGCCGATGGGGATCCGCAACAATCGTTACATCGCGGAAGTGCCGACGGTAACTGCGCCGCTTAAACGACGCGCCGCCGTCCACGTAGCCGATGCCGCTTTCATGCGCACACAAACCACGCGCGCCTTGAAGGTCACACTACCCGGTCCGATGACGATCTGTGACACCTTGGCCGATGCCCATTACGGGCGACGTGCCGACATGGCATTACGTTTCGCCGAAATGCTCAACGAAGAAGCGCTTGAGCTCGAAGCAGCCGGAGCTGATGTCATCCAGTTCGACGAACCGGCATTCAACGTTTTTCTCGACGAGGTAGGCGAATGGGGCATCGCCGCGCTAGAGCGCGCCATGCAGGGCCTGAAGGCAACGACCATCGTTCACATTTGTTATGGCTATGGCATCGAAGCTAACGTGAAATGGAAATCCTCTCTCGGTGACGCGTGGCGCCAATACGAAACCATCTTTCCCTGGATCAATGCGAGCGGCGTCCAGCAGGTATCGCTCGAGTTTGCAGGTTCACGCGTGCCACCGGATCTCATGCGACTGCTACCCGACAAGACTCTCTTGGTTGGAGCTGTCGAAGTCTTGCCAGGCAAACTCGAAAGCGCCGAGGAAGTGGCCGCTAACATCCGTGCTGCAGCCAAACATGTCGACTCGGATCGCCTGATCGCCTGCACCAACTGCGGCATGGCCCCGTTGTCGGCGGAGCTCGCTCGCGGCAAGCTGCACGCCTTGGGCCGAGGCGCTGTGCTCGCCCGTCGACGCTGAAGGAACAAGATGGATCTGCAGTTACGTAACAGCAAAGTGGTGTTGTGTGGCGCCACTGGCCTCCTTGGAAAAACCATTGCGCTCGAGCTCGCTCGTGAAGGCGCCAATATCGCGCTACTCGGTCGAAATTCGAACTCGCTGAAGACATTGAAAACCGAAATCGAAGCCATCGGCTCGCCCGGCGCACTCGCGATCGAATGCCAGCTCGATTCGGAAACATCGACGAATCACGCCATATGTACTGCGATCGAGACACTGGGCGGCATTGATGTGTTCATATTTGCAGCGGGAGCTGCGCAAGGCGGAATCTTCTGGGAAATCGACGATGTGACCTGGAAGAGCAATCTCGAGGTCAAGCTCTTCGGTGCCATTCGTGCGTTACGCACCGTGGCACCCGCAATGATCGAGCGTCACGCCGGTCGTATCGTGGTGGTGGTTGGCAACTCGGCGAAGTTTCCGGAGCCGCGCATGCTGCCGGGCGCTGCAGCTAATGCGGCGCTGCTAGCCATCGTACGCGGTCTTGCCGAAGAGCTCGGTCCACATGGCGTCTCGATTAATGCCGTCAACCCGGGTCCGGTGCGATCGCCGCGCTGGGATCGCCTGATGCAGGCTGCGGCCACTCGAGAAGGTATCAACGTTGCAGAAGCCGAAACGCGATTCCTCGAGAAGACGGCGCTGCGCCGCCTAGGCTCGGCCGAAGAAGTTGCAACGCATGTCGTCTACCTCGCCTCGCCGCGTGCCGCACATCTGACCGGCACCTCAATCACTATCGACGGTGGGAGCACCAAAAGTCCATGACCGATCAACTTGGCCCTCGCGGGCGTATTGCGATCGTTGTCCCTTCCACCAACACAAGCTGCCAACCCGAATCCGAACGACTGCGTCCGCGCGGTGTTACTAATCACATTGCTCGCATCAGCATCCGCGAACGGCCGCTGACGAGCGAACAGGCCTTCATGGAACACGTGCAAGCCATGCGTGATGGTATGCGCAGTGCAATCGATCAAGTCATCACGTGCCAGCCGACCCACGTCATTATGGGCGTCGCCCTAGAGGCCTTCTGGGGTGGCGTCAAAGCGGCAGATGAACTGCAAGCAGAGTTGACTGCCCGAGCAGGCGTCGGCGTTTCGATGGGCTCGACGGCAACCGTGACCGCACTCACCAAGCTCGGCGCAAAGCGCATTGCCGTGCTCACACCTCACCAACCGCGTGGCGACGAACAGGTTCGACATTATTTTGAAGAAGCAGGCTTCGTCATTCCTCGCTTGATCGGCCTGAAGTGCCCGTCGCCCGTACAAATCGCGCATACCACGGCCACTCAAGTCATCGATGCACTCAAGCAACTCGACGGTGACGACATCGATGCGATCGTGCAGGTTGGAACCAACCTCGCCGCAATCGAGCTTTGCGCCCAAGCAGAGCGGTGGCTCGACAAGCCGGTGCTCGCCATCAATGCTGTCACCTATTGGGACGCACTACGCCGTTCGGGCATCGAAGATTCGATCCACGGCTGTGGCTTGGTGTTGGAACGATTCTGATGACGATCGACGCCGATGTCGTGATCGTCGGCGGTGGACCCGCCGGAATGGCCACAGCCCTGTTTTTGATCGATCACGGTATCGATGTCGTGCTACTCGAGCGTAGCGATAAACCCCACGCCGATCCCCGTGCCGCCACCTATCATCCGCCGACGCTCGAAATGCTGGAAAAATCTGGCGTTACAGCGGAACTACATCAACGCGGCCTGATCGCCAGACATTGGCAATTGCGAGATCGGCGAGTCGGACTTATCGCCAAATTCGATCTTGCCGCACTCGGTGAAGACACCCGTTATCCGTATCGGCTGCAGTGTGAACAACACAAGTTGGTCGAGATGATGCAGCGTCGCGTCCTGCAATCAACGCATTCGCGAGTGCTGCATGGCGTCGAGGTCGAGACAATCAGCCAAGACGAATCCGGCGTGAACGTGCACGGTCGTACGGCGAATGGTAACTGTCTAATCCGCGGTCGCTGGCTCGTCGGCGCAGATGGCGGACGAAGCATCGTCCGAAAATCGCAAAATATCGCCTTCGATGGTTTTACGTGGGACGAACGGTTTCTGGTGATCACCACTGATTTCGACTTCGCCACGCAAGGCTATGCGTTCAGCTCGTACACGATGGATCCCATCGAGTGGGTCGCTACGTTCAAGATACCCGGCGATCGGCCGCAAGGGCTGTGGCGCTGCGTTTTTCCGACGCATCCTGAGCAAAACGACGACGATTTACTCGATCACGCTCGTGCTGCAAATCGTCTAGATGCGCTTTCGCCTGCGACACGCGGCAGCGCGGTCGTACACACGAATCTTTATTCGGTACATCAACGAGTCGCAAAGACCTATCGTCGTGATCGGGTCGTACTCGTCGGGGACGCCGCCCACGTCAACAACCCCTTGGGTGGCATGGGTCTGAACTTCGGATTGCATGATGCCTATGAGCTTGCGCCACGACTGGCAGCAATCATCCGCGGTGATGCGGACTCCTCTAGTCTCGATGTATATGATCGACGTCGACGAAGCGTGGCCGAAAGTGTCTTACAAGCGCAAACCATCGCCAACAAGAAGCTGCTCGAAGAGAAAGATCCGGTGGTTCGAGCACAGCGGCAACAGGATCTGCGTGATACCGCGGCTGATCCGGTTCGCGCTCGAGCCTATCTGCTGCGCACCTCCATGATCGAAGGTCTGCGAGCAGCTGCCCACATCCGCTAAACTTTGACGGATGTCTCGACTCGGACGCTATGCCTGGCCCTCCGTGATCATCTTGCTGGTGGTGACGGGCTTCTTCATCGACTTCATGCGCTTTGGCGGTCAGTTCCGTGATCTGACGCCGCTACCGGCCACACTTTGTCGCAACGTGGCTTTACCGGGTAGCGCGGAAGATCTACAACTCGATCGCGGTCGCGGTCTCGCATATCTGTCCGTGTTGGACCGGCGTGGCTTGGTCGAGGGGCTCCCTGTGACCGGTCAGCTCATGCAGCTGGATCTGAACAACACCGCGATGCCAGTGACGAACGCGGCGCTCTCTCTCCCGGCCAACTTCCGGCCACATGGGATGTCGCTCTACCGCATGGGCGATGGCGCACAACGTCTGTTTGTCATCTCGCATCCGCCTGAAGCCCCGCACACCATCGAAGTTTTGGAGCAGCGCTCAAACGGAATCTTTCAACCGGTCGAAACCATCCTGAACGAGTTACTGGTTTCGCCCAACGCCATCGTCGGGGTTGGTCCACGCCAGTTCTATGCAGCTAACGATAAAGGCGACGGCGGACTACTGACCCGACTGCGGGAACTGCTCTTTCGAGAGGGCTTCTCGACCATCGTCTATTTCGATGGTGAGCAGATGCGTATCGTCGCAAGTGGCCTTAAAAGCGCTTCCGGTATGGCGATGAGCCCCGATGGGCTGACACTGTACGTCGCCGAAACCTTCGGGCGTCGCATCGCAATATTCGATCGAAACAGCTCTAGCGGGAATTTGCGACTGCGGGAATACCTTGAGATCGATGGTGCTCCGGACAACCTTCAGGTCGACCCGGAAGGCGCGCTTTGGATAGCGGCCCATCCGAAACTGCTTGATCTCGTTCGTCACTTTGCCGACCGCGAGCACCCTTCGCCAACGCGCATCATCCGTTATCGAACCCGACCTGATGCTCCGCTAGTGGACGACCGTGTCGAAATCCGCGACATGTTCCTCGACCTCGGACAATCTGTCTCAGCTGGCAGCGTAGGTACGCCTTTTGGGGGGCAACTGCTGATCGGTTCGATCACGGAACCCAAAGTGTTGGCCTGTCGTCTGCCCGACAATGTCAGGCCAGAGAATACCGGGGTCGCACCATGAAGCTGAATCGTCGCCAATTCGTCGTCTCATCGGCGGTCGCCGCTGCCGTCGGCGGTCTTCAACCCATCGCCCACAGCGCAACCGGTTCAGGGGAGATCGACGTCATCGTCATCGGTGCGGGCCTCTCCGGGCTTGAAGCCGCCCTGACGCTCGAAGAAAACGGCTTACGAACGCTCACCTTAGAGGGGCGCAATCGGGTTGGCGGCCGAGTCTTCACGATGTTTGACATACCCGGACATCCGGAAGCGGGCGGCAACACCATTGCCAACGCCTACGGTCGCTGTATCGCAGCAGCAGCTCGCCACAATATCGATATCGTCAATCTTGCGCCGCGACTGTTCGCCAACCGTGCAGGACAGGAACTCTTTTTAGGTGGTGAGCGCATTCAGATCAAAGATTGGGCTACTCACACACGCAACCCCTTTAGCGGCGAAATGAAAAAACTCGCGCCGTGGAGTTGGGCCGATGCCATGTTCAAACAGCACATGCCATTTCGAGATCTCGAGAATTGGCACGACGCCAAGTATGCGCAACACGATATATCCGTACATGAGTTTCTGAGCTCACACGGTGCCGACGATGCGATGATCCGCCTCGGCTTCGATACCAACATCGCCTATGGAACGACGGCGCACGACGTGTCGTTGCTACAGCAAGCGTTCTCGGATAACTGGCAGAACGTCAATCGCGGAGCGGTCACCGCATTTTCACGTACCGGCGCTGCCAACGTCGTACCGTCAGGCCCTGCCGCAGCAGGTACCCCGCCCGCTGGTGCCCCGCCCGGCTTGCTCATCGGCGCCTTCAAAGGCGGCAATCAAAACTTGCCGATCGCCATGGCCAAGGCGCTCAAGGGCGATCTACTCCTGAACAAGCGCGTTGTTGCGATCAATGTCGATGACCGCAGTGCTGAGGTCATCTGCAGTGACGGCACTCGCTATCGCGCCAAGGCCGTGGTGTGTTCAATGCCTTTCTCGACACTGCGCCACGTTGCGATCTCACCGCTGCCTGAACCCGTCAAGAACAAAGCGATTCAAACTCTCGGTCATATTCCGATCACGCAGTTTCATATCATCGCCAAGAAGCCTTTCTGGGAAATGGACGGCTTGTCACCCTCGATGTGGACCGATGGGCCACTCGGACTCGTGCTCGCGCAAAAATTTGGCAAGACCGACGATGAGGTCACGAGCCTAACCGTCTGGTGCCGTGGACTCAACGGACTTTACGTCGACCGTTTCGGTGCCGAAGCGGGCAAACAGCTCATCATCTCCGAATTTGCGCGACTGCGTCCCGCTTCAAAGGGCTTGCTCAGCGTTGCAGCCGTTCACTCGTGGACAGCCGATCCTTTCGCTGCCGGCGATTGGGCGATCTTTCAACCTGGTCAAGTGCGAGAACTGCGTGCAGCGATCGCCACGCCTCATCAGCGGCTGTTCTTCTGTGGTGAGCACACCGCCATCGGCAGCCGCGGCATGGAAGGCGCTCTCGAATCAGCTGAACGGGTATCGCTGGAAGTTCTGGCCGCTACCGCCTAAGCGAGCGCTTAGGCTGGGCTCGCGGGCGGCTGTTTTCTACGCCATAGGATCAGCCACCAGAATCCAAAGAAACTGAGCGTCATAAAGCAGAATTCGTGCATACCCCAGCGCTCGACACCGATGCGCGCAATTTGCTCGAAGAAAATAAAGGAAACGGTAAATACGACACTGCCTAGTAAGGCCGACACCTTCCAGCCGAACGAACGCTGACGTCCGCGCATGCCGATCACCCACCAAGCCGTGACGAAAAAGACGGTATAGAGATTGATCAGGACGAGCCAGACCGGCGGAGGTGCTTTGAGCCAGTAATGGTTCACCCAAAAAGCGCCCGCACCGAAGAACGTCAACAATACATAGCGCCATTCCTCTAGTGGCGCTTTCAACACTCGCTCCCACATCAAGACGAGAAGAATGTAAACGGTCCAAGTGCCGAACAACAGCTCGTAAAACTGTACCTTGCCTTGCCAAGCATCATCGAGCGGTGGCATCCACATGTCGAACCCCCTCTTCATGTTGTTGTTCGCCGAAGTGAAAGTTAGCGCGGCATCCCACTCATGACCGCAAAATTCATCTATTTGGCCGACAGTTGGAACGAGACCTCGTCGAGGGGTATCCTCGCGCCTCACACGGGGATACGCCCGGGATCCGGAGAGGGGACGCTCATGCCGAATGCAGGCATCACGGGCTGGGGCAAATGCCTGCCACCAGCCGTACTCAGCAACGACGACATCGCGACCTTTCTCGATACGTCCGACGAATGGATCACGACTCGAACGGGTATCAGTGAGCGCCGCATTTCACACGTTCCTCTCGCCGACATGGCGCATGTAGCGGCTGAAAGGGCTCTCGCCTGCGCAGGATTGACCGGCAAAGATATCGAGCTCATCGTTTTCGGAACGACGACGCATGACGATCAGTGCCCGAACATGGCCTCGGGCTTGCAGCAACGGATCGGCGCCGATGGCTGCGCTGCGATGGATGTGAATACCGCGTGCACCAGCTTTCTTTACGGATTGTCTACGGCGACTGCCATGATCCGCAGCGGCGTCGTGCGTTCAGCCTTGGTCGTCGGCGGTGAGCGGATCGCTCCTTACATGAACTGGGATGATCGCAACGTCTCGGTACTCTTCGGCGATGGTGCTGCCGCCGTCATTCTGCAAGCCACAGACGACGATTCCGGCGTCATGTTGGAAAAGCTCGGCTGCTATGGCGAAGCACGCGACATTCTTCGTATCCACGGCATCGGCGGCGCGTACGTGCACCAAGATCGACTCACCGGAGTGACGGAGTGGCAATTTGAAGGTCAGGAGATCTTCAAGAAGGCCGTCACCGGAATGGGCGGTGCCTGTGAAGACGTGCTGCAACGCGCCGGTAAGACGCCCGATGAAGTCGATCTCGTGATCCCTCATCAAGCTAATCTGCGCATCATCGAGTATGTCGCCAAGCGCGCTAACGTACCGATGGATCGCGTCTTCGTGAATGTGCAGCGCTATGGAAATATGTCCGCAGCGACGGTACCCGTTGCCTTGTGCGAGGCTCTCGAACAAGGCCGCATCAAGCCCGGGTCATTGCTGTTGATGCCGGCATTTGGCGGCGGACTCACTTTTTGCGCGCATTTGGTGCGTTGGGGTGCGCGTACTCAACCCATCGGTTCGTCGTCGATCGAGTTGTCGCCGTCGCCTTATTCAGCACTCGAACTCGTACAACGTTACCGACGCGCCAAAGGTCATACGCTGACATGAGCGCGAGCTCAGCGAGCACGCCAAGCCGCGCCATGCTGCCCGTAGTAGCTATGGCGCTCTTCATCGACTCGCTCGGCATCGGAATCATCATTCCGATCGCACCGCAATTGGTAATGGAGCTCTCGGGCGTTACGTTGGCAGAGGCAGCACCGATCGCGGGATGGCTGACGCTGGCCTACGCATCGATGCAGTTCATCTTTTCACCCATTCTCGGCAACCTCAGCGATCGTTACGGACGAAAACCCATCCTGTTGGCATCGCTTGCCGCGTTGTCCGTCGACTATATCTTGATGGGTCTCGCACCGACGCTGGCCTGGCTGTTTGTCGGCCGCATCATCGCAGGTATAGCGGGTGCCACGTTCGCGACGGCGAATGCCGTGGTGGCCGATCTCATTCCACCTGCGGAGCGAGCCAAATATTTTGGTCTCAATGGCGCGGCTTGGGGCATGGGCTTCATCGTCGGCCCTGTCGTTGGCGGCTTGCTCGGCGGCTATGGGTCACGCATGCCCTTTTTTGCAGCGGCCGCATTCACGGCGCTGAATTTCCTGATCGCGATCATCGTGCTACGCGAAACGCTACCCACTACCCAGCGACGCGCCTTCTCGGTTCGGCGAGCCAACGTACTTGGTGCATTGAAATCCTTGCGCGTGATTCCCGGTGCCGTCGTGTTGTTAGTCGTGCTCTTTTTCTATCAGATCGGGCACGACACGCTGCCCTCGACCTGGACATGGACCGTCATGGCCAAGTTTGGCTGGACGGAACGGGACGTTGGCCTGTCGCTGGCCGCGCTGGGTCTCGGCACGGCAATCGTGCAAGGCGGCCTCGTGAGCGTATTCACCCGCAAACTTGGCGAACATCACACCGCGATCATCGGTATGACAGGTGGTGCGCTCGGTTTTCTTGGCTACGCTTTCGCAAACTCACCGGCGATGTTGTTTGCCAGCATTCCGCTTGGTTGCTTGCTCGGACTCACCATGCCATCGATCCGCGCCATGCTGTCGCGACAAGTGCCAGCCAACGCACAAGGGGAGCTGCAAGGGGCGATCAGTGGCATCGTGAGCTTTACGGCGATCGTGGCACCGTTTGCGATGACCCATCTGTTCAGCATCGCCACGAGCCGCTTCGATTTCGCTGGCGCCTCGTTTTTCGCAGCTGCCTTCGTGCTGCTAGCTGGCGCAATCATGCTGCTGCGACGAGGTCCGATCTCGTCCGTTTAAAAACGGCGATCGGATCTAACCCGACCAAAAAAAAGCCCGCCGGATTGCTCCGACGGGCCTTGCGACCTGTGCCTGTAAAGCCGGGTGTCTTTTACTTCTTAGACGTCTTTTTGGCTGCTTGCTTCTTGGCGCGAGCCGGATCCTTCGGGCGAGTCTTACCGAAAGAACCTTGATAAATCTTGCCGCGACGGCTTCTGCTGTCTCCCTTGCCCATCTAGCTCCACTCCACTGGTTTAAACCGTTATCGAAGTAACAAGTGTAGGACACTCAACGGTAGCGCGCCAATAAGCGTGCGAGACCGGCCATCTAACCTTTAAAGACATACGGAACAAGACGCCGCTCGACCATGTTGTAATCGTTGGCGTACGACTCCACTGACTCACCCAAGTATCCACAAGCGCGTCCGCAAAAGGTCGCTGTAGACAAGTCGGTCGCGGTGGTTAGGATGCGCGGCTCACCACTCGTTGGATCAGGAAAACTCTCGTGACGGCAACGCACCCGACACCCACGGAAATACGCTTGCGCAAGCAATCAAGGGTACTAGATGTCGCTTTTGGCGAGACAGAGCGTTATTCACTGCCGTTCGAGTATCTGCGAGTGCACTCGCCCTCGGCCGAGGTGCAAGGGCACGGACCGGGCCAGGAGACCCTCGTGTTCGGCAAACAGCAAGTGATGATCACGGCAGTCGAGCCGATCGG
>Ga0208022_1000782_pt1 | contig 10033 bp, 5 predicted proteins | sample ColrivemetaGS747_FD_187622 | JGI IMG/M metagenome (GOLD analysis project Ga0208022, IMG submission 187622) | Estuarine microbial communities from the Columbia River estuary - Freshwater metaG S.747 (SPAdes) (version 2) | ecosystem: Environmental > Aquatic > Marine > Intertidal zone > Estuary ...
TTTTCCTGAACAAGAATATGTTTTGATAGTGGAACCAAATACTTACGTACTTCACCAGTCTTAGAAGTGATCTGGATTTCACGGTTACCTCTCTTGATCTTACCAAATTCAGCAATACCATCGATTTCAGAAACAACTGCAGGATTCGAAGGGTTTCTCGCTTCAAATAATTCAGTTACACGTGGAAGACCTCCGGTGATATCCCCTGTCTTACCAGCAACACGCGGAATCTTTACAATAATATCACCTGCTTCAAGCTTATCTCCTTCACTAACAGAGATGTGAGCATCAACTGGTAGAGAGTATTCACGCAATACAGCCTTCGATTTTGGATCGATGATATGGATTGCAGGGTTCTTTTTCTTATCACGCGATTCGATGATCACTTTTTCAGTAAATCCAGTTTGTTCATCGACTTCTTCACGGAATGTTACACCTTCAAGAATACTATCGAATACAACCTTACCAGCTACTTCGGAAATGATTACCGCGTTATATGGATCCCACTTACAGATCACATCTCCTTTCTTCACCTTCGTGTTATTCACAATAACCAACTCCGATCCGTAAGGAATATTTGCGTTCATCACAACGATACCTGTTTTCTCATCAGTGATCTTCATTTCAGCTGAACGACCAACAACAACAACTTTCTTCGTACCATCAGCGTTTTTCTTTTCGATCGTACGTAATTCGTCGATCTCCAATTTACCGCTTGCTTTCGCCTTCATGTCGTTAACATCCGCAATATTCGAAGCGGTACCACCGACGTGGAATGTACGAAGTGTAAGCTGCGTACCTGGTTCTCCAATTGACTGAGCTGCAATAACTCCAACTGAATCTCCAAGCTGAGCAAGTCTGTGAGTTGCAAGGTTACGACCGTAACACTTCGAACAAACTCCTCTCCTCATCTCACAAGTAAGAACCGAACGGATCTCAACTTCTTCAATACCTGCTTTTTCAATGGTACTTGCAATTTCCTCAGAGATCAGATCTCCTGCTGAACATACCAACGATTCATTTTCAGGATGATATACATCATGAACAGACGTTCTTCCTAAAATTCTATCGTATAACGGTTCAACGATCTCATCATTCTTCTTCAATGCAGTAGCCACAATTCCTCTAAGTGTACCACAGTCATCAGTGTTGATCACAACATCCTGAGCAACGTCAACAAGTCTACGTGTTAGGTAACCAGCATCGGCTGTTTTAAGGGCCGTATCCGCAAGACCTTTACGAGCACCGTGAGTAGAGATGAAGTACTCAAGGATCGAAAGACCTTCCTTAAAGTTCGAAAGGATCGGGTTTTCAATGATCTCCTGAGATGTAGCTCCAGACTTCTGCGGTTTCGCCATCAATCCACGCATTCCAGAAAGCTGACGAATCTGTTCTTTAGATCCACGAGCTCCAGAATCAAACATCATGTAGATCGAGTTGAATCCTTGTCTGTCACTCTTCAATTGCTCCATCAACGTGTGAGTCAATCTAGAGTTTGTATGTGTCCAGATATCAATGATCTGGTTATATCTTTCATTGTTCGTGATAAGACCCATGTTATAGTTCATCATCACTTCAGTAACTTCGTTCTCAGCTTTCTTCACCAATTCTTCCTTTTCCTTAGGAATAATGATATCGTCAAGGTTGAATGAAAGACCACCTTTGAAGGCCATCTGGTAACCCAACATTTTAATATCATCAAGGAATTGAGCAGAACGAGAAGTTCCAGAGATCTTCAATACATGACCGATAATATCACGAAGTGCTTTCTTCGTAAGTACGTCGTTGATGAAACCAACTTCACGAGGAACAAGTTCATTGAACAATACTCGTCCACAAGTCGTTTCGATCATCATTAGTTCAGGCTCACCCTTATCGTTAAGATCATATGATCTAACTTTAATATGAGCATGAAGATCAAGCTTACCTTCGTTGTGTGCGATGATCACTTCCTCAGGTGAGTAGAAGATACCTCCTTCACCCTTAACGATAATGTCACCTGCTGTTTTCTTACCCTTAGTAATGTAGTAAAGACCAAGTACCATATCCTGAGAAGGTACAGCGATCGGTGCTCCATTCGCAGGGTTAAGAATATTGTGAGATGCAAGCATCAACAACTGTGCTTCAAGAATAGCAGCATTTCCTAATGGAAGGTGAACCGCCATCTGGTCACCATCGAAATCGGCGTTGAAGGCCGTAGTTACCAATGGGTGAAGACGAATCGCTTTTCCTTCGATCAATTTAGGCTGGAATGCCTGGATACCCAAACGGTGAAGTGTAGGGGCACGGTTAAGTAATACAGGGTGTCCTTTCAATACGTTTTCAAGGATATCCCAAACTACCGGTTCTTTACGATCAACGATCTTCTTCGCAGACTTAACAGTTTTCACAATACCTCTTTCAATCATCTTACGGATGATGAACGGCTTGTAAAGTTCTGCTGCCATATCTTTAGGAAGACCACATTCATGCAATTTTAAATCTGGTCCAACGACGATCACCGAACGCGCTGAATAATCCACACGCTTACCAAGTAAGTTTTGACGGAAACGTCCTTGCTTACCTTTCAATGAATCAGAAAGCGACTTCAATGGTCTGTTTGACTCAGTTTTAACCGCCGAAGACTTTCTTGAGTTATCAAACAATGAATCTACAGCTTCCTGAAGCATACGCTTTTCGTTACGAAGGATGACTTCCGGAGCTTTGATCTCGATCAAACGCTTCAAACGGTTGTTACGGATGATCACACGACGGTAAAGGTCGTTAAGATCTGATGTCGCAAAACGACCTCCATCCAACGGAACTAATGGTCTTAATTCAGGTGGAATAACCGGAACAACTTTAACGATCATCCATTCCGGACGATTTTCAATTCGTTCCTGAGACTCACGCATTGCTTCAACAACCTGAAGACGCTTAAGTGCTTCGTTCTTACGCTGAACTGAAGTTTCGTTATTCGCCTGGTGACGAAGATCATATGAAGTTTGTTCAAGATCCAATGTTCTAAGAAGATCGTGAAGTGCTTCTGCTCCCATCTTCGCGATGAACTTATTTGGATCAGTATCTTCCAAATACTGATTTTCTTTCGGAAGCGTATCAAGGATATCTAGATATTCTTCTTCTGTAAGGAAATCAAGACGTGTTAATGCACCACCATCAAGATTAGTTGCAATACCCGCCTGAATAACCACGTACCTTTCATAATAGATGATCTGATCCAACTTTTTCGTCGGAAGTCCAAGTAGATAACCGATCTTGTTAGGTAGTGAACGGAAATACCAGATATGAGCAACCGGAACCACCAATGAAATGTGTCCCATTCTCTCACGTCTTACTTTCTTTTCGGTTACTTCCACACCACAACGGTCACAAACGATCCCTTTGTAACGGATACGCTTGTATTTTCCACAGTGACATTCATAATCCTTAACCGGTCCGAAGATTCTTTCACAGAACAATCCGTCTCTTTCCGGTTTATATGTACGATAGTTAATCGTTTCCGGCTTAAGTACTTCTCCACTTGATTGCTCAAGGATCACCTCAGGCGATGCCAATGAGATCGTGATCTTGTTAAAGCTACTTTGTTTTTTTGGTGTTTCTTTTCTGTAAGCCATTTTCTTGCTTCTTTTCTAATTCAACAACTCGACGGTTAGTCTAATGAAATATTCAGACACAATCCTCTCAATTCATGTAACAATACATTGAATGATTCAGGAATTCCTGGTTCAGGAATATTGTCTCCTTTAACAATAGACTCGTATGCTTTCGCACGACCCATTACATCATCCGATTTCACCGTTAGGATCTCCTGAAGGATGTTAGCAGCACCGAATGCTTCAAGTGCCCAAACCTCCATTTCTCCAAAACGCTGACCTCCGAACTGAGCCTTACCTCCAAGAGGCTGCTGAGTGATCAATGAGTATGGTCCGATCGAACGAGCGTGCATCTTATCGTCAACCATGTGAGATAATTTCAGCATGTAGATCACACCAACAGTTGCAGGCTGGTGGAATTTCTCCCCAGTACCTCCATCAAACAGGTAAGTTTTACCCGATCTAGGAACTCCAGCTTTGTCTGTCCAGTCATTGATCTCATCCGGATGCGCTCCATCGAAGATCGGAGTTGCAAACTTAACTCCAAGCTTTTCTCCTGCCCAACCAAGTACAGTTTCATAGATCTGTCCAAGGTTCATACGAGAAGGTACCCCTAGTGGGTTCAACACGATATCAACCGGTGTTCCGTCTTCAAGGAAAGGCATATCCTCAACACGAACGATGTTCGCTACGATACCCTTGTTTCCGTGACGTCCGGCCATCTTATCACCCACTTTCAGCTTACGCTTCTGAGCAACATATACCTTAGCAAGTTTCACGATTCCTGCTGGAAGTTCATCTCCAACTGAAATATGGAATTTCTTGCGCTTATAAGTTCCAAGAAGGTCATTCGCTTTGATCGTAAAGTTATGTATAACTCTACCAACCAATGTATTCACGTGAACATCAGAAGTCCAGTTTGTTGGATTCACGATCGTAAAATCGATCGCAAATAAATTCTTCTGTGCGAACTTCGTTCCTTTCTTGATGATCTCTTCTTTGAAATTATTGTAAACTCCGGAAGATTTATTCTCTCCAAGTACCTTAAGTAGCTTTTCAACTAACTTCTCTTTTAGCGCTGCATAATCCTTTTCGTATTCTGCATCAAGAGTTTCAAGTACAGGCTTATCCTGAGCTTTCGCTTTTCTATCCTTGATTGCACGAGAGAACAACTTCTTCTCAATAACAACACCTCTTAATGAAGGTCCTGCTTTCAACGAAGCATCTTTAACGTCTCCTGCCTTATCTCCGAAGATCGCTCTAAGAAGTTTTTCTTCCGGTGAAGGATCTGTTTCTCCTTTAGGAGTGATCTTACCGATAAGAATATCACCTTCCTTGATCTCAGCACCAATTCTGATCAATCCGTTCTCGTCAAGATCTTTTGTTGCTTCTTCAGAAACGTTAGGAATATCAGCTGTTAATTCTTCCATACCTCTCTTTGTATCTCTTACTTCAAGAGAGTACTCATCAATATGGATAGAAGTAAATACATCATCACGAACAACTCTTTCAGAGATCACGATCGCATCCTCGAAGTTATATCCTTTCCAAGGCATGAACGCTACTTTCAAGTTTTGTCCAAGTGCAAGTTCTCCTTGCTGAGTTGCGTATCCTTCACACAATACCTGTCCTTTTTCAACGCGATCACCTTTTTGAACGATCGGCTTAAGGTTGATACATGTACTTTGGTTCGTCTTAGCAAATTTTGTAAGAGGATATCTTGTGATCTCACTATCGAAGCTCACTAACTTGTCCTCGTTATTCCAATCGTACTTAATTACGATCTCATTTGCATCAACATATTCAACAACTCCGGAACCTTCAGCATTGATCAATACACGTGAATCACGCGCAACCAACTGCTCAATTCCAGTACCAACGATCGGCGAATTCGGCTTTAAAAGCGGAACTGCCTGACGCTGCATGTTAGATCCCATCAGGGCACGGTTGGCATCATCGTGCTCAAGGAATGGAATAGAAGATGCCGCAATCGATGCAATCTGGTTGGCACCTACGTCCATTAGATTCAATTCAGATGGCCCTACAACAGGGAAGTCACCTTCATATCTTGCTTTAACCACTTCAGTAAGGAAGTTACCTTTCCCGTCAACCTTTGCATTTGCCTGAGCGATCATTTTCGCATCCTCTTCTTCAGCAGAAAGATAAAGTGGTTCCTTTTCAAGTGCTACTTTTCCGTTTTCTACTTTTCTATAAGGAGTTTCAATGAATCCTAATTTGTTCACCTTCGCGAATACACAAAGAGAAGAGATCAAACCAATGTTTGGCCCTTCTGGTGTTTCAATCGTACAAAGACGACCGTAGTGAGTGTAGTGAACGTCACGCACCTCAAACCCTGCTCTCTCTCTCGAAAGACCACCTGGCCCTAGTGCAGACAAACGACGCTTGTGAGTTACCTCCGACAGCGGGTTTGTCTGGTCCATAAACTGAGAAAGCTGGTTTGTTCCGAAGAATGAGTTGATGACTGATGATAGTGTCTTCGCATTAATAAGGTCAATTGGAGTAAAGACCTCATTATCACGAACGTTCATTCTTTCACGGATCGTTCTTGCCATTCTTGCAAGACCTACACCGAATTGAGCATAAAGCTGCTCACCAACTGTTCTTACACGTCTGTTTGACAAGTGATCGATATCATCTACATCTGCTTTTGAATTAATTAATTCAATCAGATACTTGATGATCTTGATCATATCTGTCTTTGTAAGTACTCTCGATTCTTCCGTATCGTCAAGTCCTAATTTCTTATTCAGACGGAAACGACCTACCTCACCAAGATCGTAACGAGTATCAGAGAAGAACAATTTCTCAAAAACTCCCTTGGCAGTTTCATAATCTGGTGGTTCAGCGTTTCTCAACTGACGGTAAATATGTTCTACCGCTTCTTTTTCTGAATTTGAAGTATCTTTTTGAAGCGTATTGTAAATGATCGAATAATCAGCAGAATTCACATCTTCCTTATGAAGGATAATGTTCTTCACACCAGAATCAACGATCAGATCAATGTGTTCTTCTTCTAAAATTATTTCACGATCCAATAGGACCTCATTTCTTTCGATAGATACAACCTCTCCTGTATCTTCATCAACGAAGTCTTCGATCCATGACTTAAGAACTCTTGCTGCAAGACGACGACCAGTTAACTTTTTCAAGTTAGCCTTCGTTACTTTAATTTCGTCTGCTAGACCAAAGATTCCTAAAATATCTTTATCACTTTCATAACCGATCGCTCTAAAAAGAGTAGTTACAGGTAACTTCTTCTTACGATCGATATAAGCATACATTACATTGTTGATGTCAGTAGCAAATTCAATCCAAGATCCCTTGAATGGAATTACTCTGGCAGAATACAACTTCGTACCATTAGCGTGACGTGACTGTCCAAAGAACACACCTGGTGAACGGTGCAACTGAGATACGATAACTCTCTCAGCTCCATTCACGACAAATGATCCTTTCGGAGTCATGTACGGAATAGTACCAAGGTATACATCCTGAACGATTGTTTCAAAATCTTCGTGTTCAGGGTCTGTACAATAAAGCTTAAGTTTTGCCTTAAGTGGAACACTGTATGTCAATCCCCTCTCGATACACTCTTCAATTGTGTAACGTGGTGGATCAATAAAATAATCCAAAAATTCAAGTACAAACTGATTTCGGGTATCGGTAATCGGGAAGTTTTCTGCGAAAACTTTGTATAGTCCCTCACCTTCCCTGTTTTCCGGAGTAGTCTCTAATTGAAAGAACTCCTGGAAGGACTTCAACTGGATGTCGAGGAAGTCCGGATATTCAAAATTCGCAATGCTTGATGCAAAACTAATTCTCTTCGAAGTATTGTTTGATGTTGCCAAGGCCAAACGATTTTATTTAAAAAAATGTAAGTTAACTCTGTGATTAACACATTAAAACAGGAATAGGCATCCCGAAAATCGGGACGCCTTTCCTAAATATGAAGAAGATTATTACTTAATCTCAACTTCAGCTCCAGCCTCTTCAAGAGACTTCTTAAGTCCTTCAGCTTCGTCTTTAGACACACCTTCTTTCAAAGTTGCAGGTGCACCATCAACTAGGTCTTTAGACTCTTTCAAACCGTTACCTGTCAATTCCTTAACAAGTTTAACTACAGCTAGTTTGTTAGCTCCACCTGCCTTAAGAATAACATCGAATTCAGTCTTCTCAGCAGCAGCTTCACCACCACCAGCAGCAGCACCACCAGCCATCATTACTGGAGCAGCAGCAGCAGGTTCGATACCATACTCATCCTTTAGGATAGTAGCTAGTTCATTTACTTCCTTAACTGTAAGGTTTACAAGCGTTTCCGCGATTTGCTTTAGATCAGCCATTTTTATTTGTTTTTAAAAAGGTTCAAAAAATTAATTAATTGTTATGCTCTTTCTTCGAGCGTTTTAAGGATACCAGCAATCTTACTACCGGCTCCTGTAAGTCCAGAAACAACGTTCTTAGCAGGACTTTGAAGCAATCCGATGATGTCACCGATCAATTCTTCCTTGCTCTTCAGGCTATCAAGTGCATCCAATTGGTTGTCACCGATAAATACTGCTTCTTCAATGTAAGCACCCTTCAGAATAGGCTTATTGTTCTTTTTACGGAACTCTTTGATCAACTTCGCCGGAGCGTTTCCAACTTCGCTGAACATGATCGAAGTTGCTCCTGAAAGCACTTCTCTCAAATCTCCAAAGTCTTTTCCTTCTACGCGATCCATTGCCTTTTCCAACAATGTGTTTTTAACAACGCGCATACGGATATTAGACTGGAAACATTTTCTACGAAGATTGTTTACCACTTCTACTGTTAATTCCGCTGTGTCTGCCAAATAGAAAATATTTGCATTTGATAACTCAACTGCAAGATCATCTATGTACTTTGCTTTTTCTTCTTTAGTCATTTTCTTAAGTTTTTTAAGCAACTACAGACTTAGCATCCACCTGTACACCAGGACTCATAGTAGAACTCAAGTAGATACTCTTAATGTAAGTCCCCTTTGCAGCGGATGGTTTCATTTTGATCAATGTCTGGATCAATTCATTTGCGTTTTCACGGATCTTACTTCCTTCGAAGCTCACTTTTCCAACTGATGTATGCACGATACCGTACTTATCAACTTTAAAATCGATCTTACCCGCTTTCACTTCCTGAACTGCTTTACCAACTTCCATTGTTACAGTACCTGTTTTAGGGTTTGGCATTAAACCTCTAGGTCCTAAAATACGACCCAAAGCACCAACTTTACCCATAACAGCAGGCATTGTAATAATCACATCGATGTCTGTCCATCCACCTTTGATCTTATCAATGTACTCGTCTAGTCCAACGAAATCAGCACCAGCTTCTTTTGCTTCATTTTCCTTGTCAGGAGTACAAAGTACAAGTACTCTTACATCCTTACCAGTTCCATGAGGTAAAGCAACTGTACCGCGAATCATTTGATTCGCCTTACGTGGATCTACACCTAAGCGCACACTGATGTCAACAGAGGCATCAAATTTAGTTGTAGTGATGTCCTTAACTAAGTCACATGCTTCAGTTAAGGTATAAGGTTTTGCCAAATCAAATTTAGCAAGTACCTCTTTTCTCTTTTTAGATACTTTTCCCATAACTTAACAATTACTTAGATTTCGGTGCCTCACCACCTTTAACATTCACACCCATACTTCTAGCAGTTCCAGCTACCATTGACATGGCGGCATCTACCGTGAAGCAATTTAAATCCGGCAGCTTATCTTCAGCGATTGTACGGATCTGATCCCAAGAGATCGTACCAACCTTAACACGGTTTGGTTCTGCTGATCCCTTTTTGATCTTCGTCTGTTCAATAATCTGAACTGCTGCTGGGGGAGTTTTAAGTACAAAATCAAATGATTTGTCACCGTAAACGGTGATCACCACTGGTACAACCTTACCCGGCTTATCCTGCGTACGAGCATTAAACTGCTTGCAGAATTCCATAATGTTGACACCTTTAGCACCAAGTGCTGGTCCAACAGGAGGCGACGGATTGGCTGCACCACCTTTGATCTGTAACTTGATCAACGCTGCTACTTCTTTAGCCATTTGTATATAAATTATGTAGTCAAACGTAAGTACTCACGGGAAGCTTTAATCGTGTTCCTTACTCCTACGGTTAATACAACTTAAATTTCTTTTTCAACCTGCATGTAGCTTAGCTCAAGCAAGTTCTTTCTTCCAAAGATCTTCACCATTACTTTCAACTTCTTCTTCTCTTCATTGATCTCGTCGATCACTCCACTGAAGTTATTGAATGGTCCATCGATTACTTTAACTGATTCACCTATAACAAAAGGAATCTTCATTTCTTCCTCTGTTTCACTAAGCTCATCAACTTTTCCTAAAATACGGTTCACTTCGCTCATTCTCATTGGAACAGGATCCCCACCTTTTTC
>Ga0208022_1000818_pt1 | contig 9726 bp, 5 predicted proteins | sample ColrivemetaGS747_FD_187622 | JGI IMG/M metagenome (GOLD analysis project Ga0208022, IMG submission 187622) | Estuarine microbial communities from the Columbia River estuary - Freshwater metaG S.747 (SPAdes) (version 2) | ecosystem: Environmental > Aquatic > Marine > Intertidal zone > Estuary ...
CAGGTCTCTCTTCGCACCGTGGCGTTGAGCTCGCGCGGCGTCAGATGCGCGACTTCGGCTGTGTCATCACCTTGGATGTGGTGGCCGGTGCCGAGGCGGGTAGGCAGTTTGCCGAGAGACTGCGTTATTTTGCGATGACGCCGAGCTTCGGTTCGACCGAGTCCTTGGTGATGCCGCCACAGTTGATGCAGCCGAAAGATCTGGATGCCGAAGATCGGGACAAATCCGATATTCATGCCTCAACAGTGCGGTTGTCGATCGGGCTCGAGGCGCTTGAGGATCTCAAAGCCGATCTCGCTCAGGCACTCGCGACCTGACGAGCGGCCGCGGCGATCGCCGTGCCTTGCGCATTGGGTAGGTAGAGATAATCGCCGGCGAGAGCGCGGGCTAACTGAGTCGCATTACCCTGACTCAAGAAGCTGCGCTGCGTATCGATGACGAGCGAGCGAATGCCCGTCGCAGCGACGGCGTGAGCGAGTTGTTTGACCTCAGTATCGACACCGGAGCGATCGGCTTTTAATCCCACATTGGCGCGCCCATCGGTGAGCAGTACGAGCACGATGTTGCCAAAGCCGCGCCGTTTCGCCTGCTCTGCGACCTCTAGACTCGCCACGAGACTCGCGGCGAGCGGTGTGCCTCCGCCAGTGGGAAGTTGATCAACCGCACGACGTAATAACTCAACGCTACCGGTCGGTGGCAGTAGTAGGTCCGCCTCGTGACCACGAAAAGCGAGCAGCGCGACGCGATCGCGATTGACATAGGCTTGTTCTAGCAAAGCGTGGACGGCACCTTTGGCTTGTCGCATACGGTTGAGTGCCATGCTGCCACTCGCATCGACAGCAAAGATGAAAAGCGCGCCGGCTTTACTGCGATATTTTTTGATTCGAAAGTCATCGCTCGTCAGAGCGATACCCTGGCGACGACGCGTTCGGACTCGCTGCCAGCGAGCGGCGGCACGTAAGGTGGCGATGACATCGAGGCGCTGTCCACGGGGCAACCCGGGCACGCTCGACACATGTCTGCCACGTTGTCCGCTGGTGGCACCTCGCGAGCCGCTGCGGCCGCTGCGCTGCCGTGCAAAGGAGAGTGAAGCGAGTGCGTCGGGCAGCTCGACCGCGAGTGACTCCAGAACCTCCTCGGCGAGTTCAAGCTCCTCCTCAGACGGTAGCGGCTTTGAGTCGCTATCCATTTCGTCGCGAGCCTCTGGCGGCGGAGTGGATTCCGGCGTTGGTGACTCAGGGGGTGGGGCGCTTGCGCTCTGCTCTGGCTGTCGTGTCGCCCGCGGTAACAAGACAAGCCGCGCGGCAAGTTCCAGATCCTCGCGTTGAACTTCGTCGCGTAAGCCGAGTGCTGCACTTGCACGTGCGACGCGAATAGCGAAGAGATCGGCACGATGCCCTTGCACGCCGAGCGCGTCAGCCGTACGGATCAATTCACGACGTTGCGCGTCACCGAGTTTGATGCGGGGCAACTGTTCGCGAGCGCTCTCGATCAAGCCGCGTAACAATTGCGCTTCATCACTCCAGGTTTCGGCGTCTGGTTGTAAGTGTCGCCGGACGATACTGGCGCGCGCCTCGCCGGCGCGAATCGTCGGCATCATCACGATCATCCCGAGGCGATCGAGGAGGTGTGCTCGCGGTGCGCCTTCTGACGGATCGAAACTCGTCAGCAAGCGAAATTCGGCGGGGCTACGCAAACTGAGACCCTCGCGCTCGATGCGGACGACGCCATCCTCGAGGGCGCCGAGCAGCGTGTTCGCGCTGCCATCGTCCATGAGATTGCAGGACTCAGCCAACAAAAATCCGCCGTGTGCACGAGCGAGTGCGCCGGAGCGGATCACGCGGCGGCCTTGTTGCAAGGTGGCTTCGAGATCCAGCCCGCCGAGTAGAGCCTCGCTGTCACAGCCGAGCGGCAACTCCACCCAGGGTAGGTCGGGTTGCAGTTCGCGCATGCCATGCAGAAGTGCGCTCTTGCCGCTGCCTGCGGGCGCTGCCAAGGCGACACCTCGCAACGCCGGATCAACTGCCAACATCATCAACGCCAGACGCGGGACATCGAGCGCCACGAGGCCGCCGATCGGCATGCGCGTCAAAGAGGGTTGCGACATTGCGCGCACTCTCGGGCGCTTCAGCCGAGTGCTTCTTCGAGCACTCGCTTGACGCGCTCATCGTCGGCCGCGGGTTCGAGTGGATCTTTTCGCAGTCGATGCGCGAGTGCGAGCGGAGCGACTCGCGCCACGAGCTCGGGATCGGCCGACTTTTTGCCCTCATAGGCTGCGAGCGCGACAGCAGCACGGGTGAGAGCGAGCTCGCCGCGATGCCCATCGATGCCCAGACGATCGCATAGCTGCGCGGCGAGCATGAGGGCGGACTCCGGTAAAGTCACTTTGGGTTTCGCGTTGATGGCCTTCTGCAGTCGTTTGCGCAGCGCGCTTTGTTCTTTGTCGAAGCTCGCGACGAAGGCTGACGCGTCGTTCTCGAAGGCGAGTCGTCGACGGACAACTTCAACTCGTTGTTCGATGTCATGCAGCGTCTTGATTCTGGCATGTAGTCCGAAGCGATCGAGCAACTGCGGGCGTAAATCGCCTTCTTCAGGATTCCCAGAGCCGATCAGCACGAAGCGCGCCGGGTGGCGCACGCTCAAGCCCTCACGTTCGACGACATTGCGTCCACTGGCTGCCACATCGAGCAACAGGTCGACGAGGTGATCCTCGAGCAGATTCACTTCATCGATATAGAGAAAGCCACGATGGGCTGCTGCCAATAAACCGGGAGAGAACGCTTGAACCCCATCGACCAGCGCGCGCTCCAGATCGACTGAGCCGACAACGCGATCCTCGGTGGCGCCGAGCGGCAGATCGACGACGGGAACCGCCTGGATTTGCGATTTTAGCGTTGCTTGATTCGAGCAATGCGGACAGTCCGGTGAGTGCTCGGTCGGATCGCAGCGATACGGACAGCCGGTAACCACTTTCACCGGTGGCAGCAGATCGGCGAGGGCGCGGATCGCCGTGCTCTTGGCAGTACCGCGATGGCCCGTGATCAGAACGCCGCCGATGGCCGGATCGATCACGCTGAGCAGTACAGCGAGTTTCAGATCTTCCTGCCCGACGATGGCTGTGAACGGAAAAGTTTGTTGCAAAGCGCCCCCGAAACCGGCGGGTGGTGACCCAACCTTCAATGTGTCAACATAACAAGACACTCCGATATGTCAATCGGGAGGGATGCATGACCACGATCACCTTCATCGTCGGGATCGAGCGGTTCAATGCGGCCGTTTGGACGGACGTCGAACTGGCTTTGTCGAAAGCAGGCCTCGCGGTCGAATTGCGCCGATATCACGATGCCCATGTCGATGAGGGTAGCGAGGCGCTCGCGCAGGATCTGGCGCGTTCGGATGTGGTCTTCATCAGTCTCATCAACTTGCGTTCACAAGCCGATTGGCTCGCTCGGCATCTCGAGGGCTCGTCCGCGAAGGCCGTTTTTGCCTACGAGAGCATGCCCGAGGTGATGGCGCTGACCCGCGTCGGTGAACATCGATTCAAGGAGAAGAAGGGCGAGGCCCCGAAAGCGGTCAAGTTGCTGATGCGTTTGATCACGCGCGGGCGCGACGAGGATGCGCTTTACGCGTACACCAAACTCGTCAAGATCGCTTCGAAGATGTTGCCGCTGATTCCGCAGAAGCTCGCCGGCTTTCGGACCTGGCTTGGAGTGAACCTGTATTGGAATCAGCCCGACGCTCGCAACATCACAGAAATGATCAAGTTGATCGTGCGCGACACCTTCGGTGAGCAGATCGATGTCGCACCGGTGAGCATCATTCCGACGATGGGTTGCTGGGATCCGCGCAGCGGTGCGCTGTTCGAGGATCCCGATGCTTATCTGAAATGGGCGAAGAAGAACGGTCGATATCAGAAAGGCCAGCCACTCGTTGCCGTACTCGGTATGCGCAAGCATGTGGTGCAACGCTTGGCCTATTTGCAGCAATTGACCGATGGGCTCGAAGCTCGCGGCTTTGCGGTATTGCCGGTATTCGTCTCCGGTATCGAAGCGCATGTGGCCGTTCGCGAGTGGTTGGTCGATCAACCCATCGATGCCTTGCTCTCGACCATGGGGTTCTCCATCGTCGGTGGACCGGCATCTTCCACCAAGCCTGGGCATTACCACGAAACGGCGGCAGATTTACTGGCTAAGCTCGATGTGCCCTACGTCGTTGCGCAACCGCTGCTGATGCAGGACGAGCGTGATTGGCAGCAGCGCGGCGTGATCTCGATGCAGTCGGTCGTCATGTATGACTTGCCCGAGATGGACGGCGTTGCGAGTAGTGTGGCACTCGGCGCGATCAAGGATGGTGAGTTGACGGCAGTGCCGGATCGTATTGCGCGAGCGATCGATCAGGTCGAGGGTTGGATCCGTTTGCGACGCAAACCAGCCTCCGAGCGCAAGGTCGCGATCGTTTTGTATAACTTTCCGCCTGGCCTCGGCAAGGCGGGCACAGCCGCGTTACTCGATGTGCCGGCTTCGATCATCGCCGTACTCAAGCGTCTGAAGAAATCCGGTTATGCGATCGGTCGTGCACCGCTCGAGATGGACGAGTTACTCGTCAAGCTCGAAGCATTCGCCAAGGGCGAGAGCTCGCACGCACTGACCAGCGCGCAGTACCGCGGTTTGATCAGCAGCAAAACCGCCGATCGTATCGATCGCTATTGGGGCGCTGCACCGGGCGATATCGCACCGGCGGGTCGCGATGCGCTGCGACTCGACACTTTGGAATATGGCAATGTGTTGCTCGGCGTGCAGCCACCGATGGGTGTGCCGGGCGATCCGATGAAGTTGCTGTTCGATCGAACTTTCACACCACATCATCAGTACGCCGCTTTCTACGCGTGGTTGAAGCAGGGCTTCAAAGCCGATGCGGTGATCCATGTGGGCATGCATGGCACGGCCGAATGGATGCCTGGCTTGCAGGCGGCGCTCACAGCCGATTGCTGGCCGGATCAGTTGCTCGGCAGTTTGCCGAACCTGTATCTGTATCCGCTCAATAATCCGGCTGAGGCGGCGATCGCGCGGCGTCGCGCCTACGCCACCATCGTAAGTCACGCGGTTCCGCCGTACGCGCGAGCGGGTCTCTACAAGCAGCTCGCACAGGTTCGTGCTCGGCTGGATGATCCGAACGATACGCTCGAGGGTTTGTTGCCGGAGCTCGTGCGTCTCGCCGATGAGTCGATCGATGCTTATCGTGTGAGAGTCCAAGCGTGGCTAGTCTCAATCGAAGATCGACTGATCAGCGATGGCTTGCATGTCTTCGGTCAGGCACCGGATCGACAGCGCGCTCGCGCCCTGATCGAAGCCTCGATGGAAGTACCACGTCGAGGCTTGGCTGGCTTCAGCGCCATCGCCCAAAATGTAGGACTCGAGTCTGCCACGGTACGCACGCTGCGCGATGCGCTCGTTGAGCGTTCGGTGCTTGGTCGCGAAGACCCCGTACGGGTGTGGCGTGAGCACGCTGCGCAGATTGCTGCGCCTGCTTCGCTCCTCGAGCACATCAATGAAGGTCGCGGCATCCTCACCGGTATGTCGCGTTGCGGCGAAGAACTCGATGCCTTGATGCATGCTTTGGATGGAGGCTACATCCGACCCGCCTATGGAGCGGACCCGGTGCGAGCAGGTGCTGCGGCGCTGCCGTCTGGGCGCAATATTCACGGCATCGACCCTTGGCGTTTGCCGACCGATCTCGCCCTCGAGCGCGGTCGGCGCATGGCCGAGGCTCTACTGCAAAAGCACCTCGTCGAGCATGGGTCGCTACCGCGCACGGTGGCGCAAGCGCTATGGGCTATGGATACCATCAAGAGCGAAGGCGAGGGGCTCGGGGTCGTACTGGCGTTGATCGGTGCCGAGCCGGAGCGCGACGGACAAGGCAAGATCTTCCGCTATCGATTGATTCCGCTGGAGCAATTGGGGCGTGCGCGCATCGACGTCTTGCTCGATGTGTCATCGATATTCCGCGATACCTTCCAAATGACGCTTGATCTGCTCGATGAGCTGTTTCGACTGGCGGCAACCGTCGATGAGCCGCGCGAGCAGAATTTCATCAAGGCGCATACCGACGATCTGCTCGCTGACGGGCGCAGCCTCGATGAGGCAACCGCACGGATCTTCACCCAGGCACCGGGTCTTTACGGCACCGGCGTGGATGAGCTGATCGAAGAGAGTCAGTGGGAAGAATCGGCTGAACTTGCCTCGATGTACGAGAAGCGAAACGCTTATACGGCAGGTGGCAAGCGCAATGGTGCGGCTGCGCCGGCCACGCTGAAAAACTTGTTGGGTAAGGTGGATCACGTCTTCCAGGCCATCGATTCGGTCGAATACGGTCTTACCGACATGACCCACTATTACGGGCACTCAGGTGCCATCCAGCTTGCCGCGCAAAAAAGCCAAAGTGGCAAAGTCCCGTTGACGTATGCCGAGACTTATACCGGCGATGTCAAGGTGGCAGGGTCAGACGAGTTACTGCGTATCGAGGCGCGCTCAAAGTTACTGAATCCCAAGTGGTACGAGGGCATGCTTGCCCATGGCCATAGTGGTGCTGCCGAGATTAGCAATCGCTTCACCCATCTCGTCGGTTGGGGTGCCATTGGCTCGGTCGATCAATGGGTATTCGATGACGCCGCGAAGACCTTTCTGCTCGATGAGTCCATGCGTCGACGTCTAGAGACAGCCAATCCGCAGGCGTTACGCAACGCCGTGGGTCGCCTCATCGAGGCCAATGGACGCGGTATATGGCAAGCAGACGCCGCGACGCTCGAGCGATTGCAGGGTCTCTATGCCGATATCGAGGATCGACTCGAAGGGGTGGGGGTCGCCGCTTGATCGTCTCGGTGTAAAGACCAGAGCGGTAACAGCATCAGCAGCGCGAAGAGCGCTCGCCAGATGAGATCCAGCGCGAGACCGAACCAGGATGTGCTGAAGATCAGCAGCGAGGCGGTCGCAACGATCCGTAGCGTTTCGACGAGTCGTGACTGCGATCTGGCTTCGAGCACGCTGCTCAAGCTCCAAACCCAGGCAACCAGGATGAGGGCGTATTGCGTGCGCTCGAGCCACTCGAGTTGCCGAGCGATCGCGATGAAATGGGTCGCCGGTGCGATTAAGAGCGCGTACTGCCACAGCGCATAGCGACGTGCAGCCTTGCTAGCCGTCGAGTCGTACCGTTGAAAATGGGTGGGCATCGGTGGCGGCTGTTTCCCGCGTCCTGCCGGCGGCTCGAACCAAACACCGATCGCCTTCCAGAGATTCGGTGCTGCCCGTGATCGCCGGGCGATGTCTTGATAGACGTTGAGGTTGCCCCATACCGCATCGTAACTGGCGAGCGGCGAGCGGATTCCATAGACGATCGGCTCATCGTCACGCTCCTCGACGAAAGTGCCGAACAGACGATCCCAGAGAATGAAGATGCCGCCGTAGTTGCGATCCAGACAGTAATCGTTCTGTCCGTGATGAACGCGATGATTGGATGGCGTGACGAGAATGCGATCGAGCACGCCGAGCTTGGGCACGAGTTGAGTATGTACCCAGTATTGGTAGAGCAGATCGATCAAGGCAGTAATCGTTCTGTCCGTGATGAACGCGATGATTGGATGGCGTGACGAGAATGCGATCGAGCACGCCGAGCTTGGGCACGAGTTGAGTATGTACCCAGTATTGGTAGAGCAGATCGATCAAGGCGACGACCGCAAAAACAAAGGGCGGAACGCCCGCTAATGCCATGGCGAGATAGAAGGGCCATGCCGTGAAAGCACCCGTTGCGGTTTGTCTGAGCGCCGTGGTGAGGTTGTAGTACTCCGAGGAGTGATGCACTTGGTGCGCGCCCCAAAGCAGATTGACCTCGTGGCCTGCGCGATGCACCCAGTAGTAACAAAAATCGTAGAACAGCAGTGCGAGCACCCACACCCACCACTCGTTCTGCGGCAGTGTTGTCAGTCGAAAGTGCTCGAATGTCCAGCTGTAGATCCCGACCGTGAGTAGGTACGTGAAGGCGCCGGCGATTTGACTGAGCACGCCAAAGTGCAGGCTGGTGACGCCATCAGCGATGTCGTAGGCGCCGGGAGCGCGGCGTCGTGCGAGCAGATACTCAGCCAAGATGCTGAGCATAAAGATCGGAATCGCGTAGGCAATCGGGCTCAAGACACGATGCTCCCGGCAGCTCGAATGCGGCGCGGTTGGTAGGGTAAAACCTCCAGAACCTCGCCGGCTTTCGTGCGTTGCTGAATACTCCGCCAGAAGTCCGCCGTCAGTAGATCGCCGTGGGTGCGCATGAAGGCCGCGCGCTGCAAGTTGTCGAAAGCCAGGAAGTTGACGAACGTCTCCGGAAACACATCGTTCTCGGCGACGTAGAACCAAGCCTCTGCCCGCATGTCGTCCTCGTCGTTGTCGGCTACAGGAACTTCCCGAAATCGACAATCGGTGACCCGACAGAGCTCGTCATAGTCATAAAAGATCACACGGCCATGGCGTGTGACGCCGAAATTCTTCAAGAGAAGATCACCCGCAAAGATATTCGAGCAGGCCAGATCGCGTATGGCTTGGCCGTAATCAAGAGCGGCTTTCTCGGCAAGGTCGGTCGGAGCCTCGCGTAGATACAGGTTCAGCGGGGTGATGCGCCGCTCGATGTAGACGTGATCGAAGATCAGATCTTCACCATCAACGTGCACCGTCGCTGCGGTTTCGGTCTGCAGTTCCTCGAGCAAGGCCGGCGCGAATCGATCGAGTGGCAGGCGCAGGCGCTTGAATTCTTGGGCATCGACCAGACGGCCGGCTCGGTCGTGCTGGAAGACAAATTTATATTTGTCGAGCACGTCCTGTCGAACGACGTTCTTCACCGGCGGGAACTGGTCGCGAATGATCTTGAAGACCAGATCCAGCGACGGCAACGTGAAGCACACCATGACGAGTCCGCGCTCACCCGGTGCATGCATGAACTGGTCGTCCGAGCGTGCGAGGTGGCTCATCAATTCGCGGTAACGTTCGGTCTTACCCTGCTTGGCGCGACCGAGCACCGTGAAGAGCTCCGAGAGTGGTTTGCGCGGCAAGATCTTTCGCAAGAAAACCACCGTCTCGACCACACGCTCGAGATCGACGTGGAAGTAGGTGCGGGTGAAGCCAAAGACGATGCTGACATCACTCTCGTGGAGCATGACGGCATCGACCAACATCCCGCGCTCGGTATTTTGTAGCGCAATCAACAGCGGGAGGAACCCTTCTGCCAGTTGGATCCGTCCGACTAGGTAGGCGCGAGTGCTCTGAAAAAACAGCGGCTGTAAGACCTCGATCTGTCGCACACAGTGATCTGCTTCGCCGAAGCCACCATTACGAAGTACCTCAGCGATATCACTCGTCGTGTGTCGAACGCTGCGATCAAAATCGATCCAGCGACAGCGCAGCGGAAGTTCGCCGAGTAGATCCTCGATCAGTAGCGACAGATCGCCGCGATTGACGTAATGCCGCAGTTCGGCGGCTTGTTCGGCGTCGGCCAGAGGATCGAGTTCGAGCGCAGCGAATTCGAGGTCGGTGTCGGCGCCTCGCGTACCGAAGAGACGGCGTGACACCGAGCTGAAGAAGGTGCGAACGAAAGCCGCATCAACGGTGCCGACGAGTCGATTCGAAAATCGATCACGGATCTGCGACCACCGCTGCCGGTCTTGCGCTGATTCGCCGAGCGCCTGCCGCATGT
>Ga0208022_1000824_pt1 | contig 9700 bp, 7 predicted proteins | sample ColrivemetaGS747_FD_187622 | JGI IMG/M metagenome (GOLD analysis project Ga0208022, IMG submission 187622) | Estuarine microbial communities from the Columbia River estuary - Freshwater metaG S.747 (SPAdes) (version 2) | ecosystem: Environmental > Aquatic > Marine > Intertidal zone > Estuary ...
CAGCCCTTACGTCTTTTGGTAATGACAACTTAAATTCAATGGTTGCAAAAGCAATGAAGGCGGCCCGCGATCGTTCGCAGGAATTAGCGTGAAACGCTTACTTTCCTTAGTTTTGATCGCAGCTTTTCTCTTCACACCAGCAGCTAACTCTGCTCCTAAGAAAATCTCTGTAAAGCCTATGCAGCTTGTAACAACTGTGGGTACACCAGATGAAGTAAGCGGAGTAGTGATTTCTGGCAAGAGTTTGATTGTTTATGGAAGCAAGGCGTCTAAGGCATATGCACGCGCAGTAGATACCACCGGAAAAGAGTTGTGGAACCTTTCTTTAGATCAATCACCCGCATCGATTGCTACCGCTGCAGCAGTAGATTCAGCAGGCGACATTTGGATAGCAGGTGCGACACCTTTAGCGCTGGGTTTAACTCCACCAAGTCCAGCAGCGACCCCGGTAAATCCTGATAATGCTGCTGCAACACCAACGACAACTGTTGGCAATCTTCAAGCGGTAACGATCTGGAAACTTACTGCTGCGGGCGTTCTAGCTTCCACAAATACCTTGCCAACAAGTTCAGTTGTATTTCCAACTGCCATCTCTGTAGATCGCAATGGTGCATCCATTGTTGGAATCATCGGAACAGAGAAAGGTAGTGCTGGATTCTTTGTTAACTCTGATAAAGCCGGCGTATTTGGCAAACTCTTACAAATTGGTTCTGTTTCAACGACCACTGATGCAGTGGTACGCCATACAGATGGAAGTTTCACAGTGGCTGGTTCCAGCAGTGAAACTTTGGCTGGTAAGAAAGTTGCGGGCGCAACTGATGGTGTACTAATAAAGATTTCTAAGGCGTTGAAAATTACTAGTGTTATTCGAAGTTCAGCGGTTAAAGGAAAGCGAATCTGGAATAGTGCAACTTCTACTTTGCTATTGGGAGGCGAAGTTGTTGCTGGTGGAAAAACGGAAACCGCAATAACAAAGTTTTCATCCTCATTTGCACCTACCTGGACCTATCGTTTTGCTTCAACAGGACCGGCAGTAACAGTTGGTTCGACATATGCAGCTTTTATCTCTACGGGTGCAACACCTCAACTCAATTGGAATCCCAAGGTTGCGACACCATTGCTTCTGACCTTTGATGCAAAAGGCGCTATTACAGCCGCTGATAGCGGGCCAATAGGGCAGAAAGAAGTGCTTGGAGCCGTACTTTCAAAGGAGTTAGGGCTTTTAGTGGTCACATCAAGCGCAGATACGGTTTCGATTTTTACCCTCATTCCGCGGTAACCTAAACCCCCGCACACACAGTGCGTACATTAGAAATGAGAGCGTGACATATGGGTTCCGTAATTAAGAAGCGACGCAAGCGCATGGCGAAGAAGAAGCACAAGAAGCTTCTGAAGAAGACTCGCATTCAGCGCCGTAACGCTAAGTAATAAATTACGGTTTAAGAAGTGCAAGCTTTCCATTAATAGTGGCAAGCAAATACTTGATTTTGTTTACAGTCACCCAAGCGCTCTGAGTAGGTTCAGAGCCTTGGGTGCTGCTAACTAAGCGGATTGCAGATTGGCCAAGATCCTTCTTGCTTGTATCTAGAGCACACAATCTTTCTTGGCAATTAAAGATAATTGTTTTTCCATCGGTAGCCAAGTATTTATCTGGTGTTCCAAAGTTTTCGGTGGTCAACTTGTAAATCTTTGTGGAATCCTTGAGCCAGCTCCAACGAATTTGATCTGGCTTTGGTGCCGACGCGGCAGAAGCTGCCAGCCACGTAGCAAATACACCGGCAGATGTTCTGGCTAGTGCAACATCAAATCCAAAGATAATTGCTTCATCAGTTGAAATATCTAGCGTTTCATAATTCCATGCTGTTGGCTCAATCGATGTCCGTGTTGCAATTCGAATTGCACCTGATGTTATTTCCTTTTTCTGATTCATCGAAACAACAGAGTCATATGCAATATAGGTCGTGTTGCCATCAAAAATTGCTTGAACATGGAAGCCAACGTCACCGGTTGTTCGACCATCGGTCTTGCGATCGCCATCTACTAATTCATAGCGCCAAGAAGCACTTTTGGTTTTAACCGCTCCGAGCAAAACTCCTTGGGACTCATCACGATAGAAGACTTGGACCGCACTTGCTGAGGCCACACATGCGTTGGCGACGCTTACATCACTAGAAGTTCGAACTCGAATTGGATCCTCGTAGTTGTTTACAGAAGGACCATTTCCATCGACCGTTTCGAAAGTGAAGTTCTTGCCGTTAAAAGTTGAGTACCGAAGATCTTTCTCAGTGGCATCGGTATAGAAAATATGCAGAGTTTGTTTCACGCCGCTGCCATTGACGCACATACTTATTGCGCCAGAAAGGTTGTGGGTTGTTCTTCCACTACTTCCACCAGCGCCGTCGATCGTGATCTTTTTCCAACTCTTGCCGTCAAATGTTGCAAGCTTTAGATCACCGCTCTTGGTATCGGTATAAGCAATTGCTGGTTTTCCGTTAAAGGTTGTGCTCGCAACAGTTTTTCCATCTGCACTGCTATCAAGAACCGAGCTGTTCCAAGCTGGTTGAGGTATCACTGGTTTAGTGATCGCAGGTTCAGAGCTACCAAGTGAGTTTCTTGCGATAACACTAAATGTGTAGGAAGTTCCATTCTTTAACCCTGTAATCAGGACAGGACTTGATTGAGCCTTCTTCTCTGCACCAGTCTTTAAGTTCTTTACAACATATTCAGTTACTTGAGCCGTACGTAGATTTGCAGGTGGATCAAAGGCAATTAACGCTGAAGAATTCGAAGTAAATGCTTGTGCGTTACGTGGTGAAAATGGAAGGTCTGTAGCTACTCCAACCGGAGGCTTGCTGCGCATATCTTCCATCATTGCAAGCAGAAGTGGCCCTGGCTCCTTAAATATTTCACCTGGATCAAGGCTTGGAGTCATTACAGAATCCGCACCTGACTTTGAAAAAGTGGCTTCATCTAAGTGTGAAGTTGATGAACCTGACTCGTAACGAGACGGTGTGTACATCTTGGGCTTAACGCCACCATTTGCTTTTATGCCCTGCGCACCGGACCACACCAAAGAAGTTGTTAAGGCAATACCTAGTTCTTTAGAAGGAGTTGGAAGATCGGCTAAGCGACGACCATCACTTGTTTGAAGGTATGCATCAAATGGAGTTGGCTGATCCAGACTTCCTAAACCAAAAAATGGATCGTAAGCATCGTTAGAGAGAAAACCTAGACCGTGACCAAGTTCGTGTAAGAAAACAGATTGCAAGTCATACTCATTACTTGATGGAAGACCATCACCTCTGGAATTCCATGTAGCTGCTGAATTAACCTGAATAACTATTTCAGGATTTTTCTTGTCTAAATCTTTTCCTGCCAAAGCATTAGCAAGTGCAGAGGGATACCAAAGCGATGGGTCAGGTGCACCAGTAAAGGCAGAGAAGAAGCTGCCTGGACGCGCACTACCCAAAACGCCCCATGAACTTGAACGCCCCCATGATGCATCTACCGAGATAACAACTGAAGATTTAAAGTTTGCAGACCAAATATCGATCGAGGCCTGAACCTCTTTCTTTGCCCACTCTGGAAAATTGTTGTACTTGACCTGAAAATTAGATTTAACTTCGAGGTTCTTGCTTTTCGTTGGGCTTGGAACTGTCGTTGAGGATTCTGTACCTGCATAGATATGGCCCCAGGTTGTTGCAGGGATTTGTTTGAAAGCCAGTGCAGGTGCAGAAGGTGCAGTTAACAGGGCAAGAATCAATGCGCCAGCAAGAGCAAAAGGCCCCATTTTCTTAATGCGCATCATGGTCACACGCTATCAGGGCTCAATGCGTGGTTTAAGGTCAGGGGTAGGAAATATCTATTCTCTATGCAAATTAGCAGGTTAGAAAGGGCGAATTAATGACCATCGTGACAATTTATGGCCGAACTGGTTGCCATCTTTGTGAAGATGCATTAAAGGTTTTACAGTCCCTTAAAGATGAATTGAATTTTGAAATTGAAGAGATTTTGATTGATGGAAATGAAGAGTTACAAGGTTTATACGGTGAACAGATTCCAGTTACACATATCGATGGAATTCACCATGATTATTGGCGAGTAGATCCAGAAAGATTTAGATCTTCCCTTGAAAAACATCGTCAGCGTCAATAATTTTGTAAGAATAACCTTGTTCAGCTAGAAAGCGTTGTCGGTTTTGCGCAAAATCTTGATCGATAGTGTCACGTGAAATTACAGAATAAAACTTAGCTCCACGTCCATCTGATTTTGGACGCAGGATTCGACCTAAACGTTGCGCTTCTTCTTGGCGGCTACCAAATGCACCAGAGACCTGAATCGCAATAGTTGCATCAGGCAAATCAATGGAAAAGTTAGCTACTTTAGAAACTACTAAACACTTAATCTCGCCAGATCTAAACTTATTAAAAAGAATCTCTCGCTCTTTAATTGGCGTTTCACCCTTGATCAATGGCGCCCCTAGAACTTCTGATAATTCATCAAGTTGATCAATGTATTGACCAATTACCAGAACCTGGTCATCTACATGTTTTTCAACTAAAGCTTCAACTACATCACGCTTTGTGCGTGTGGTTGCACAGTTTCTGTAGCGGTTCTCGGGTTCGGCGGTTGCATATGCCAGACGCTCAGTTTCGGTCAGATTAACGCGAACTTCAATACATTCAGCGGGAGCGATATACCCCTGCGCTTCAATCTCTTTCCAAGGAACATCAAATCTCTTTGGACCAATAAGCGAGAAAACCTCACCTTCCATGCCATCTTCTCGTACCAAAGTTGCAGTTAGACCTAAACGGCGACGCGATTGAATATCTGCAGTAAAACGGAAGATTGGCGCTGGTAACAAATGAACTTCATCGTAAATAATCAAACCCCAGTCATATGAATCAAAGAGATCCAAGTGGGCGTAAACACCATTCTTTTTCTTAGTCATGACTTGGTACGTCGCAATAGTTATTGGGCGAATCTCTTTCTTTGAACCTGAATACTCACCAATTTCATCTTCATTTAAAGTTGTGCGCTTGAGTAACTCATCACGCCATTGACGTGCGGCAACAGTGTTGGTTACCAAGATCAACGTTGTAGCTTTGGCGTGCGCCATCGCAGCTGCGCCAACAATTGTTTTTCCCGCACCGCACGGAAGAACAACTACGCCTGAGCCACCATGCCAAAATCCCTCAGCAGCTAACTCTTGATACGGACGGATCTTCCAATCCTTTTGCACCAAGCTAATCTCATGGGCTTGTCCATCTACATAGCCCGCGAAGTCTTCAGCTGGCCAACCTAAACGCAAAAGTGATTGCTTAATCTGGCCACGTTGACTTGGCAAAACAGTAATCGTTTCGGCATCAATGCGTGCACCAAGCAGTGGAGCAATTTTCTTTGCACGAATCACTTCTTCAAGAACAGCAGTGTCCGTTGTAATCAAAATCAATCCATGAACTGGATCCATTTCAAGTCGCAAACGACCATACCTTGACATTGTTTCGGCAACATCAATAAGAATTGAATGAGGCACTGCATATCTCGAATACTTAATTAAGGTGTCGATGACTTGTTCTGCATCATGTCCTGCAGCGCGGGCATTCCATAAACCCAGCGGTGTTAAGCGATAGGTATGAATATGTTCGGGGGAGCGCTCTAGTTCAGCAAAGGGAGCGATTGCTCTACGACACTCAACTGACATTGGATGGTCGATATCGAGCAGAAGCGTCTTGTCGCTCTGAACAATTAGTGGACCATCAGTCATTAAGTAAATCCTTTATTAGTGCGTTTAATAGTTTGCTGCGATCTTCAAGGGTACTGATGTCTACCGATTCATGCGCAGCGTGGGCACCATCTCCAACTGCGCCAAGACCATCTAGAACTTGCGCGCCTGCTGCTGCAGCAAAGTTTCCATCACTTGCACCGCCAACGGATGCATGGCCAAGTGGCGGCATTCCAAGTGATTGAGCAACTTTTTCAGCTCGCTCGTACAAAGCCATAGTTGATGAAGTTTCCAGCGGTGGACGATTGAAACCACCAGTTATTTCATAACGGGCAGCTGCATTTACTGGCTTCAAAGCTTTGATTGCAGCATCTACGCGCTGTAAATCTGCCATCGAATATGAACGGATATCAATATCAAGTACAGCCAAATCTGGAACAGTATTTGTTGTGTTTCCGGCGCGTAATGTTGTTGGAACAACGGTGGTTCCGTGTTCAGAATTTTCCATCGCTGCGATTGCTAAAACCGCATGAGCAATTTCAGTTGTTGCGTTAATGCCCTTTTCTGGTTCCAGACCGGCATGTGAAGCTTTGCCATGAATCTTTACTTGGTACATCGCTGTACCTTTTCTTGCAGTTTTCACTTTTCCATTAAGCGTTGCCTCTAAAACTAAGACAGCTTTTGCTTTTGCTGAAATCTCTTTGATGAACTCTTTGGTGGTTGCACTGCCAGTTTCTTCATCTGTTGTTGCAATGAGCGCGGCGTTGCCGGTGATTCCCTTCATTGCATACAAAGCTTGAATGAATCCTGCCTTCATATCGAAAATTCCTGGGCCACGCGCTACGTTGCCTTCGACTTGCCATAAAGGTTGAAATGAACCCTTTGGCCACACGGTGTCTAGATGAGCAAGCACAACTACATCAGGAGTTGAAGAACCCCACCAAAAAACTGGACGGCCATTTACTTCACGAATCTCAGCGGGTTTTCCCAGAACTCTTGTAGCAATTTCATTTGCCAATGCGATGACATCGCGGCATGCCTGAAGATCTTCAGATGGTGATTCCAACTTAACTAACGCTTCGAGGTCGGCCAACATGGGATAAGTCTATAGCGGCGCTACGCCAGTGATGCGTGGAATTCTGAAGGATTGGACCTCTCCCGTTGCATGATCCTTGGCAATCAAGGCGCCCGCACTAATGCGGATGGGATCGATTATTCGATGCGTAACTCCACCATTGTTATCGGCGTAGCCGATTGAAAGGGTTTTTTCATCGGTTATGTATTGGTTGAGAATTTCCATTGTTTCATTGGCAGTTGTACGTGGAAGTTGCCCTAAAGCTTCACTTGCAACTTGGCGAAGTTTAGATTGACGATGTGTTGATTTCTCGCCAGTACGCAAAACTCGTATTGCCGCGCTAATTACATCTGCTGTTGGTGTTTCAATTTCACCAATAATTCGCGGAGGTCTTGGTTTAGCAATTGAACGGTTAGATTTAGGTCCAGTCAACATCATTCCATTTGCTGATTCTCCGGCAGGCAAATAGCCAGCTTCTCTTAAGACGCGCATCGCATCAGTTGCATCCATATCGCAAATGACAACTTCAGGTGCGATTCGTCGCAAAGATAATAGCTCTAGCTTTTTGTCATTCATGATTTGAGAAATCAGTGCAGTATCTTCACAGCGAATGAATGAGGATGTATTGCCAACACGAAGTTTTCCGTGTTTCTTTGCCACATCAGCAATCAAATATTCAAGAGGTTGCGGCATCGGTGTCTTAGAAGTTTTAATAAGAAAACTCTTAATCTCATCACCTGTTTTGCCATGATCTAAAGCTCTACGAATTGTTGCCTCGGTAAACCGATAAACAGTTGCACCACCGCGACTTTCGATCTCAGCCATCATTGCTAGTGCTTGCGAAATCTCGTGTTCCAACGGTCCTGGCGCAATTGCGGTGTTATCACTCTGAATCAAAATGTGATCCACCGTCTTTGGTAGATCCTCATTAATTGAACTGAGGTCATCACCGTTGAGAAATTCAAGACCAAACTTTGAGATCGCACCTTGCCCGGTTATTCCTAACCATTCCGCTTCACGCAGCGTCCATTCAGCTAACTCTTCTTGCAATGATGAGTTTCTGCGCACAGGTGCCCGCCATGAAATAACCTCTTTGAAACTCTTCCATTCTGGTGCAATACCTTCGTTTTCACGCAATAGATCTAGTGTTAAAGCGCGCACGCGGGCAGCATTTACTCGATCTAATTCTGGCCCAAGTGCAGCAACATTTTTTGCCTCTGCTCGACCTACTAATCCGCTAACGCGCGAGGTTATTAACCATTGAGATGCCAACATTTGCCAACGATCGGCGGGAGTCTGCATCAACCAGATATCAAATTTATTGCTGGGCAGAATTCTTTCATCAGCATCGATACTGACAAGAGAGGCCAGGTACGCAAGTTCTGCAATAAATGCAGTGCACGATTCATCAACACCTAAGTGATTTGAAATGATTTTCAGTTCTCTAACTCCCAGACCACCGGCCCTTAATGCATCTGCAGGTTCATCTGCCCAAAAGTTAAGTAACTCTTCAACCCAGCGAAGAACGGTTGAAACATTTGCAATTGCCGCAAGATTTACTTGCCTTTCATCTCGCTTGCTACCGTTTAACTTCGGTTGATTGATAAAACGTTCTTTGTGAACTTTTCCGCCGCGAAGATGAATTGCAACATCACGAGTCAAGATCACGGTTCGTTGATCAAGTGGAACGAGAAACTTCTTTTCTAGAAGCCAACCAACTCCGGGACCGGGGTTTTTTATATCTCCAACACTTCCACGCGGAGGTCCCCACGTTAAACGATCCAAAACTTTCTTTGCATCCGCTGGTGCATCATCTAATTCACTTAGCTTTAACTTGGCTAAGGATGCTGGCCCAAGACCAGCAGGCTCTGCGCCCATTACTTCTCGCAATTGTGTTGGTAAGCGCATTCCATCATCTGATGGGTAGATCAAACCGATCATTACTAAATGTGCCAGCGCAGTTTTAGCTTCCTTTTCAGTCAAAGCAATAACTTGTTTTTCGCTGAAAGGCTCATTTATTGAGGCAGCAGCTTCTAATACTTGGTACTGCCATTGGTTAAGTGAATCAATGGCACGGGCAAGACTCGGGGCAGAACAGGCGCGAACTGCAAGAGATGCAATATCTGAAGGCACCGGGGTAATCAGATCTGGACGGGCGTTAAAAAGATTTAAGAAGGCAGCATCATCAACACTACGTAGGTAGTCGGAGAAGGAGCGCATTTCCATAACTTGCCTACATTACTGGCATATTGGGTGTACTTGTTAATCAGCCTCTACGTTTACGCGGAGTAAGCCAGGTTCCAAGAGCGGCCAGGCGAACAACGACTGGCGAGATAGCTTTACCAATGAAACGTGCTTTACGAAAGTCATGAATCGGCCAACCTTCTGCCATTGCACGCAAACCCAGCAGGGCATCGGGATTAATTGCCGATGGATGTCCAACACATTGCAAAAGCGGAAGATCATTGTTGCTATCTGAAAAAGCTAAGCACTCTGTTAGGTCAAACCCTTTTTCTTTTGAAAGCAGTGTTACAGCAATTGCTTTTTCTTTTCCATGTAACAAAGGACCATTCATTCGACCTGTGTAAACACCATCACTGATTTCTGCTTTGCTGCCGAGCGCGCCAGTTAAACCTAATCTATGTGCAATGATAACTGCCATATCTTCTGGAGCTGCTGTAACTAAATAAACTTCGATACCTTCGGCAACTAAAGATTGAGCAATATCAATTGTTCCTTGCCATATTGCTGGCGAGACATATTCATCATAAATCTCTTGAGCAATTGCCTCGATATCTTTGACGTTGTGGCCGCCAATGAAATCTGTTGCCGCGTCCTGAAATCTCTGAATCTCTTCTTTGTTTTCTTTGCCCGTTAAGCGAAATCTCAGGTTTGCTAAA
>Ga0208022_1000825_pt1 | contig 9674 bp, 7 predicted proteins | sample ColrivemetaGS747_FD_187622 | JGI IMG/M metagenome (GOLD analysis project Ga0208022, IMG submission 187622) | Estuarine microbial communities from the Columbia River estuary - Freshwater metaG S.747 (SPAdes) (version 2) | ecosystem: Environmental > Aquatic > Marine > Intertidal zone > Estuary ...
AAAACCCTTCTTAAAAGAATCGTTTCTCCTTTAGTCATTGCATTTGGCACCACGAGTAGCGAGGCTGTTTTCCCAAAATTAACTGAAGAACTAGAGCGTTTTGGTATCAAAGACCGCATTGTTTCTTTTATGTTGCCTTTGGGTTATTCCTTTAATTTAGATGGCAGCATGATGTACATGACTTTTGCCAGTATTTTTATTGCGCAGGTTTATGGCATCCCACTCGATACAGGTACCCAACTCACTATGTTACTCGTTCTGATGCTCACTAGTAAAGGTATTGCTGGGGTGCCAAGAGCAAGTTTGGTGGTGGTAGCCGCAACCTGTGGTATGTTCAATATTCCAATTGAGGGTGTGGCGCTGATTTTACCAATTGACCATTTTTGCGACATGTTCCGCAGTGCAACTAATGTACTCGGCAACTCTATTGCTACAGCTGTAGTTGGGCAATGGGAAAGTAAAAACGAGTAAACTAAAAGTTGTTCAGGATCTCTTTGAGCGCGCTTGCATCAATGTCGTGCGTACCCTCAAATTCATGTACGGTAAAACTTTGTTGGCGGTAGTCATTTATTGTATATTCTCTTGATTCTCCGACAAAATAGGGGTCGGCTTTTCCAAGGACAAAATGAAGTTTTGAGCCTTCATGAAAGTGACTTTTTTCTACATCTGGCGGAAACACACTTGCCCACAAAATTAATTTTGAAAACAAAGCAGGCTCGGCTTGATACAATCTGGCAGCCGTTGCGCCACCTTGTGAAAAACCCAATAAATAGAAAGAAGCACCTGGGTTTTCTTCACTTACTTTTTCTATCAATTGTCTGAGATAGCGGGTGTTTTCTTCAATGTCTTGTTCGCGCCATTCTTTGGTCATCCAGGAGGCGCCAACCCGACCGCTGCTCCCTTCGAGATAAAATCTGTGGGGGCCTTCTGGAATGATGAGCCCGAAGTCATTTTCAAAGGACAAGAACTTGCGATAAAAAAAGCGCCCCAGTTGGCCATAGCCATGCAGAGCAATGAGGATATACTTTTTGTCGGCAATTCCATTTCGATAAAAGCGCCTTTTTTGAGTAAAATCCAGTTGCCCTTCTGTCATTAGCGCTGAACGTGTAGTTTTTTAGTCAGTTGCGAAGGGCCCGAAACTATTTTTACAAAGTAGGTTCCTGTTGCTAATTTTGAACAGTCAATTACTTCATTGGCCTTGCTAGAATAAAATGCGAATAGCAACTTTCCTTGGAGATCAGTGATGACAATTGTTTTATCCTGAGTCAAATTAGTTCCAATTACAAAAGAACTCGAAGTCGGATTCGGATAAATATCGAATTGGATTTGATTTTCATAAAGACCCGAAATATCAATACCTACACAATTGCAATTGACATCTAAAGAGTCATTGATGGTCATTGTATTGCCGTCATCGCAAGGGCTGCCAGGTAAAATACAACTGTTGTCATCTATGTTGGCTAACGGATTGTAATTACAAGCATTCGGATCCATACAACCGCTGACGTAAAGGGTACCTACACAATTGCAAAGAGAATCGAGTAGGTCATTGAAGGTATCTGGGTTGTTGTCATCGCAAGGGGTGTCTGGATAAATACAAGTGTTGTCATCCATATTCGCCTGCGGATTGTAATTACAAGAATTGGGGTCCATGCAGCCTTGTACAATCAGGATACCAGCACACAAACAATCAGGGTTGATCGAGTCGTTCATGGTATTTGGGTTGTTGTCATCACAGGGCAAGCCTGGGAATAAACAACTGTTGTTGTCTACATTGGCCAGCGGATTGTAATTACATGCTGCTGGGTTTGTGCAGCCGGGTACGATGAGCTCCCCAACGCAATTACAATTTGGCCCAATGCTGTCATTGATGGTGTTTGGATTGTTGTCATTACAAGGTGTTCCGGGCAATATGCACGAGCCATCGTCTACCGTTGCCTGCGGGTTGTAGTTACATGCATTTGGATTCATACAACCAGGAATACTTGTAACTAATTGCCCAACACAGTTGCAATTTGCATCAGTGCTGTCATTTATTGTCAATGGGTTGCCATCATTACAAGGTGTGTTCGGGTACAAGCAACTGCCATTGCTTACGGTAGCCAAACAGTTGTAATTACAGGAAAGCGGATCCATGCAACCTGCAACCGGAGTAGCTGCACCATAAGCATAGCGCGCTACCGCGTGCTGGGTATTGGTTTGAGCGCTGAAACCGGCAAGTACAACTTTGTTTCCAGGATACAAATCCATGCCGTAGGCGTCGTCCCAGGCGGTGCCGATGCTGGTAATGGTGTGTCCGTTGGTGCCGAAAGTATTGTCGATGATGCCGTTAGAGTTGTATTTAGAAATGATGAAATCGCGCGCTGCGCCAATGCCGGCCGTTCCTGTAGTCCCACAAGCTAGCAGTGAACCATCCGGGTGAATCAAAAGTTCGTAGTAGGTATCGGCCTGAACAACGTCTACAATTGAACTACCAGCTGTCCCAAAGGTCGTGACTAACCCTCCATCAGTGGTGTTTCTGGCTTGTAACAAGAAATCCCAAGGGCCAACATTATTTTGCCCTGCCATGATCAATTTAGTTCCGTCATATTCAATATCGAAAAACCGGGCATTAAAGTTCATGGGAATAAGCACACCGTTGCTTCCAAATGAAGTGTATGGAATACCTGTCGATGAAACTTTAGCCAACAGCGGGTAATAAACGTTATTGATATACGCATCGCCGCAAATGAAAATATCTTGGTTATTGCCAATGACCGCACTCTGCCCAAAGCAAGAAGCGCCAGTGGCATTTTGGAAAACTGTTGTGCCGCCTGTACCAAACGACACATCTAATTGTCCGTTCATGTCGCATTGGGTGAGTGCCAAACGATTGGTTGTGAAGCCAGGAACCTTCGATACGCCAATAAGGATGATTTTATTATTTTGAATTAAAATCTTGCGCGCATAATCTTCGCCCGAACCAATATCGTTATGAAAAAAACCGTTCACGCCAAAAGTCTGATCCAATGTACCGTCACTATTGAGTTTGAACATGGTAAAACGCGGGTTGGCTGCGGTAATTGAGGTTGCACCTGCAACTAAAAGTTGTCCGTTTGGTAAAAGTTCTATGTCGTAAGCAAAACTAGATCCACCTGGCGAATTGTATAAGTAATAGCCATTTGTTCCAAAAGTGTTGTCAATGGTACCGTTGCAATTGAGACGAACGACAACCATTCCCAAGCTCGAGGTGAGCCCTGATGTACCGCAATACACCATTTTGCCATTTGGAAGCGTCACTACATCTTGCGCATTGTCCATGTAGTTGGATGCAACGGGTCCGTAGCTGGCGTAACCAACTGTTGCAAAGGTCGGGTCAAGAGAACCAGGTGCTTGTCCGAAGAGGTTGAGTGCATAAAAAAGCGCAATGCAAGTAATGAATAGCTTCATGGTTGAAAATTTTAAGTGTCGTAAATTTAAGACTATATTTGAAGGTGCGAAAATTTATACTCCTCAGTTTCGTGGCACTTTTAACCTATCAGTTTGTGGGTTTCTTCACTTTTGTGGAAATTGAGCACTTTCTCATTCGCAAGCAAATTAAAAAGGCAATCAAGCTCTCTGTACCCGAAAATCAATTGATTCATTTTCATTTTACAAGCAAAGAAAGTCAAAGTTTACAATGGGTAAAGCCGCACGAATTCCGATTGAATGGCCGTTTCTATGATGTGATTCACAAATCAAAAGTGAAAGGCATTTGGTATTTCAAATGTATTGATGACATCCAAGAAACAACACTTTTCCAAAAATTAGATTCCTACACGGCTTTTAATTTAGTTTCCAACGCACCAAATCATCCGGTGCACGGTTGGCTTAAACTTATGAATGAGCCAATGGAGCCCATTCAGGCATTTCAGTATAATTACAAAGGTTTTGATCAAAACAATTCACAAATAAAGAAGGGGTATCTCAATCTGTATCTCACTAGAGCAAATTCCATATTTGCCCCTCCTCCGGAAGCTTAAAAAGTACTTTGTTTCTTTTGTATTTTTTAAAATTCAACTTTCAAATCATGAAAACAAAATTGTTATTCCTCATAATAGGATTAACCCATTTTTTTATGGGGCAAACCCAAATTACCATACAAATTCGTGATGCCTATACTTTCGAGTCGATAAATGGCCTGTCCTTTAAAACCAAAGGCAAACTCAGTGAACAAACGAATGCACTTTATCAGATTGAGTCAGCACAATTTCCGCTCGTTATCGAAATCATACATCCTGATTATGAGCCCTATCAATTGAATATTCCAAATTCAGGAAGTGCAGTCGCAATTACAGTTTACATGACTCCGAATACCCAAACGGAGAATGAAACAGTAGTTTCGGCCAACAAGTCTCTTGAAAAGCGCAAAGATGTGGCGCAAAAGATCCAAGTCATTCGATCGTCGGAAATACAATTTCAACAACAGACCTCAATGGCCGATGTCTTGGCCAATTCTGGAAACGTATTCGTACAGAAAAGCCAACTTGGTGGCGGGAGTCCGATCATCAGGGGCTTTGAAACCAATAAGGTACTTTTGGTTGTGGACGGAATCCGCATGAACAATGCCATTTACCGTGGCGGACACTTGCAAAATGTCCTGACCTTAGATCAAGCCAATCTGGATCGTACAGAAGTGCTTTTTGGCCCTGGTTCGGTTATATATGGTTCTGATGCCATTGGTGGCGTCATGAGTTTTCAGACCAAAAAACCGCAATTAAGTACAACTGATGAGCTGCTTGTACGAAGCGGCGCATATCTTCGTGGCTTTTCAGCGGGTGCAGGTTTTGCAGCCAATGCGCAAGTCAATGTAGGCAGCAAGCGCTTGGCTTCCTTTACCTCCATTTCTTACTCCAATTTTGGGGATTTACGTCAAGGTAAAAATAGATCAGAAGCCATGGGAAATTTAGGTTTTAGACCGTGGTATGTATCCAGTATAAACGGAATGGATAGTATGGTTGTCAATAACGACAGTACATTACAAGTGCGCTCGGGCTATACGCAATACGATGTGCTTCAAAAATTGAGTTTTGTTCAAAAGCCGGGTGTGCTGCACCACCTGAACTTACAATTATCCAATTCTGGTAATATCGACCGTTATGACCGTCTCACGTTGCTATCTGGTAGCAAACCGAGATTTGCAGAATGGTATTATGGTCCTCAATTTCGCTTACTCGCGGCTTATACACTTGAGCTGACCAATGCGACTTCCTTTTATGACAACGCAAGGTTAATTGTTGCTTATCAAGGTATCGAAGAAAGCCGAATCGACCGTAGGTTTCAGCAAGTTTCTCGCAATCACCGCATAGAGCAGCTCGATATTTATACTTTTAATGCGGACTTCATGAAAAAAATGGGTGCGCATGAGTTGCGCTATGGTGCAGAAGCATACCTGAATAAAGTACATTCTACTGCCTATACAGAAAATATCATCACTGGTCAACAAACTAGTTTGAATACGAGGTATCCTGACGGTGGTTCAAGCATGCAAGGTGCCGCGCTCTATGCTTCACATACTTATGAGTTTTCTAAAAAGTTGATCCTCAACGATGGCATTCGTTTTTCTCAGGTGAGTTTACAGGCACGATTCAATGACCAAACTTTCTTCCCTTTTCCTTTTGCTTCAATTGACCAGCAACACTTAGCGCTTAATGGTAATTTAGGACTCATTTTCATGCCACATCCAAAGTTGCGTTTGACACTCAACGGATCAACGGCATTTAGAGCACCTAATGTCGATGATCTCTCCAAGGTATTTGAGTCCGTTCCCGGTGCGGTGATTGTTCCAAATCCTGAACTTCAAGCAGAATATGCCTACAATGGAGAATTAGGTTTTCAATATAATTTCATGAAAAATAGTGCTATCGGCGTCAATTTGTATCAGACTTTTCTGACCAATGTACTCACCATCCAAAAAGCTACATTTAACGGTCAAGACAGCATTTTTTATGATGGGCAAATGAGTCAAGTCATCATGACCACCAACGGAGGGCGCGCATATGTGCGTGGTTTTGAGGCTTTTTTGAAAGCGCAATTGACGCAGCATTGGCAACTTTCAGGGACCTACAACTTTACATTTGGTCGCATCCTTACCGATTCTGTTCCGTATCCTTTGGATCATATTGCACCTGCATTTGGAAAATTGAGCCTGAAGTACCAAAAGCATAAATTACAAATGGAAGGATTTGCCATGTATTCAGGTTGGAAACGCCTGGAAGATTACAATATGGTAGGTGAAGATAACTTTGCGTATGCCACTCCAGAAGGCATGCCGAGTTGGTACACGCTGAATTTGAGAGGAAGTTATATGTTGAGCAACCAACTCAGTATTCAATTAGCTTGCGAGAACATTCTAGACCGGAATTACCGCATGTTTGCTTCAAACATTTCAGCGCCAGGTCGAAATTTCATTTTGACGCTGCGCGGCAGTTTCTAAATAGCATCTCTTTAAATAGAAAGGCGGAGCTTTGCTCCGCCTTTTTTATTTTGAATCCTTGGTTGCGTATTTTGCTTCGCTTTCCAGGTAGAAAAAGGTGTATTTGATTTTTTCTAACGGTTTTACTTGAGGGATAAAAGTGTTTGGATCAGCGCCATTTGGCAGCGTTTCTAAATTGGCCTCCATCACAAAAATATTTTTTTGCGGTCCGTAGGAGCCAGCTCCATATTCGAAATGATAGGCCTCGGTAATTGGCGTGCCAAGCCCATCAAAATTTTTGAATTGGAAAATACGTCGAGGGGTATGATTGCTCACTGTGTAAAAATCTTTGTAGCTCGCATTTCTGATTCTAAAATCAATGAGTATGTCTTTGTAGTTTGGTGAACTGATATTTTCAAAACTGACTTGAAGCGGTAGCAACGGAGAGGAGGGAATGGCAATTGGCGGAGACAGCATATCTAATTTGCCGTCAAAAAAGAAAAAGTAGTTGAAGTTGCCCATAAAGCCGAGTTCTGCTCGTTTGGCTGGGTTAGGCGAGGCCATCGCTTCTTTCATGGCATAATCCAGTCTGTTGACGGTGACAATTGCATCTTCGATACCATCGGCATCGAGTTGTGCACGATAGATTTTTAAATCGAATTTTTCATTGGCCTGGATGCCGAGTTTGGCACGCACCATTCGATCTGCATAAGTGGCAAGTGTTTGCTGACCTTTAAGTGCTGGCCCTTCAACAGCTTGTGGGTCTTGGTTTGGCTTCTCTTCTTCCTTACAGGACAACAAGAAGACTGGTATGAGGAGTAATAGGTATTTCACGATACAAATATAAGGATGTCTTTTGAGAACGTTTATAAACAATGAAAAGCGTTTTGAAGCTAAAAAATGTTGATAACATCAAAATATTTTTACCAAACTTAAATTCCTCATAATAAGAGGTATATATAGGATTATTTACTTTGTTGCATCAAGATTTGGAACAAATTTGAAACCTTGGCACAGTCCTTGGCGTAAGAAGCTCCAAACAAACAACAAACGACATGACCACAAGTATTCAATCTCTCCGCAGCAAATCAATTCGCCAAGCGAAATTGAAATTAGATCAGCACCGCGAATTGGGTGCTCAAAGTCCCTTAAATATTTTTGAAGTGGCCGATTTATTAGATCGCATTCGCTTCTCAGAAGAAAAGATGAACGAAGAACCGCAGGGTTTTGCACTCATCCTCAATTAATAGTTGATTATAGTTAGACAAAAAGAAGGACTCACTCGTGGGTCCTTTTTTTTATGCAATCACACCAGAACCAAGGAGTTCTTCTCCATTGTACCAAGCGGCAAATTGCCCAGGGGCAATCCCTTTTTGCTTGTTTTCAAATAGAATATAACAACCCGTGTCATTTTTGAGTAAAGTTGCTTTTTGCAAGGGCTGGCGATAGCGGATTCTGACCAGGCATGGCAAGAGTTGTTTTAACTCAAATTCTTGGACTTTATTGACCCAAGAAATACTGTTTTCATCTAGTTTTAAAGCCCAACGATTAAGCCCGGGGTGCTGCTCGTTTTGTCCGCTATATACAATGTTATGGATGGTATCAATACCAATCACAAAACTGGGTTCAGGTCTGCCTCCAATATGCAAACCTTTGCGTTGGCCAATGGTGTAATAATGTGCACCCTGATGAGTTGTCACTTCTTTACCATCAGTCAATTCAAAATGAAAAGGTTTGGAAAGTAATTCGATATTGGAAGCGATGGGTTGAAGGGTTTGGTATGCTTTGAATTGATCGAGATCCGAGGGTACTTCAATAACAGGTCCAATTTTAGGAGCTAATTGTTGCTGAAGAAAAGTAGGTAGCGCAATTTTTCCTACAAAACAAAGACCTTGAGAATCTTTTTTGTCTGCGGTAATGAGACCATATTCTTGAGCAATTTGTCTTACCTCAGCTTTCTGGAGCTGCCCAATTGGGAAGAGTGCTTTGGAGAGTTGTTCTTGGCTCAACTGACACAAAAAATAGGATTGATCTTTGCCTGGGTCTGCACCAGCAAGCAAACTGAAACTGCCGTCCTCGTTTGTGCGTTTTTGACAATAATGCCCAGTGGCCACATAGTCGGCGCCTAATTCGAGAGCCGCTTTCAAAAAGACATCAAATTTGATTTCGCGGTTACAAAGTACGTCTGGATTAGGTGTACGGCCTTCTTGGTATTCGGCAAACATGTAATTGACAATGCGTTCTTTGTATTGCTCAGATAAATCGATGACCTGAAAAGGAATGCCGAGTTGTTGTGCAATGAGCAGCGCGTCGTTGGAGTCGTCTATCCAAGGGCATTCGTCGGAAAGTGTCACGCTTTGGTCGTGCCAATTGCGCATGAACATGCCGATGACTTCGTAGCCCTGCTGTTGCAATAACAATGCAGCCACACTAGAGTCAACACCACCCGAAAGACCAACTACAACCCGTTTCATGGGGCAAATTTAAGCGTTATCAACGGATCAGGTGGATAAAGCCTTGTCTTTTCTCGTCTCCACTCGTAAAGAGATAGAAATAAATGCCTTCGGCAAGGAGCTCTCCTTGGTCGTTTATTCCTTCAAAAGCTTTCTGTGAGGTACTTGTTTCAAAAACGACTTGCCCCCAGCGGTTGAGAATTTGCAAATTAAAGCTCGCACAATTTTCGTAAAGCGAATCTATTTGCCATTTGTGGTTTTCTGCCGTACTATTTGTAGAGATGATATTCGGAAAAATGAGATTGGGAAGCGTGATCGATGGAATGATGTCAATGGAGCCATTACTTGTATAAGAACAGCCGTTTTGAAGATTTAGTACAAAAGAGTAAGGATAGCTTCCGGCTTGTTGGAAAGTGAGGGTTGTTGGGTTTTGAGTTAAGGTTTGATTATTGATATCCCAACTGAAACTTTGAATATTTGTAGGGTTCACATCAAATAACGCTTCAAAAGTAGCTTGTTGTCCGCAAGTATCTTGACTAGAAAGCACAATTTGAGGTACCTGAAGCAATTGAAAATTTTGAGTACTTGTGTCTGAACAACCCGCAGATGATTCGATAATCAGGGTGCTTGTATAGCTGCCACTTTGACCATAGGTATAACTCGAAGGAAAAGCACTCAGGCTTTGCCCATCTCCGGGTAGAAAGGTGGTTTGAAGGGTGGTTCCGGGGAGTGGTGTTCCGGCCCATGTACTTTGGTTACTGAAATTCACAGTTTGGCCATCACAAAGT
>Ga0208022_1000835_pt1 | contig 9561 bp, 7 predicted proteins | sample ColrivemetaGS747_FD_187622 | JGI IMG/M metagenome (GOLD analysis project Ga0208022, IMG submission 187622) | Estuarine microbial communities from the Columbia River estuary - Freshwater metaG S.747 (SPAdes) (version 2) | ecosystem: Environmental > Aquatic > Marine > Intertidal zone > Estuary ...
AGACACTTAATAAAGTTTTAGAATTAAATTAAATATGAGTAATAAGAAAAAGATTTTATTTATTACCCCACACTTAAGTACAGGTGGGGCACCTCAAGTCACACTTAATAAAATACAATTATTAAAAGATGAATACGAAGTGTTCTGTATTGAATACTCATTAATCGCGTGGACATTCGTTGTCCAACGAAATAGAATTATTGAATTACTTGGTGATAATTTCGTGTCATTACCCGAAGATAAAACATCTATTTTAAAAATAATAGATATTATTAAACCTGATGTTATTTCATTTGAGGAGTTTCCAGAATTTTTCATGGACGACTCAATAACTAAAGAAATTTATAAGGGAAGTAGGTCTTATAAACTTTATGAAACAACTCATGATTCTAGTTTCCCTGTACATAAAAAAAGGTTTTTTCCCGATAAGTTTCACTTTGTAAGTGCTTTTAACGCATTTAGATACTCTATGTTTGATATTCCATATGAGATTATTGAGTACCCTGTTGATACTAAAGTAAAGAAAAAAAGAGAGAACCAAGAAAAATTGGGTTTAGACCCGTCTTGGAAACATGTTGTTAATGTAGGACTTTTTACACCAAGGAAAAATCAGGCATATCTATTTGAGATAGCACAAAGATTACGTGAATTTAAAATTAAGTTTCACTTTATTGGTAACCAAGCTGATAATTTTAAGTTTTACTGGGAACCATTAATGACCAACAAACCAAAGAATTGTGTTGTTTGGGGTGAGAGAGGTGATGTCGATTCATTTTTACAAGCATCTGACTTATTCTTTTTTGGTTCAAGGGGTGACCGTAACAATAAAGAGTTAAACCCAATTGCCATCAAAGAAGCGTTAGAATATAAAATGCCAATGATGATGTACAATTTGGACGTTTATTGTGGTAAATATAATACCGAAGAGTCCATAACATTTTTAACGGGTGATATTGAAACTGACGTTAAAAATATGGTAATCGCATTAAAACCTGAGAAAATGTTAAATATTGAAGATGATGAATTGATTATTATATCAACTTATCCTGATACCTCAACAAGAATTAAATTAACTAAAGAATGTGTTGAGTCATTTAGAAAAACTAAACGTAAGATTTTATTAGTATCTCACTATCCTGTTTCAGAAGAAATACAACGTATGGTTGATTATTATGTTTACGATGAAAAAAATGTGATGATAACCAACTCATATTATAATCATTTCTACAACTATAAACATAACTATGACGTTAATATTAACTTAAATGGTTTAGAAAAACCTAACCAGTCTTTGGCGGCAATGAATAACTTTCACAATGGGGTTAAATTTGCAAAATCAATTGGCGTTAGTAAAGTAATGATTGTCACTTATGATGTTATTTTACAAGACCAAGACCTCCCGTTAATTGAGAATTATTTTAATAAATTAGATGAATGGAAGTGTTGTGTCGCATTTATGGATACTGATTTAGGTAAAGGTGTTGAGACAACTTCTATGGTTTTCAGAACTGACTATTTCTTAGATATTTTCCCTGATATTAGAAACGAATTTACCTTTAATAAACAATGTGAATTAATAGGTGCTCAAAACTTCTTAGAGGATTATATGTATAAGACAATTAAAGATGAGGTTGGTCTTTGGGTTGTTATTAATCAAAGAACAATCTTACCAAACTCAGGTGTTGGGGTATCTTCATGTTCAGAATATATGTCGATTTTACCAATCGATGGTGAAGATAGCAAATTAATGTTTTATTTCTTTACATATAATATTGACGATAAAATAGTCCATGTTCGGATTAGTTCAAACGATATTGTTTATGATGAGGTTGTTAATAAAATTAGTGAAAGCAGAGAGATTCAAAAAGTTATTGAGTTTAAAGGTTACCCAATTACCGTAACGGTGGATAAGATTGATAATGGTGTTATATACAAATCAACTAATTATGAAATCAATTCAAATAATTTTAAGTCATACACAAAGAATGGTTATTTCAAATATAAAAACCAAGTAAAAAATCAGGTAACTGATTATAAAATTAAACTTATCCATTTACAAACAACGTTGAATGATGAACGAGAACAAAAATCTCGAGATTCATTATCTAAAGTGACTGAACATGGTATCGAATATGTGTTACATCAAAATGAACCATTTAGGTCTTTACCACCATCACATAATTGTCTTAGACCCCAATGCGTATCAATGGAGTTATTTAACGAGGATACCACAAAACTTTTGGGGACAGCATTAACACCATCACATTACGGATGTTACGACTCATTTAAAACAGGTATATTATCTGAGTTTGATAATGATTTAGATTTTCTAATTGTTTGTGAGGGAGATTGTATTATTGAGGTACCAATGAATGAGTTTATTGATAAGGTGAATGAATCGTGTAAAATTATTAATGATGAGGGTGTTGAGTATTTCTCATTCGGAGACACAAAGACTTTGGATTTTGGGTGGCATCAATCAAATGTAGTGAGGGAAATCCCTAATCAAGATTTAATGTTTATCACCGATAAAATTATTGGGTTACAATGTATAATGTTCCCTAAGAACACCAAAGAATTTTTATTCAATAAATTAAGAACTCATAAGTGGGACGCTGCGGACATTTATTTTAATACCATATTTGGGCACAACGGTAAAACAATGGGTATTTTAAAAGATAGGATAACGACTCAGGCAGATGGTGTATCTTTGATTGATAAAGAATTTAAAACATTTATTAAATAATGAAAAAATTAATAGTAATTGGTTCATACCCAAATACACCAAAAAAAGAAGAAGTACTAAAATCAGAAATCCAATCTTTAAAAGATATTGGGTTTGATTTTATGTTAGTTAGTCATTACCCAGTTTCTTCTGAAATACAACATATGGTGGATTATTACATTTACGATAAAAACCAAACCTTAACACCACTAGATAAAACAACTTATTATTGGTTTAAAACTGACATTTTTATTTTACGAGTTAATAATTCCAGACACGCATTACCTATTTGTCAAAATATGTATAATGCTTTCAAATTATCGGAAATTAAAGATTACGATTTCGTATTCTTCTCAGAGAATGATAATATCTTTTCTAAAGAAGATGCCGTTAAATTATCTGATTTAGTTGATACGGCAATTTCTGAAAATAAAACAGGGGTATTTTTTAAACCACACAATTATCAAGACAATCACTCTAAAGTTTATGAGACTCAAATGTTTGGTTTACAACCAAAAAGATTTAATGAAATTTTTAAACTACCATTAACAGGTGAAGATTTTTTTCATAACCCTAATTACCCTGTTAGTTTAGAGTTGGGTTTTTACAACTCACTTAAAGAATACGAAGATGAGTTTCTAATTGTCGATGAGCATTCGTATAACTATTTCACAAACAGTGAAATTAATATATTCAGGATGGAACATTTTATTGTGGATTTATTATACAATAGTTCTAACGAGAATGAACCCGTTTTGTTTTTCCAAAATAGAAATAATGGTGATGTAAAAGAATGTCGTTTAGTTGCTAAAGTAAATGATGACATAATTGCCGACACATTGGTCCAACCAGGTGTTTGGTCTTATCAAGTTTTTAGATATGAAAATCAAACTTTACGTGTTGAAATTTATATGGATGGTACATTGGAGATTGTTAGAGAGTATACACTGAACGAATCATTAAGAAATAAAATAAACGAGAACGGAATTATTGATTTTTATTAATTATGAAATTTACATTAGTAACTAGTTTCTATAACGGTGAAAATTTTATAGAACAATTATATGAAAAAATTAAATCACAAACTTATAAGAATTGGGAGTGGATTGTTACTGACGATTTCTCAAACGACAACGGTCGTCAAAAATTAATTGAGTTATCTAATAACGATAGACGAGTTACATATATTGAACAAAGTAAAAAGAAGGAGATGTTTTGGAACCCCCAATTATTTTGTAATGATTCTGATATTATTGTTCAGTTAGACCAAGATGATTACCCCTTACCAAAAGCGTTAGAAGTTTATCACCATTTCTTTACAAAATTTCCTGAAGTTATTTTAATTACTTGTGCGGGTAATATGTATAACGATGGTGGTGGATGGAGATGTTTTTACAATTTAGATTATAGAAATGATAATAATTTATCTTGTGGTAAATTAACGTTTTTAAGAGCTTGGAGACATAACCCTAATATTGTTGTGGATTACAACCCAAACGAATGGATGAAGTTTTTCTATAATGATTTAGCAATAGTTTGTAAATTAGAAGAGATGGGTAAAGTATTGGTTTTACCTCGTAACTTATACTATTACAATTATAGAGAAAATTCAGTTTCTCACGAATCACATAATAATGTTCAGGATGTTAGAAATGAAAATGATGTGTTAATTAATGGTATTAAACAAAGACGATACGATAGTGAAATGGAAACTATCCTAAGATATTTTGACCCAATTTATAATTTATCACATTCATTTATGAGTCACGATATGAATAATACGTCTGAACAAATTAAAATATCATATTATCTAAAAGACATTACCACACATCAAAAAAACTTATTGAAGGAATTGTTCTTTGATTATGATTTTAATTTTAATAAAATAGATGGTGATGAAGATTATTTAATTTGGAGCGTTAAAGACCGTAGTGATATTGAATCATTCTTATCTTTTGACGGTAGAGACAAAATAAAAAATACACAAATAGTTATCCATCATTTTAATGATATTGAGGAATCTGAGCGTAATCAAATGGTTGATATGATAAAACCTCATTACCCGTTCTTCTTTCAAGTTGATGAACATATGACACTAACTTTACTAAGATAGAGTTTAAATTATAATTAAAAAAAAAAGATATGGCACACGAAAAACAAAGAGAATTTTTTAGAAAAGTAAAATCAATGAACCCCCAATTTTTCACAGATGTGAAAGTTTTAGATATCGGGTCTTTAGATATTAATGGTAGTAACAGACACGCCTTTGAACACCCTTATAGTTATATTGGTGTTGATTTAAGTGAGGGTAAGAATGTTGACGTAATTTGTCCAGGACATCTTTACGAAAGTGGATACCAATTTGATACTGTAATATCATCAGAATGTTTTGAACATGATATGTATTACGCTAGAACACTTCAGAACATGGTTAAATTGACAAGACCTGGCGGACTACTTTTATTCACTTGTGCATCGACAGGTAGACCTGAACATGGTACCCTAAAAACCAACCCACAAGATGCACCATTCTTATTATCTATGGGTGAAAAATGGGCAAACTATTATAAAAATCTTACTGAAGATGACATTAGAGCGGTTATCGATATTAACAATACTTTTTCATCTTATGGTTTTGAATATGAACCAGTTTCATGTGATTTATATTTTTGGGGGATTAAGAATAAATAAAAACTAATAATTAATGAAAGTAGCACAAGTAACACCAGGTTTAATACCAATACCACCAAATGGTTGGGGTGCTGTTGAAAAAATTATTTGGGAATACAAACAAAATTTAGATAGAATGGGTATCCAAACGGATATTAAATATCTAAATGAAGTAATACCTAATGAATATGATATTGTTCATATTCATATCGCCAATTTAGCTATTGAGGCAAAGAATAGAGGTATCCCTTATATATTTTCATTACACGACCACCATGTTGTTCATAATGGTAAAGGTTCATCAAATTACAATCAAAATCTTGAAGCAATTAAAGGTTCGATTATATCGTTCTGTCATGCAGAGTTTTTGGTTGATTTTTTTGAGGAAACGGATAAATTATTTTATTTAACACATGGGGTTGACACAAGTTTTTTTAGGAATGAACGACCTGTTAAATATGAACATAAACTATTATGTTTGGCTAACAATGGTTTAGCAGGAGATTCAACATTTGACAGAAAAGGGTTTAGGTATGCAATTGAAGCCGCTAAATCTTTGGATTTACCAATCACAGTTGCAGGGCCTGAAAATAACCAACATTTCTTTAACGCAAATCCTGATTTATTAGAGTATGATAAATTAACGATTGTATTAAACAATCCAGGTGAAGATAATATTAAAGAACTTTATAATACACATTCGATATTTTTACACCCATCTTCATTAGAGGCTGGTCACCCAAATCTAACATTACTCGAAGCGTTGTCATCGGGGTTACCCGTTGTTGGTACTTACGATGGTTCGCAAGAGTTACACGGTATGGTTAGAGTGAACAGAAACACCAATGAAGTTATTGAAGGTATTAAAACCATTTTGTTGGACTATCCGAAATATGTAGAACTTACAAAAAAAACTAGACAAAATTATGATTGGTCAGTGATTGTGAACCGCATGTATAAAATGTACAAGACAATTGGTATTATATCTAAACCATATACATCAGAAGATACAAAAAATTTATATATGAACGAATACGGAAGAAATGAAGAATATTCTGAACCAACTCAAGAGGTGGTAACACCAACAGTAGTTGAGGATTCTTTGAGATTTAATTACCACTTTGTGGACGGACCTTACTTCGAATTTTTAAGCGATGGTGATACCGATAAAGAATACACGGTGACTTTCTATGATGGTGAAAAAGAAATTTACTCGTCAAAAATGAAACCAAACACTTGGACTCGTTTAAATAGAAAATACTACACACCATGGAGAATTACATTGTCAAATGATAATGGTGATTTAGTATTTGACCAAACAATGTCTTTAAAAGGTAAACGAGTATATATCGCATTTGATTCAAGTTCTTTAGGAGATTCAATTGCTTGGATTCCTTATGTTGAGAACTTTAGAGTTAGACACGAATGTGAGGTGATTTGTTCTACATTTAAGAACGACTTATTCATGAGTGAATACCCCTATATTGAATTTACTCAGCCAGGTTCAGTTGTTAAAGACCTACACGCAATGTATAAAGTTGGTTGGTTTAACAATTCATTCTTAGAACCTGAATCACCCAACACTATCCCATTACAAAAAACGATTTCTAACATCTTAGGTATTCCTTTTGAGGAGTTACAACCAAGAATTAGTTTTAGACCAACAGAACGACCAATAGTGGGTAAATACGTGACTGTTGCTAATGAATCAACCGCGGGTCTTAAGTATTGGAATCACCCAACAGGATGGGTTGAATTGGTTAAGTATTTAAACGAACAAGGTTATCAAGTAATTAACGTATCTAAAAACGGTGATAATATACCAGGGTCAACTAAATTAACTGAAACCTCATTGGAAACCACAATGAATTACATTCACCATAGTGAGTTCTTTATTGGATTATCAAGTGGGTTGTCTTGGTTAGCTTGGGGTATTGGAAAACATGTGGTAATGATTTCTAACTTTACAGAACCTGACCATGAATTTACTAATAATTGTACTAGAATTGTTAACCATTCGGTATGTAATGGATGTTGGAACAATCCGATGTTTAAATTTGATAAAGGAGATTGGAATTGGTGTCCTGAACACAAAGGAACTCCTCGTCAATTTGAATGTCATAAATCAATTACACCTGAAATGGTGATAAATCAAATCAAACACTTAATTAAATAAAATGAAAATTGAAGTTTCGATTGGGGAAATTGTTGACAAACTAACAATCCTCGATATCAAAATGTCTAATATTTTAGACCCCGAAAAATTAAAAAATATTGCAAAAGAATATGGTTATCTTAAAGACGTTGTTGAAGAAGACTTAAGTATTCCAACAACCTCTGAAGAATACGTTAAACTTCTTAATATCAACAAAGAACTTTGGGATATTGAAGATGATATTCGTGATAAAGAAAGAAATAAAGAGTTTGATGAGGTCTTTATTGAATTAGCGAGAGCTGTTTACGTGACTAACGACAAACGAGCCGAGTCTAAGAAAGAAATTAATCTTAAATTTGGTTCTAACTTTGTTGAAGAAAAATCTTACGCTAAGTATTAATTTTATCATATAAAACGTTTTATATGATTTTTACCATATAAACCCCGAGAGTAATCTTGGGGTTTTTTATTACATAACAATTATCTACAAACAGTTCCACCATTCATTTCACATTCAAAACAATCTCTGAATGTAGCCGCAGCACTATTGTTAGGACCATCAAGTGTACAATTTTCAATAGTATAACATTGATTATCTATCGAACTTAAAACAACATCACCTGGCATTACAGATGGATAAGGGAAACTAAAGATTGCTGTGATGAACGGATTTCCACAACAAGTTGCTAACCAATTTTCCATTTTACCTTGTCTACAAGTTTCACAATCAGATATGATGGTAGAAATTGTATAATCAAATGCCGGACCTGATGTACTAGTACCGATAGTCCAACAGAAGCCACCCGCTTCAACAACATCACCTGTCGCGTAGGTGTTTGTAGTGTAGAGTATTCTCTCAACACCAGGATTACAACATAATGTTGCGAGATAATACTTGTCAGACGCTGATGAAGATGCTGTTGGGGTATTCGTCGCCGTTAATGTCGGAGTTTGAGTTGGTGTAAGAGTTCTTGTTGCCGTTAATGTCGGAGTTTGAGTCGGAGTCAATGTTCTAGTCGCCGTTAATGTCGGAGTTTGAGTTGGTGTAAGAGTTCTTGTTGCCGTTAATGTCGGAGTTTGAGTCGGAGTCAATGTTCTAGTCGCCGTTAATGTCGGAGTTTGAGTTGGTGTAGGTGTTGGTGTTGATGTTGACCCCGCGGTTGGTGTAGGTGTTGGTGTAAGAGTTCTTGTTGCTGTTAATGTAGGTGTTGGTGTTGGACAAAAACTATTGTCATCAAAAAATTGGATATTTTGTTTTAATACATCATCAACTCTGGATATATTAACACATAAAACATCATTTAATCTACTAATAATTCCCATACTACATTATATTAATTGAATCCAATCGTTTGATGGGTTGAAGTATATCTCGTTAGCGGTTATTGCAAAACCTACAATTCTCACAATATTTGCGGTACCTGTTGGTTGTGTCTGTGTTATACCACCACTAGTTGTGCTTAAATAGAGAACTGAACCCGGTGTGAAAGACCATGAGGTATTTAAATAATAACCTCTAATTAACATACCTCTATCAAATCCAGCACCTGATGTTGATATCGCTAGTAAACCTTTAGATGCGATACCAGTACCCGCGGTTGTTGGAGACCAAGAACCCGAACTGTTATAATAATAGACAGTACCCGCGGTAGGTGAACCTATACCACCTATTGCTAATGCCTCACCATACCAATCGCCATTATTAACCAATCTACCTGTTGGGTCGGTATTGAAAATATATTTACCACTAGTTCTTGTTACTTCTAACGTACTACTAACTGTTACATTACCTGTGACCGCTAATGTTGTACCATCAAATGTTAGGTTAGGTTCACTATCCGCAGAATTTGATGTTCCGTTAGCTGTTAATACGTTGTTTGCTGTAGTTGGGTTTACGGTATTAAAACCTGTCCCTGATGAACCTGAACTACCGCTAGAACCTGAAGAACCTGATGTTCCTGATGTTCCTGAAGAACCATTTGCTCCGTTAACACCTGATGAACCTGAACTA
>Ga0208022_1000836_pt1 | contig 9547 bp, 10 predicted proteins | sample ColrivemetaGS747_FD_187622 | JGI IMG/M metagenome (GOLD analysis project Ga0208022, IMG submission 187622) | Estuarine microbial communities from the Columbia River estuary - Freshwater metaG S.747 (SPAdes) (version 2) | ecosystem: Environmental > Aquatic > Marine > Intertidal zone > Estuary ...
ATATTAAAAAAATCATTATTCGTCAGTCAGAGCTGCCGCCTCTAAACACAGATGAAGAGAAGTATGTTGTAAGATTTAGGATAGTGTCGGAAGACAAGAACAGGGTTTCTCACTGGTCACCACAGCACCTTCTTGAGCCAAAGCCACTTGAGATTGCCGAGGACGACAGGATCTCTGTCACTAGTGGCAATGGACTATTGGCTATATCTTGGGAAGAGCTTGAGCCAGGATCAATCGCACCTTATGATGTGTGGGTTGCTTGGGGTACGCAGTCTGGAAGCACTGGCTTGTCAGAGTTTAAAGCTACTGTAGCTGGAAACTATGTCACTATACCAATCCCAGATGGAAAGGTTTCTGCACAAGTCTTTATTCAAAACATGACTGTGCCAAGAAAGCAGCTGCCGTCCTTAGTTGTTGCTCAGACTAGCGTGCTAGACTTGAATGTGGTATAATTAAACCATGGCCATTATTCCACTACCAGAGCGAGGACAACCGCTAGACCTTGCATATGTCTATCAGCTAGCTAATGCTATCAATGATCTGTCTGCACAGGTATCTCCATCTACTGCAAAGTATACAACAATTGATACTGCAGTTGGTAAACAGACCCTAAGGACAGCTGACTCAAAGGTTCTTGGCGGTATTATCCCAGTGACCAACAACAGTATTGTTACAGCTGGTAACGAGCGATCATTCTTTTATGACTTTCCAGCAGACTTTAAATACGCACCGATTGCAACGGCAACGGCAGTAAATATCGGAGACACCCCAGCAGGTAAAAATGTTACAGTAATTCTTACTTCAGTAAGCAATGCCAGAATTGAGGGCATTGTTAGATTTGGAACATCTGGTGAGGTATCTATTTCTGTTAACTTAATCGCAATTGGTGTGCCTAACTAGTAGGAACCCATGGCTCCCAATCCAAAGCGTGGGTATAGGACTCGTGAAGAATATAACGAGGCCCCAATAATTCCTGGAAATAAAAAGGTATGGTTTTTAAATGGAGATTTGGTACGGGTTCATCATCTTAACAGGTCTAATGGAATTATGTCTGTTTATAATATTATTCAAGATAGAATTGAAAGCTGTCTTATCTCGGACTTTAAAAAGAATAGAAAACGTGCGTACACTGTTGGTGAAACAGCAGACCTAGTAAACAGACACAAGAAGTATATGCCAAGTCTAATGAAGCGTGGAGTTATTCCTCATCCAACTGGATCACAAAAGGGAGGACAGACGGCGTGGCAAGTAAGAAGTTATTATTCTGAGACACAGGTGAGAGAAATTCGTGATATACTAGCTACCTACCATATGGGAAGACCTCGCAAAGATGGACTTATCACTAATGATATAACACCATCCAATCAGGAGTTGACAAGGCGTATGGGCGATGGTATACTGACTTATACGAGAACAGAAGATGGGAGATTCATTCCAGTTTGGTCTGAATCAATTTAAGAGAGAGAATCGGGTATGAATAACGAAGACACCAGGGTAAGGGTAGCACTTGGCTACACCCTAAATCTAGGAAATTTTCAGTCATTGCGTATTGACCTAGAGATTACAGATAGCAAGCGTGAAGGCGAGAATACAGATCAGGCATTTACCAGAATCTACGAGTACGTAGAGACTAAACTGTCAGAGAAGGTACAAGAGGCCTCTGCGGAGCTAGAGAGTAAGTAATGGCTGATCGCAAGGAACGTTTTGCCTTGCTGAGTCGCTACAGTAAACTTCATACTGCAAGGTATGAGGAAAGACCGCAAGTCAATTTAAATGTTGAGCAATGGGCAGCAGATGCCTTAGTTGACTCATACGGTTTACAAGAATGCTACGATCTGCTAGAATATTATTTTAGTGTAGCACCAAGTCCCAACTGGAAATACTTTGCACATTATGCTCAGGATATTATTAATCGTCAGCAACAGTATAAGCAGGATCTAGAAGAGCGTAAACAACGCAGACAACAAGCGAAGAAGTGGTTAAGTGAGTAATACAGAATCCAAACTAATATCAGCTGTCCTTAAGGATAAGCAGGTCCACGTGCTGCTTCAGGCAAACGTAGACAATCTGATGTCAAGCCACGGAGATATCTGGCAATTCATCAGAACATACTTTGAAAAAAATGGTGCTACCCCACCAGTAGATTTAGTCGTAGACAAGTTTAGAGACTTTCACCCAGAAGAGGGTGTCGGAGCTACGAAGCACCACCTAGAAGAGCTTCAGTCAGAGTTTATGCATAACAGTCTTAAAGAGGTTCTAAGAACTGCTGCAGGCGACATTCAGGCTAATAAAACTACAGAAGCACTAGAAATGCTAATCTCTAAAACTGCAGAGCTCAAGAAAGGCTCAGCAGCAATTCGAGATATTGATGCCACAGACCTAGAGTCTGCAGTTGCATATTACGAACAACAGAAAGAGCTTGCAGAACTTGGCATAACTGGAATTAAGACTGGCCTACCAGGCTTTGATGACTACCTTCCAGCTGGCATTATGCCAGGACAGCTTGGAGTATTCCTAGCTTATCCAGGTATTGGTAAGTCGTGGCTATCCCTATACTTTGCGGTACAGGCATGGAAACAGGGCAAGTCTCCAATGGTAGTAAGTCTTGAGATGAGCGAGACAGAAGTTCGTAACCGTGTATTTACGATTATGGGTGATGGTCTATTCTCACACCGTAAGCTAAGCTCAGGTCAGGTAGATCTAGATATGCTTAAGAAGTGGCATAAGGAAAAGGTACAAGGAAAGCCAGAGTTTCACATCATCTCAAATGACTCAGGTGGCGAGGTGACTCCTTCTGTTCTTCGTGGAAAGATTGACCAGTACAAGCCTGACTTTATTATCGTAGACTACCTACAGCTAATGTCTCCTAATCAAAAGGCAGATAGCGAAACTGTTAGGATGAAGAATCTTTCTCGTGAGCTTAAGCTTATGGCTATCTCAGAAGAGGTACCAATCATAGCTATCTCCTCAGCGACTCCAGATGACGTTACAAAGCTAGATACCGTTCCAACCCTAGGTCAGACTGCCTGGAGCCGTCAGATAGCCTACGATGCCGACTGGGTAATGGCTCTAGGGCGTGGACCTAACTCAGACGTTATTGAGTGTGTGTTTAGGAAGAACCGTAACGGATTTATGGGTGAGTTCTTTGTGCAGGCTGACTTTGATAAAGGTTACTATAAGTACAAAGATTTTGAAGATAACTAGTATAATGGTTGTATGAGTTACGTACATCATAGGCCTATTAAAAGGTTTAGCCTAGAAGGAATCATCCATGATGATTCTCAGATCATGCGTCTGAAGGCTGAATACGTTAGGCTATTATGGACAAGCATGCGAATGTCTGGATATGTTCCAAGATTGGATGTTGACTTAGACTTCACAACAAGCTATAATGAAAAAGCACAATATTTTGAATTTGAATTATCGGTATATGGAACTTATTTAGGGAAAAGAAAGAGCGAATGGATACTAGGACTAGACGGATCAAGAGCGATACATACTCACCAGATCAAATCAAGCGTGTACTCACAGGCAGCGGCCTCACAGTAGAGACAGAGATTGATACTGACTATATCCTGTTTTGCCCATTTCACCCAAACCATAGAACTCCAGCAGGAGAAGTAGATAAATTTAAAGGTACCTTCTTTTGCTTTTCTTGCCACCATGTGGCTAGCCTTACAGAGCTGGTTATGCATGCAACAGGCAGATCCTACTTCGAGTCAATTAGATTTATTAAGGCTAGAGAACAGCAGACCAATATTCAAGAAGATGTCGCCAAAGCTTTGGTAGTAAAGCCAGACTATGTTCCATACGACAAGGAAGTTCTTCTTAGGTTAAACAATGAAGCTTTGTCTAGCCCTAGGGCTTTAGAATATTTTGCAGGTAGGAGTATAACCAAAGAGTCTATGTCTAAGTTTAAGCTAGGATACTCCTCCAAGCAAGACATGGTTACTGTACCAGTCAGTGCACCTGACGGCATGCCAGTTGGTTTTGTGGGCAGGTCTGTAGAGGGCAAGGTTTTTAAAAATACTCCAGGACTACCAAAAGCAAAAGTACTCTTTAACTTGCATAGAGTTAGAAACGAAGATACGATTTATGTGGTAGAATCTTCTTTCGATGCAATTAGGCTAGACCAGTGTGGGCTTCCTGCAGTCGCCACCCTGGGAGCTAACGTGTCAAACCTACAAATAGACTTGCTACAAAAATACTTCAATAACATTTATGTTGTTGCAGACAATGATGAAGCAGGCGGTAACATGAAGACCAGGATCTATGAAAAGCTTAGTTCTCGTGTAACCGTGATTCAACTAGACAAACAATACAAAGATATAGGCGAAATGAATGACGACGAAATAAAAAAGCTCAACATATCGTTTGACAAGTCAATATCCGCCATGCTACAATAAATAAACAAAACAAGGAGAAAAAATGAGCGTAATTAAAGGGCTAAAAGATATCAATGCACTGCTTGATAAGCCAAAGTATGACTCCAGCGGTCCAAAGGTTCGTTGGGTAAAGCTAGCAGACGGACAGTCCGCTAAGATTCGTTTTGCAGAAGAGCTAGATTCTGAGTCTGCTCACTATGCAGAAGAGCGTGGACTTTCTGTAGTCATTGCACAGCACACAAATCCCAAAGACTACAAGCGTATGGCAGCATGTACTCAGGAGTCTGAGGGTCGCTGCTTTGCTTGCGAGATGGCCCGTAAGGAGCCAAAGGCTGGCTGGCGTTCAAAGCTACGCTTCTACTGCAACGTGCTAGTAGATGACGGGCTAGAGGATCCATATATTGCTGTATGGTCCCAGGGTGTAAGCAAGCAGTCTGCATTTAACACCATTCGTGAGTATGCACTAGAGACTGGAAGCATTTCCAATCTTACGTGGAAGCTAAAGCGTAACGGTCAGGGAACAGAGACAAACTACACTCTTATCCCAACTGGACCAGACTCTGAGCCATACGACTGGTCAACTCACGAGTTCCACAACCTAGAAAAGGTTGTAAGGGAGATCCCTTATCCAGAGCAGGAGTCCTTCTACTTTGGATTTGATGCTCCATCCGTAACCTCTACCAATATCGACTGGTAGGGGCTAGGTTGAGCTATAACGGACTTCACGTACATACACATTTCTCACTCTTCGACGGTATTGCAACTCCAGAAGAGTACCTAACACGTGCCAAAGAACTTGGCATGTCTTCCCTAGCAATTACAGATCACGGTTCGCTTTCTGGTCACAGAGAGTTCTACCGTATCGCTAAGGAAAAGGGCATCAAGCCAGTATTGGGTATTGAGGGGTATATTACTAACGATAGGAAGGACCAGCGTGCTACAGATGTACGTGACGGCCTACTAGACCTAGTGTATAACCACATTATTGTGCTTGCAAAGAATAGTGTTGGACTTGAAAACCTGAATAAGCTCAACGAAATTGCGTGGACTGAAGGATTCTTCAAGAAGCCACGCTTTGACTATGAGGTTCTAGAGAGGCATTCGGAGGGACTAATTGTTCTTTCTGGGTGTCTCTCTGGTGCCCTAGCAAAAGCTATTGAGGCAGAAGAGCTTGCAGAAGCCAAGCGTATTATCGAGTGGCACAAGCGTGTGTTTAAAGATGACTTCTATATTGAGGTTATGCCTCACAATCCACCAGAAGTAAACAAGCAGTTACTAGAGTTAGCTGATAAGTATGATGTTACACCAATTGTGACACCAGACTGCCACCACGCACACACTGGTCAAAAAGAAATCCAAGAGCTTAAGCTAATCCTGAACAGCTATTCAAACAAAGTTGAGAAGGATGCCACATACGAGAAGTCCAAGAAGTACGATAACCTTATGGATCGTCTAGACTATCTATATGGAGAAAGACAGATTAGCTTTTCTAAGTTCGACATTCACCTTCTATCTGATGAAGAGATGAGGGCTGCTATGCAGGCCCAGGGGATTGACCGTGAAGACATGTATTCTGCAACCCAAGAGGTAGCGGACAAAGTAGAAGACTATAAGATTAAGGATCACCTAGATCTATTGCCAGTGCAGTATCAGGATCCAGACAAAGAGCTATACGAGCTAGCTGTCGCAGGACTGAAAGATCGTGGGATACACACAGACGAATATCTTGCAAGGCTAGACGAAGAGCTTAAGGTAATTAGGGATAAGAACTTTGGTCCTTACTTTCTAGTAGTGCGAAGCATGATTGCCTGGGCAAAAAAAGAAGGAATCATGGTGGGGCCAGGACGTGGTTCTGCAGCAGGCTCTCTTCTTTGTTATGCACTTAGGATTACTGACATTGACCCCATTCAGCATGGTCTTCTGTTCTTTAGGTTCATTAACCCTGAGCGTAATGACTTTCCTGATATTGATACAGATATTCAGGACTCTAGACGTGATGAGGTAAAAGACTACCTAGTTAGACAGTACAAGCACGTAGCTTCTATTGCTACATTCCTGCAGTTCAAGGATAAGGGTGTTGTACGAGATATTGCACGTGTACTACATATACCACTGAGTGATGTCAACAAGGTTCTAAAGGTTATTGACACCTGGGACGATTACTGCTACTCAAAGCAAGCAACATGGTTTCGTGAAAAGTATCCAGAAATTGAGGCATATGGAGACCAACTCCGTGGTCGTATTCGTGGTACTGGAATTCACGCTGCTGGCGTTGTTACTTCTAAGCAGCCCATTTTTAAGTTTGCACCAATGGAGACCAGGACTGCACCAGGAACCAAGGAGCGTATTCCTGTTGTTGGGGTAGACATGGAGGAGGCAGAGCGTATTGGTCTAATTAAGATTGATGCACTAGGTCTAAAGACTTTGTCAGTTCTAAGAGATACCCTAGATATTATTGAGGATCGTCACGGCAAAAAACTAGACCTGCTATCAACAGACATGGAAGACCCAAAAGTCTATCAGATGCTCTCTGACGGCTTTACAAAGGGTGTTTTTCAGTGTGAGGCAACCCCATATACAAACCTTCTTGTAAAGATGGGCGTAAAGAATTTTGCAGAGCTAGCGGCGTCAAACGCCTTAGTACGTCCAGGTGCTGCTAATACTATTGGTAAAGACTACATTGCTCGTAAGCATGGTAAGCAGAACATTAGCTACCACCACCAGGTAATGAAGGCTTTTACAGCAGAGACCTATGGATGCATCCTATACCAGGAACAGGTTATGCAGGCTTGTACAGAGCTTGGTGGCATGTCCATGGCAGAGGCAGACAAGGTTCGTAAGATCATTGGAAAGAAGAAAGATGCCAAAGAGTTTGACGTATTTAAGGACCGCTTTGTTGCTGGTGCTTCAAAGTTTCTCAGCCCTAATGTGGCTCTTGACCTATGGCATGATTTTGAAGCCCACGCAGGGTATTCGTTCAATAAGTCGCACGCTGTTGCGTACTCTACGCTATCGTACTGGACGGCATGGCTAAAGACTTACTATCCTCTAGAGTTTATGTATTCTATCCTTAAGAACGAGAAGGACAAGGATGCACGCACCGAGTACCTTATTGAGGCAAAGCGTATGGGGATTAGCATCAAGCTTCCACACATTAATGACTCAGATGCTGACTTTAAGATTGAGGGCAAGGGGATCAGATTCGGTCTCACTGGAATCAAGTATATCTCTGACAATATTGCAGAGAAGTTTATTGCACGTAGGCCATTCACCTCTTATGCAGAGCTAGAGCAGTTTACAGTAGACAAGGGTAGCGGTGTCAACACCAGATCATTGTCATCCCTGAGACTCATTGGTGCAGCGACATTTTATGATAATCCTAGAAACGAGGAAGAGGTTCGGGAAAACTTATACGAGTACCTGAACCTTCCAGAGTTTAATATTTCTGTTCCACAACACTTCTATGCATTTGTCAATGATGTAGAAGAGTTCGAGGAGAAGGGTGCCTTTGTACTTATGGGAATGGTAAAGTCAATCAAGCGTGGGAAGGGATGGTCTAGAGTTGAGGTATTGGACAAGACGGGAAGCGTTGGAATCTTTGATGAAGAGCAGACAGCTATCGAGCCAGGCCGTACGTATCTTTTACTGGCTAGTGATAATAGGATTGTTAGTTATGTTCCTATAGATGAGCTAGGCAAGTCTGAGTCAGCTTTGGTTAGATACCTAAACTACAAACAACTTCCATATAAGGATGACCAGATGTACGTTGTGTCTTTTAACCCTAGGGTCACTAAGGCTGGAAAGAAGATGGCCTCAATGACTTTGGCTGACTCTTCTAGGGAGCTACACCCAGTAACAGTATTCCCAACTACGTTTGCAAAGGCTTACATGAAGATCAAAGAAGGAAATGCATACACATTTTCTTTTGGAAAAACAAAAGATGGAACCGTTATATTGGAGGATATAATTGACAACAATTGATGAAGCATTAGCACTACTAGATCCTAAGATTAGAAAGCGTCTAGGGCCCGCTGTGGGCATTAAAACAGAATTCCAGGCTACTCCTAGCCCAGGTCTTAATAAGGCCTTAGGAGGCGGTCTGCCGTACGGTAGACAGGTACTCCTGTGGGGCAGCAAGTCCAGTGCAAAGTCTTCCCTATGCCTACAGACAATAGGTATGGCACAGAAAGATGGAAAGCTGTGTGCTTGGGTGGATGCAGAAATGTCCTACGATGAAGAGTGGGCAAAAAAGCTTGGAGTAGATACGAGCCAGCTAATTTACTCAGAGGCGAGAAGCATTAATGACATGGTTGATGTGACAGTCGCTCTATTGCATGCAGGAGTAGACCTAATTGTTATTGACTCAATTAGTTCACTACTACCAGCGGTATACTTTGAGAAGGACTCTACAGAGCTGAAGGATCTAGACAAGACTAAGCAGATTGGTGCAGAGTCTAAGGATCTAAAGCATGCATGGATGATGATTAACTATGCAAACAACCAGGAGAAGCCATCGCTAATTATTGCTATCTCTCAGGCACGAAACAATATTACACCAACTTATACACAAGCTGTACCAACTGGAGGAAATGCTACGCAGTTCTTTTCGTCTACTATTGTAAAACTATTCTCGTCATCATCTGACGGACAGGCTATTAAAAAGAAGATTAAAGTTGGAGACAAGCTTATTGAGCAAAAGGTTGGCCGCAAGGTACGCTGGGACGTACTAAATTCAAAGACCTCTGCTCCTGGAGAGTCTGCAGAGTATGATTTCTACTTTAGGGGCGACATGATTGGTATTGATGAGGTTGGAGATCTTGTAGACACAGCAGAGATGAATGGTTACGTAGAGAGAACTGGTGCTTGGTACCTGTTGCCAGACGGCAATAAGGTTCAAGGACGAGACGCTTTCGTTGACTATGTAAGAGAAAACGAATCGTTCCAAGAAGAACTGAGGGTAAAGCTTAATGGGTAGGTATTCTATTTATCATGGAGAATTCTTGTGTCAAGTTTGTAAGGCAGAGGTATCAACCCTCAGACATTATCAAGACGACAAGCTTCTGACATGGATGTGCCCAGATAAGCATTTGTCAGAGGTTAGTCTAGATCCAAAGAGAAAGAAAGCCGACTTTATTAATGAGTGAGCGTGGAGAGACCAAGAG
>Ga0208022_1000853_pt1 | contig 9464 bp, 17 predicted proteins | sample ColrivemetaGS747_FD_187622 | JGI IMG/M metagenome (GOLD analysis project Ga0208022, IMG submission 187622) | Estuarine microbial communities from the Columbia River estuary - Freshwater metaG S.747 (SPAdes) (version 2) | ecosystem: Environmental > Aquatic > Marine > Intertidal zone > Estuary ...
GGACAATAAAGAAGTATTAATTATGAGAATGAATAATGATGAATTAATTAATACGAAACCAACAAACCACGAACCGAAGGGGTGGGGGTTGGGGGTGAAGTCGATTTAGGAAATTTTTTTGATAGTATGAATGTAAGTATAAACGATATTAAGGAAATAGAAAGGGAAACGAATATCCAATTAACCAATGAGCAGAGGGATAAGGTACTGAATGAATACCATACTATAATAGGGGATAGGGCAGAAGGTTGGGATGAGTTAATAAAACTGCTAATCATAAAACAAGCTACAATACAAATACTAAAAGATAAAAATAAATAGTGTATGCTAACAATAGAAAACAAACACAATTTAATTAATCAAAGAATTGTATTGAATGTAGTAAGACCTGATTTAAGGGGAACTTATTATGTTTACAATATGTGGGAAGGTTGGGGTAATACTCGTTACGATATACACATGCGACATATAAACAAATTGCATAGTGATATTGAATTGATACTACAAAGATTTAAAACGGGTGAGGGTTATATACTTTGCAAAAAGGATAGACCTATGAGTAGTATGTTATTGAGTAGTGAACAAATAAAACATAAACAAACATTTTTAAAAGCCATTGAGTTGGTTATGATAATGAAATAGTATGATAATAAGAATATTAATATTAATGTGGATTGCATGGATGGTTGCAAGACATATAGATAAAAAAAGATAGTATGAATAGATTAAATAAAAAAGATATATTAGAGGGTGTAACCTTTATTCTTATGGTAGTGGGTATAATAGGATTGATGTGCGTACTATATGAAGTGAATGAATTAAAAGGATTGAGTAAGGGTGCAAGTAATTTTAGGAGTATAACAACGACAAAGTAAAAAGGGGTCGGGGAAATCAAAGTCGGTTAGGTAAATTTTTTTGATAGTCATGCAAAACCAAAATAAACAATACAAATATAAAAAAGAGTGTGAACACCCAAAGTGTGATACCGTATTTCAAACCAATGTACCACAAAAAAGATTTTGTAGCAATGTGTGCTCTAATAGGTGGCATTCTATTGAGAGGTGGAAATCGGGTAAAGCACAAAAATGGAATAGACCCAATCCTCAAAGATATTGTAAGGAATGTAATATCCCAATTCAAAAGGGTAGACATAGATGCGACCCGTGTAATAAAGAGGTAATACGAATTAAAAAAAGTTTATTTGATAAAAACAAACGACCTTTATACAATGGATTTACCAGAGAGCAAGAAACCAATTTCTTGCAACAATGTGTAGGTAGTGGAATAGATACAACGGGATTAATACAAAAAGAATACAAACGAATAGGTAAAAAGAGTAGGTCTACACCTTGGATAATTAATAGGTTAAAAGAGTTGGGTTTATATAAAAAGCCGGACATGAATAGGGCAATTCAAATTAGGGATAGGGAGTTACGAGAACAAACTTATAAACTAATCAATCCAATTCAATTTACCCTACATACCGATGCAATCCAAAGAAGGGATATAAAGGTAAAATGTAATGAGTGTAATACAATTCTAAATTGGTATACAATGCATCGTTTGGGTTGTAATGTATGCAAAACAAAACAAAGAATAGAACAAAGAACTAAAACCGAAATTGAAATAAGAGATAATAAAAATTCAGCAAAGATTATAGAATATACAAGTAGAATAGAAAGATTAAAAGAATTTACATATAAAGAGAAGTATAAACAATACGATAGTTGGAATGTAACACCTGTATCTAATGAGTATCTTTGGTATAGGAGTAACAATATTAGTAATAAAGAGTATAGAGATAAAGAGTTAACTTATAAGATACAATGGATAAACTACTATCATTATAAGAGTAGTGGTAAGTGTCCTGATAAACCTAATAAAAAAGGTTTAAAGATATGCAATCAATGTAAAGAACATAAACCTATAAAGGAATTTAGTACCAATACCAAACAAAGCAATGGGTGTAAGGAATGTGCAAAAGAGTATAGAAGAATACATTACCTACCTAATGAAATAAAGAAAACAAGAGAACGATATAAAACCGACCCTGTTTTTAAATTGGATAGTATATGTAGAACGCATTTGTATGGAGCACTAAAAGGTAAAAAGAAATCTAAAAAAAGAATTGATATAATCGGATTAACACCTTTTGAATTAAAACAATACATAGAGGATAGATTTGAAAGTTGGATGAGTTGGGATAATTGGGGAATAGGTCAAGGTATGTGGCAGGTACAACATATCATACCGAGAGACTTTGCGATTAATGAAAACGAAATTTATTTAATCAATCATTATAAGAATTTAATACCAATGTGTGCAACGGCAAATGGTATCTTAAAGAATAGAATATTGAGTGAACAATTGAATGAGTGGCACAATACTGACAAAGGAATACAAAAGATAATCAAAAGGAATAAAAGTAATATAATAACTGAATGGGAATTAAAAAGATTATTACCTATCATAGTGAGGGAAATGGATACCAATAAGATAAAACAAAGTGAACAAAAATTAACAAAGTGGTTTGCGTATGAATAAGAATAGAAGGATAAAGAAATTAGATATGATAAAAGAAATACCTTTGAGTGTTGCGATACGATTGATTAATAAAATGGTTAAGATAAGTAAAGTAAATGTTACGATACCATACATAAACCCACATACTAATATTCAGGATAAATTACAATTAAGTATATCAATCAATACTATATCAAAATAAATAAAATAGTGTTAATTTGTGGGTAAAAGTGGTAATTTAATTTTTAGTATGTCAATCAATTATAGTTTATCAAAATTAAATTAACAAACTAACACACTACAATAAAACTAAATTACTATAAAAGTATATCATTGAAAGTAATAATATCCCACACATTCACGCATCCAAAGGATTTTTTTCTGCAATACGGAAATTACACCGAAAAATATTCTGCAACACACGCCGGCAACCCAATGCCAGTACGGATTGCAGGGGTACACACCGGCAACTGAAGCCTGTATTGGGTTGCAGAGGATAGTGAATTTAATTTAGTTTAGTGAGGATAGGACCCGGAGAAGCAATGCCGGCCTACGTTACCTGAAGATACGAAAAATAATCGACATTACCAAATATTAGATGAAACTCAATGCCAGTAAGGGTTTGGTAGATATTATTTAATGCAACGTGGAGTTCAAATAGAAGTTATCTAAATATTGTATAAATTCATTAGAAATTTATTAAATGCATAACTCGTTGATAATCAATGTGCCGGCGTAAAGCACTGGTAATCAACGAGTTATGACCCAAAAATTCTTTATTGAGTATCAGTGCTTTACATATATGTTTTTTTGTTATGCCCGTAACTCGTTGATTATCAATAATAATTCTTTTCAAAACATTTGGTAGATATAAAATATTGTTGTATCTTTATGTATTGGGTTGAGAGAATGACCTATCACATTAAAAAAAAAGTATATATGAATAGTAGAATGACAAATGAGTTTAACCAATTTACGGAAGTTTCTTATAACACATCTCGTAATGAGAGACCTATCTATAAGAATTTTGCTGCGAGTAAAATGTCTCAAAGTATTAAACCTAATTCAATTGTTGAGTTTACGGACTTTATGGGTAGAAAACATAAAGTTGCGGTTCGTAATAATACGGAGTTAAAAAAACAAATGAAGTTTTTTGGTATGTTGAAAAAAGAAAGTTCAACGATTAAACAAATTATCTCGCAGTATCCTATTAAATTGGGTAAGGTAGAAAAAAGGTTTCTTGCTGAATGTAAGAGAGAGTTGAAGTCAGTATTGAAATTGACAAACAAACAATTGGAAATAGTGTTAGGTTAATACCTACACTATTTGTGTTTAAAGTAATTAGTAAAGTAAAAATGAATAATATGAGTAAAAGTAAAGTAAATGTCAAAAGTAACTATGACATCAAAAAAGTAAAAAGAGTTATGAGAATGAAAAGTGAGAACTTTGAACCTGCTACATTTGAAGTATTTAAGGTAACAGGTCCTAATAAGTTTAAAAAGTATTTTGTTAGTCGTAAAGATGCGAAGTCTTATATAGATAAGATGACCGATACTAAAATGACATTAGGTATAGTAAAAAACATTATGAACGAAATTAAATTAAAATAGTATGTATAACGAAAACGAAATAACACTAACAATGACTAAGAAACAATTAAAGTCAGTTGTATCATTGATGGGTATCGCATTAGAAACCGATTGTAAACCAATGAATGATTTGAGTAACAAAAAATTAGAAAACTTATCAATACTATATAAGGTGTTAAAAGATATGTCAAAACAATCAAAATAATATGAGAGAAACAATATCAATAGGAGAGTTAGTAATATTAACCCTCGCGAGTATAATAACATTCGCATTAATCAAAACAATTTTAGATACAATCTATAACAAATATAAAAAATAAACAAATGTTAATTTGCGTCTTTGTTTACCTATTAGTTTATTATATAGGACACACAATACAAATGAATGAATTAGAAACTAAATTAAAAAATTATGAACGATATGAACAACAACATACCAACAACACTACAAAATCCAATAGACACACCAAACGAAATTTGGGAAAACAAAGTAGGGTACGATAGTATAAACAAACGAATGATTGCAAAGGTATATAAACACTTATACAATGTAATGACATTGACAACGAAACCATCGTGGACTGCAATCATACGAGAAATGTTAATTGAAGATAATAAATTAGGTAAGGTAAGTCTTAACGGATATTATTCAACGATTAGAAAAAACTTAAAGGACATTGAAGTAATCAAATACAATGGTCGTAAGGGATTGAGTAAAGGTAAGAATTGGGATAGGTTCTTTGGTGATGAAGATTGGAGTTGGTTTATAACTAACACAAATTCGGGTGGATATGGTACGATTGTAAAATAATTAAATTAATTAGTATGAATAGAAAGAAACGAAACGATAGAAACCACATAGTATATGAAATAGTCAATACTGAAAATGGTAAGAGTTATATTGGTATTACTGCCGCAATAGGTAGACGCTTCCACTACTCTGCTAAATTAAGATTACAAAAACACTTTAGTCGAGCACGAAAAGAAAATAAGAATTGGGCACTATATAACGATATGAGAGAGTATGCACAAGAGGTATACGACTTATTCATCGTTAAAGTAATAAGAGGTAAAGCTGCCGCACACCAATACGAAACAAAGCAATTGCAAAAGTTTCATTATGAATTAAATAGTACACACTAAAATTGAATATATGAGTAAGAAAGTAAAAGAAATTAAGTTAGGTAAGAGAGGTTATAAAGCCGTAGTAAAGAATAAGAAATTCAACTTTGGTGATGGCAAGCATATCTATGAAGTTATTGAGTTGTCAGGTCCCAAGATGGACAAACCTCGTTTCTTTGTTGACGAAGAAAGTGTAAAAAAGTTTATCGGTGAAATTGAAACCGAAACTAAAATGATTAAATTAGAAACGAGTTTAATCAAAAATGTTTTATCAAAGAAAGATAAAAAGGAAAATCTCGCATCTAAGGAGTTAATGGAATTAGTTCCCGATTTAGAAACGATAGTTGACGCATCGTTTAGGGATATGAACGCAAAAAGACCCGAAGATACCGACAAATAAAATAAATTTGGTAATGTCAAAAATTTGTCGTATATTAGATATAACAAAGAGACATTAACAAAATAAAGATACAAACGAAGATAAGGTAAAAGGAACCCGCCTTTTTGGAGTTTGAACAATTAATAATTAAAGGGAACCAAAAAACAATTATGGGAAAGAAAATTTCTACCAAAGTGAATTACCAAGTAACTGAATTAGTAAACAACTTAAACGAAGCGAGTACGACTTTGAGTGAACAAAAGAGAGACTTTTTCACAACAAAAGCACTTTATAATGCGAAAAGATTATCATCTATTTTGAATAAAGCAAAAGTTGGTGCGATGTCTTTAGTATTAGTTATCGGTTTAGCGAGTTGTGGTACATCATCAACGGAAGTAAAAACTGATAGTACAATTTCAACAATTGATAGTACGAGTGTTGTAAGTGATACAACAAAAGTAGATACTACATCAGTAGTAAAATAATTTAGTTCGAGGTCTTAAAGGTTCTTATTAATTTTTTAATATAATAAGTCGTAAAGGTTCCTCGTCCTAATGAAGCGGAGATAGTGTAATGGTTTACCACACGGACGTAAAAGTCACATGGGTTTCGCACGATATTCTTCCAGATTATAAGAGGTTGTTCGATTCGACCTCTCCGCTCTATATCAAAGTTATCTCGGTTACTTTACAAATGGTTATTCTCCGATTTACTTTACAAAGAAAAACTTTGATAGTTACAAAGTGGTACCCCGAGAGTACCACTTTTTTTATAACCAAATAACACAAATGATTTATTTAAAAACACCTATAACAAAATTAGGTAGAGAACCATCCGTGAAAATTGCAAATATGACTTTACGTTGGTGTCGTAGTAATATGGGAGTGAACAACAGAAAAAAGTTTCAACCTATTTGGAATGTAGTAAAAGGATATGACACCGATTGTGGTGAATATGATGCGACTGATAATGAGGTATTCGTTTATTGGAATAATTGTGAAGATGTTCGAGAGTTGATTGGAACGTGTATTCACGAATGGACACATCAATTACAACCGATACTTACAAAATATGATAAGTACCCCGGAACATATAGTAGAAACCCGTATGAAAGGGAAGCACGAAGAAATGAGGACAAATATATTCCAGAAGTATGGAAGAAGATAAAACACAAAATAAATAAAACACAAAAGTAAAACTATGGAATTTCCGATAAGTAAACTAAAAGAGGATGAAGTGGTCCTGATGAAGAAGATAAAAACACTAAAGGATGGAAAACCTAAGTGGACTACATCAAAACAATTAGATGAGGTAAGGTCTGCGATTAAGTTGTTAGAGAGATATAACGATATAACCGAGAACGATTTAGAGAATGAGGACGAATACTTAAAACAAATATTTGAAGTACATCCACCAAAAGCAAAAGCTTAAGTCGGACAATCTTAAGTAAAATAAATTCAGTTAATATAATAGTAGTATGAATAGTAATACAATAGTAAACACAATACATAGTATAGACATAGACAAATATAATAGTATAGAGAAAGAAAGAAATAAAATACTAAGTGATAATAAATTTATACAATGGTGTAAAGATTTAAAAATAGGTAGTAGAGTCGAAGTGAAAGATTATAGAAGTAATGAGTTAATGTCTCAATATACTAATTATCCTAAATGGGTAAGTAAACAATTTTAAAAAGATTTTTCTTTTCTTTTTTATTCATATGGTTTTTTAATTACAAAGAGCTCCCGCAGAGGGATGACCCGATAGCAGATAAACGAGCTATCGGGTTCTTTGTGCTTTTTATTTTATTCAAATTATTTTTTATTTTGTATGTCCGCACACCCCTTGCAACGAATTTCATGTAACTGGACTTTTACGTGATTGCAAAAAACGGGTCGGATACGTGCGAACACCGGGGTCCAATTTTTTTGCTATGAGCGCAATTTTGATATGAGTGTTGACACACTATAAGACTAATTAAGTGTTTTTCTTTTATCTAAGTGATACTTATTTATACGATATCGGAATTAGTTGACTTATTTTTTAACCAAACTAAATTAAATATGGAAGTATTAGATTTCGTTTTACACTTACCATTTTGGATAGGTGTATTAGTAGGGTGGAAGATATTACCTTACGCAGTGACATTTGTGAAAAGGTTTATTAAATTATAAACTGAGAACCCTCTACTTAAAACGTAGGGGGTTTTTTTATTTATATAGTTTATATTTATTAGTATGAAATTAAAACCTATATTAATAAAAGTTTTGGAAGGAATATGTTCCAGAAAAGACGGAGAGAATGATGAGGACTATATAACAAGATGTGGTACAGCACTGACATATCCTAGTGATTATAAAGATAACCCTACTCCTTATTCTATGAAGAACCCTATACCTAAACGATATGTTAAAGAGGATGAAGATGAATTAAATATATTGGGTACTGATTTGGATGAAACTAATAATACAAAACCATCATCTCAAATGAGACCGGAACCCCATCCAACAAGACATGAGATAGAACATCCACCATACGAAAAGGACGTATTTAAGAAAAACAAAAAGAAATAGGAATGTTAAAAGAAGATGTATATATAAAATCAGCTGAAAATTTTGGTACATCGGTTGGGGTTGCGAGTATAATAGGTAAGAGAGTAGTAACCGAAGTAGATGATATAACATTTAAAAAGTACAATGAAAGTGAAACTATTAACACAATTATTAAAGACGCAATATACACTAACCGATATCAGTCTTTACAAAGGAACATATATAAGTTAAATTTGAAAAGAGATAAAAGAATTAAAGAATCTACTATTTATAAAAAAGCTTGGGATATAACAAATGGCAATTATCAAAATAAACCAAAACGAACAAAGGTACACGAAAGCAATACAAAGTTGGGAAGTATCAGCCTCTCCTGAGATTGAACCAATTAAGTTATTAGAAGGAGTAACATTCAAAATTATTGCGCCAGTATTAAAAGCAAATAATATTATAATTGATTACAATAACTATTATTTAATATCCAAAGATACATTTGATACAGTCTTGCAATCCGACAATCCTCATTTCTCATATTTACAAAACGGAAGTGTAATAGGAGCAGACATAGGTTTGACCATCCCCATAGTACAAATTAGTTTATCTCAATCCATATCATTAGCTTTAGGAGAACAAACTACAATTATAACATCAGGCTCAACATCCGGCAGTATGGTATCAAAAACAGAACGAATACCAGGTAGAGTAGATATATACAATAAGTCATCTATTAAAAGGGTATATTGGTTATGGGAAGGTAGAAGCATAGAAGTAGAAAACAAAGATATACCAATAGCATTAGTTAATCATTTAAATTGGATGTTGACCGAAGGCACAGGCTCTTTAAAACCACTTGATATATTTGAGTGGTGGAACTTAAAGTTTAATGGTGACTATATTTTGACCGACATCACACAACAAATTACATGGAACTTATATTCAGGTTCAATTATTACGGATGTACAAAGAATGGGTAAATACTTAGACTTAATTACTAATAAGTTAACAGGCCTACAAAACGATAAGGTTGCTATATGGAATATGTTCTATAATGGTACATCTCCACAAGGTAAGATAACTAATCCTATATCATCCTCTTTATTCTTTGAGTCAATTGCAACCGAAAGAAGTATACCTCAACTTATACCACAAAGGGATGCAAGGATTGTAAATATAGGTATCACTGCCATCACTCCTAATGCCAATGCAACAACTATACAAGGAACTAATGCATACTTATCACAATCAATCAATAATCTACAAAGTACGGCAGCTAAAAATGCACAAGAAATTGCTTTATT
>Ga0208022_1000875_pt1 | contig 9299 bp, 12 predicted proteins | sample ColrivemetaGS747_FD_187622 | JGI IMG/M metagenome (GOLD analysis project Ga0208022, IMG submission 187622) | Estuarine microbial communities from the Columbia River estuary - Freshwater metaG S.747 (SPAdes) (version 2) | ecosystem: Environmental > Aquatic > Marine > Intertidal zone > Estuary ...
ATCTAAAATATATATAAATCCAAATTTATTGGATTATGAAATAGATCAAACAGATGTAATAACAATACATTATTTAACATATTAAAAAAAATTAAACATAAAAAAATGACACCAATTGGTGTCATTTTTTTATAATAGAATATTATTATTCATATGTAAAGTTGAATAATTGGATACCCATAATTACTACTCTGAAAGCATTAGAATCAGGAACAACATTGAAGTCAATTTGAACAGTGTTGTCACCAGATTTTCTAATAGAACCAGCTTCAACTGTTTCACCTGTAGCAATTTCATATACTTGAACGATAACGTCTTTAGTATTTAAATTGTGGCTTACTGTGAAAGAAGAAGTAGCACCATCACCAATAGTGAAAGCTTTAACAACTGGAGTAATATCAAATCTATTATTAATTTGATTTGTTTGATCAGCTCTAAGAATTTCTTCATTATTTAATCTAACTTCTAATGAAGTATCAACAGAACTTCTTACAGAAACTTCAACAGATAGATCATTACCTAATAATGAAGCTAAAGATGAATCAGCTGCTAATCTTACTGATTGCTCAGTAGACATATCAACAGATAATTTACTTTCTAAAGATGAATCAGCTAAACTTCTTACAGAAATCTCAATAGAAACAGCAGCGTCTCTTGCAAATTCCTCAGTAGATAATCTTGACTCTAATGAAGTATCAGCAGCTAATCTTACTGATTGCTCAGTTGACATAGCAGCAGATGTTTTAGCATCTAAAGAAACGTCAGCAGCTAATCTTACTGATTGCTCAGTTGAAATAGCAGCAGAAGCAGATCCAGAAAGTAAAGAGATAGCACCATTGATGTCACCATCAGCTTGTTGGAAAGCAGATACGATTTCAGTTAATGAATCAATAGCAGCACCATCAGCATTAGAAATAACGAAATCTAATTTAGTGTTGATTGAAGTATCAGCAGCTAATCTTACTGATTGCTCAACTGACATAGCAGCAGATGTTTTAGCATCTAATGATTCGTCAGCAGCTAATCTGATAGAAGCTTCATTAGTTACGTTAGCACCTAATAAATTAGATAATGATAAATCAGCAGAAGTTCTAACAGACTCTTCAGAAGACAATCTTGAAGTTAAAGATGTATCAGCAGCTAATCTTACTGATTGCTCAGTTGACATAGCAGCAGATGTTTTAGCATCTAAAGAAACATCAGCAGAAGTTCTAGCAGAAATTTCAGTTGAAACAGCTGTAGATCTTGTTACTTCTTCAGTTGAAACTCTTGAAGTTAAAGATGTATCAGCAGCTAATCTTGTAGATTCTTCAGTTGAAACTCTTGTAGTTAAAGATGTATCAGCAGCCAATCTAGCAGAGTTAGCAGAAGAAACTTCACCAGATACAAAAGCTTTAGTTACTAATGATAAATCATCAAATGATGCAGGAGCTGAAGATAAGTTAAGTTTACCGTCAAAAGTACGGATACCACTTGTTGGAGCAGCAACTGAATCTTTAATTTTAATGATACTTTGAGTACCAGATGTAACAACTTCGATAGTTGTGTTATCTGTAAATGGTAAATTCTCAACGATTGAGTTATTAGCATTTAATAAAGTAGCAGCTAAAGATGCATCAGCAGAAGTTCTTGTAGATTCTTCACTAGAAACTCTTGAAGTTAAAGAAACATCAGCAGAAGTTCTAGCAGAAATTTCAGTTGAAACAGCTGTAGATCTTGTTACTTCCTCAGTTGAAACTCTTGAAGTTAAAGATGTATCAGCAGCTAATCTTACTGATTGCTCAGTTGACATAGCAGCAGATGTTTTAGCATCTAAAGATACGTCAGCAGCTAATCTTACTGATTGCTCAGTTGACATAGCAGCAGATGTTTTAGCATCTAAAGATACGTCAGCAGCCAATCTTACTGATTGCTCAGTTGAAATAGCAGCAGAAGCAGATCCAGAAAGTAAAGAGATAGCACCATTGATGTCACCATCAGCTTGTTGGAAAGCAGCAACTACTTCAGTTAACGAATCAATAGCAGCACCATCAGCATTAGAAATAACGAAATCTAATTTAGTGTTGATTGAAGTATCAGCAGCTAATCTTACTGATTGCTCAGTAGACATAGCAGCAGATGTTTTAGCATCTAATGATTGGTCAGCAGCTAATCTGATAGAAGCTTCGTTTGTCAAATCAGCACCTAATAAATTAGATAAAGATGAGTCAGCAGCTAATCTTACTGATTGCTCAGTAGACATATCAACAGATAATTTAGAATCTAATGATGAATCAGCAGCTAATCTTACTGATTGCTCAGTAGACATATCAACAGACACTTTAGAAGCTAATGATGAATCAGCAGCTAATCTTACTGATTGCTCAGTAGAGATTTCTTCAGAAATCTTAACTTCTAAAGATTGATCATCTTCTACGTGATGAGCATGCTCACTAGAAATTTCAGCAGATAATAATGAATACAATGATGTATCAGCACTTAATCTAACTGATTGTTCAACAGAAATTGCAGAACTAACTTCAGAGAAAGAGTCGTTAGCACCAAGGTCAACGTTAGAGATTAAGTAAGAGAAGTTTGTACTAACAACTGTACTTAATTGAGCCTCAACTGACTCCGCTCTTGATTCCTCAGCTGAAATCAAACCAGTAACATAATTCTTGTTAACTGCATCTAGTCCATCAACAGGATTAGAAACGTTCTTGATGATGTTGTTACTCAAGTCGATATCGACTAAAAATTTTTTTAATCTTGACATATTTTTTTTATATTTTTATATTAACTCATAGCGATTTTTACTGCAGGTCAAAGCACTATTGTGAATTAATTAATGTATATATTAGTTTTTAAAACTAATTTTTTTACAAAACATAAGAAATCCCTGTTTTTTAAAGGGCTATTAAAGAAATTAAGAAAAAATTTAAAAAATTTTTCTTAAATAATTACAACAGAAAATTCATTTTCTGCAGGTGGATTTGAGAACGATACCTTAACATTATTATTATCAAAACGATGAACTCCAACTTCAACATCTTCACCACTTTCGGTATAAAAAACTTGTACAATTACAAATTTTGTACCTAAATTGTGATCCAATATAAACTCAGATTCGACACCATCGCCAATAGTAAATTCTATCTTTCTAGGTATAAAGTTTCCTATACCAATATTTACTAAATCTTGATCATTTACACCATTTTTATACCAATAAAGATAAGATTCCCCAGAAACAATTAATCTAACTTGCAAAGATCGATATCTTAACGCAAACGGAATAGAAGAATTAGCTAAATCAATAGCATCTTGAATCGTATTAGCCTCATAAGGACCAGAGAGAGTATCTACTGGTACTGGATTTGTTGGCTTAACACCATATGGTAACTGTAATCCATCAATCATAATTAAGATATAGTTATTAGGTGGTTATGATTATAATCATAAGGCACTGCTTGTTTAAATGTATATATCTTATAACTGAATTCCTCTCCATAATAATTTTTAACAATACTTAAATTTTTAAGTAAATATGTAACTAAAAAAACAAAATTTGTATTATCAACAGAACTAACATAATTTCTATTACTAGGAAATGCTATTGTAAATGCGTTTGATGATATTCCAGTTTGTAGATTATATTCTGTTGTGGAATCAGAGAATCCTTTTTGTGGTAGATTTCTAACATCATTTGATGTAGTAACTTCACCTGGTCCCCAAAATATAACATTTTTAAATAAAATTATTTGTGCGGTATTATAAGTATCGGTATATTCATCATAAATTTCAATTCTATATTGTATAGAATCAGCTGAAGTATAATTAGTTGGGTTGTGTGTTATACTTTCAATTGTCCCACCACTTGGAGATATTGTTCTAACCCCACCAATATCTTCCCAATTTCCTAAATTAACTCGAAATTGATATTTATATCCGGTTAAATTAACATTTGGTGTTGTTCTGGTAATTGATCCGCTTAGATTAGAGCAAACATTTCCCTTTTCTCTAATGAAATTACCTTCTATGTTTAAATTTTGGTTTGTTAAAATAACATTTAATATAGATTGTGGCTGTGAATAAGCTATAGGGTAAATATCTTTAAGCGCAGTTTTTGATGACCCTTTAGTATCCGTAACCACATATCTATAATTAAATGCTAATGAATTAAAATTTGTATCTGTTAATGTATGTGTTAATGTTGATAAAGACTTATCTGTTGTTAGTATTTGCCAATTTCCTACACCACCTCTTCTCCATTCTAAAGAAACTGTGGAAACAGTAGCACCTCTATTAAATACATTCCAATTAAAATTTAAAATATTATTAATATTTGTTTGATTAAATGGTATAATAGTTTCTGAAGATAAATTAGCATCTGGTAAAACAGGACCTGATGTAAAAGAAACACCATCTAATGTTGATTCTATATAATTTATAATTTTATCAGCTGACCATACATCTGTTGAACTAGTTCCAGTATTATCTAATTTCCATCCAGAAGAGATTATTGTATCAGAATTTGAATTTGCAATAACTAATTCATTTGCAGAAAATGTAGCATTATTTAATCCACCTCTATCAATAGGGAGTAATCCCTGCCAATTTAATAAAAAGGAGTGTGTTGCTGAGTTAGAATCTATTGTTAAGGAGATGTTTTGATCATTAACCGTATCAAAGTATTGATTTGATAAAGTTAATCCGTTAAAACCTCTTAATATAGTATTTTTAACTATTTGCTTGCCATGAATTTTACCATTTAAATTATTGTTCATCTTAAAAACCGCGCGATTTTAAGTATATATATTAAAATCCGTAACTCTTTTTTCAAAAAAAGAAAATTAAATAATAATATATAAACTATGATTAAAAAATACATAGAGTTTATTAAAGAAAACTTAGAGGTAAAAAGTGAAAATAGTTTCAATTCATTAGGTGAATGGGTTGAATATTTATATGATTTTTATAAAAATGATGAAATTAAATTATCAAATTTAAAATCAATTATAAATAGAGATTTTAATATATCAAGAGAAGATAATTTAAATGATATAGAAAGCGATATTAGATTAGCAAATGCTATTAATATTTTAGATGATAAAACAAAATCGGAAATGTCATCTTTAATCACATCTTTTATAAAAGATGGTGTTATCGAAAAAGAGCCAGTTGTTGAATTTTCAACAGATGTTGAAGATTTAAATGAGGGGGATATAACTATGTCTGGTAAGAATATATTTAAATCTTTTTTAAAAACATTAACTGCCTTAGGTAAAAAAGATCAACAACCAAATAGAGAATTATGTCCTAATGATTTTTTATTTTATTATAATTATGATAATATAGTTTCTGAAGATTTAAAACAAATTTTTAAAAGATTTAAATCATTACATATGTATTCGGATTTAGTCCCATATGATTCAAATGAATCATCATTATATTATGGAATTAAATGTGATGGTCAACTTGAATATGGTTTAAAAGTTGATAAAGTTATTCCGATTGGATCATTTAAAATTGGTGCTAGTTCAATAAAATGGTTGTTGGGATTAGATTTAAAATCTTTACAATTTCTAAAAAAGGATTTAGTTAATTGGACATCAAATGAACTTTCAATTTTGTCAAAAATAAAATATGATTTAGTTGATTATAATCCTGGTTATTTTGATAAAAAATCACATTTTATAATAACTGATAAAGTTATATCAATTGGTTACTATGGAATTGGTAAATGGGATAATGGTAAAATAGATGCTGGTGAATTTCAAAATTTAAAACAAAATTTTAACAATTGGATCTTAAATAAGAAATGGCATGATAAAATAAAATATAATATAACTTCAAATTCTTTTTGGGTTTATTTTAATATAAAAATTAAATAAAGTTATGAAAATAGGAATTACTTTTTCTTTGATGAAAGGATCTAAAGATTCTATATGGACAAATGGATTAAAATTAAATATTATGATATTTATTGATTTATTAAAACAATCTAAAAAAAAATATGATGTCTTTCTTTTAGGCTATGGTGGTGATATTGTTAATGATAAGCCAGATTTCATAAAGGATATAGAAATATATGATTATACTGAGAAGTATATGGATTGTGACTTAATAATCATGATGGGTCAACAAGTACCAGAAGATACTCTTATTAATTTTAAAAAAAATCCAAATAAAAAAGTAATTGCTTATAAGTGTGGTAATAATTATATTATAAATTTAGAAAATATACTTTTTAGAGAAGATACTAAAAATAAAAACAGATTTGAAAGAGTTTATGACGAAGTTTGGTATGTACCACAACAACATGATACAAATTTTGGATATTTTAAAACTCTTTATAGAGCGACCGCAATTAGTGTTCCTTTTATTTGGTCACATAAATATTTATTAGAAGTTTTAATTGATATTGAAAATTCATACCAAAAAGGTAATATTAAAAAGGGATTTAAATATCAACCAAAAGAAGTTAAAGATATTGGTATAATGGAACCAAATATCAACGTAGTTAAATTCTGTACAATTCCATTATTAATTGCAGAAGAATCCTATAGAACAGAAACTGGCAGAAATAAAATTGGATATGTTTCTATAAGTAATGTGAATGATACAATTCATAAAAATGAATTTATGAATATGGTTAGAAGTTTAGATTTAAATGATGATAAAAAAATATCTGTTGAAGGTAGATATAAAACAGGATGGGCAGTTACTCAATATTTTGATGTTATTATTTCTCACCAATTATTAAATCCATTAAACTATATCTATTTGGACGCTGCGTTTATGGGTTATCCTGTTATTCACAACGCACCAATGTGTAAAGATATTGGTTATTATTATGAGGGATCTAACACAGTTGATGGTGCTGAAAAATTAAATTGGATATTAGAACACCATGATGATCATATTGATGAGTATGTTGAAAGAAATAAAGAGGCTTTGTATAGATATCATTATACTAATGAAGATATAATAGAAACTTATGATACTCTTATACATAACCTTTTTAATGGGGGTAATGATATCAACTTGAAATATAATCCAGATACAAATCTTTATGATAATTTATCAAAAAATAAAACTATAAAAGTAGTTAAGGGGAAAAAAACAAAAAGAAAGAAATGAGATATTTAAAAAAATATAAAGAGAGCTTTGATAATGGTGAGGATAATATTGATTTCATCATAACTAAAATAAAAGAAAAATATCCAAAGGTTAAAGATAAAGCAGGAATTACTTCGTTTAAAATTGAAGATTTATTAGATATGATTTGTTGGTTTGAAGAAAATTTCAAACGTATAGATGATAAAGACGAAGACGCAGTTCTAAATCAATTGAGGGAAGAATATAATTTATAAACATTTAAAAAAACTTTTCTATAAAAAGAAAAGTTTTTTTGTTTATGGAAAAACCAAATAAAGAAGATATAATGAAAAAATGGGCACCTATTTTAGATTCAATGGGTGTAACCGGTTCTAAAGCTGAGTGGATGTCTGAATATGTTGAAATGCACTCTAATAATGAAGTTGAGAAAAATACACTTTCAACTGAAACTACATACAATGACTTTCCAAGTATATTTCCAATGGCTAAAAAAATTGCTGCTCAAACAATTGGTTTAGATTTAGTAACTGTTAAACCTATGAATTCACCAGGTGGAACTTCTGAAGAAACAATGAGGAGAATTAAAGCTGAAGTTAAAGCTGAAAATCGTCAAAGAAAAATTGATAATTTACTTGAAGGTGAAGAATATAAAGAAATGGATATAACGGAACATGAAGATTATAATGGTCCAACTGGAGATCTATTTTATATGGATTTTGTATATGGTTCTACACAATCAAGTAAATCAACTTCTGAAATGAATATTAAAAAGTTATGAATTTAATTAATACTATTAAAAGATTTCTAAAAAGTGATAAATTAAGTAATACTAATTCAGTTATTAGAAAGATTAAAATGGATAATATTTATAAATTAGATTTACCTATTCAAACTAATTCAAATATAGATTATGAAAAAATTAAAGAATATTATAATAAAAATTAAAAAGCTTTTTAGTAATAAATCAAAACCAAAATTAGATTATCATAAGGAATATTGGTTTCCAAATGGTCCTGATGGTTCTAAAGCTTTTAATAGAAAAATTAAAATAGATAAGATCTATAAATTGAATAGAGATATAACTTACACACATTGGAATATTACTGGATCTAAACATAAAAGATTATATTCCATACCAGTTGGTTCTTGTAATATTGTAACATCCAGTAGTAACAATATAGCTATGGGTTATAGCAGTATAACAATTGGAAAATGGAATGTTAAACATAAAAAAAGAATTGAAAAAATAAATAAAATCTGGGGATAGAGTCATGAGGTGTAAATATATACCTTATGATAAATGTTTATTTAATATGTGCTGAAACAAATGGTAAAAAACTATTTAAAATAGGACACACTAGGAGAAAAGTAGAAGAGAGAATTAAAGAGTTTAAAACTGGAAATACTGCAGTATTCTCAATAATAGAGGTATTTAACTCAAAGTGGGGTACTAAAATTGAAGCTAATTTACATAAACAATTTAAAAATAAAAGACTTAATGGTGAGTGGTTTGATTTAGATAAGAATGATTTAGATAATTATTTAAATTTATGTGAACAACTACACAACAACTTTGAAATAATAGAAAATCAAAACACTTACTACATAGATAGAGGTGGTAGATTTTAAAAAAGAATAAAGATTATGAATTCAATGAAAGAAATGGCTATTAGAGATTATATCTCTAAAATTAATTTTAAAACTGATGATTGGAAAGTATCTCAAATAGAAGAAGATATGAGAAGATTTTTAGGTGAAGTTCCTGGAATTGATATAACATATAAAAAAGATGTTATGATTAATGAATTTACAGGAGAAGCTAAAGAATTTAAAGACATTGATAAAATATCAATTGTTTTTACAGATCTAAATGATAAATATAAAAAAATCGAATTTATCATAGATTAAAAATTAATTTTAATAATGAATATTAACAAATATTTTTTAGATTTAGATAAATTACATAAATTAGAAGATAAAGAAGAAAGACATCAAATACACTCTTATTATAAAGATATGCTCTATTGTTTTTCTGATGGGAGAAAAGATATGGCAGAATCTATAATGTGGACATTAATAAATTCTGGTTATTTATTAGATAATGATCAAATTAACAGAGATAGAAAAATTAATTCAATTTTAGATGGAAATTAAAGCTGATGTAATAGATTACTTAGGCAAAATGGATGAAGGTGTTGTTG
>Ga0208022_1000894_pt1 | contig 9194 bp, 8 predicted proteins | sample ColrivemetaGS747_FD_187622 | JGI IMG/M metagenome (GOLD analysis project Ga0208022, IMG submission 187622) | Estuarine microbial communities from the Columbia River estuary - Freshwater metaG S.747 (SPAdes) (version 2) | ecosystem: Environmental > Aquatic > Marine > Intertidal zone > Estuary ...
CCTTTACTTCTTCACTGTAGGATCTGAACGTATGAGAGTTAATAGTGCTGGTAACATTGGTATCGGTACGAGTGCTCCTACTTATAAACTTGATGTTCAAGGAACTCTTGGTGTATCCGTTGGTTTGACAACAGGAAGTATCTTATCTACTAGTGTAAGTTCTGGACAAATAAACTCAACAAACGCTACAATCAGTAACATTGTTGCAACTAACTTGTCTTCTGGAAACTTTGCTGTAACCGATCTTTCTGCAACCAACATTACTGCTTCCAATATTCTTGTTAATACACAAGTCAGCTCTGCCAGTTTCTATGCTCCTTTGGCTACCATTAGTAACATTGTTGCTACTGCTACAAGTACTGGAACTCTTAATGTTAACACTTCTTCAATGTTACACGGAGGTGTTACAGCTGGATCTCTTAATGTTACTGGAGAATCTACATTGGTATCCAATGTCACAATGGGATCAAGTGTAACCATTGTTGGACCTTCTCTTAAAATCCCAGTGGGTAATACAGCAGACAGACCTGCTGTTGCAAGATCTGGTGACATTCGTTACAACAGTGAATACCAACAATTTGAAGGTTATGGACCTGGTAGTGCTTGGGGATCTTTGGGTGGTGTTGTTGATATTGCTCAAACTACTAAAATCTTGGCTTCTGAAACACCAAGTGTAACCGATGGTAACCTTTACTTCTTCACTGTAGGATCTGAACGTATGAGAGTTAATAGTGCTGGTAACATTGGTATCGGTACGAGTGCTCCTACTTATAAACTTGATGTTCAGGGAACTCTTGGTGTATCCGTTGGTTTGACAACAGGAAGTATCTTATCTACTAGTGTAAGTTCTGGTCAAATCAACTCAACAAATGCTACAATCAGTAACATTGTTGCAACTAACTTGTCTTCTGGAAACTTTGTTGTAACTGATCTTTCTGCAACCAACATTACTGCTTCCAACATTCTTGTTAATACACAAGTCAGCTCTGCTAGTCTTTATGCTCCATTGGCTACTATTAGTAACATTGTTGCAACTGCTACAAGTACCGGATCATTGAATGTTACAGGAATTACAGTTGGATCTATTCTTGCTAATACAGTAGACATTACACCAAGTTTAGGTGATATTTCTAAAGAAGTATCTTTCTCTGCTGCTAATAATCAATCATCTTCAGCTAACGTCACTGGCCTTGCATTCCCTAACGCAATTGTAAGATCGTTCAACGCTGTTGTATCTGTATCTGTACTTTCTAGCAATGGTAACTTATATGCCAATTATGATATCAGAGGTGTTCAAAAAGACAGTGGTGATTGGGCAATAAACGCAGCCTTTGTTGGTGATAATACCGGATACGTATTTACAATTGATAATGTTAACAGTAAAGGTCAAATTAAATATACATCTACAAATGTTAGTGGATGGACTTCTACTACAATCAAATTTAGAGCACATACAACATCTGCTTAAATAATTTATAATGACATACAACATCTGCTTAAATAATTTATAATGACATACAACATCTGCTTAAATAATTTATAATGACATCTAAATCTAAATAATTACAACGAATATTAAAATTAAATTAATAAATAATTAATTTAATATTTACATTTTACATCTAATTTTTAATTTAAGCAGTTGCCTTTTTTGGGAAATGAGGAGACAAATATCTTTGCAACTTAAGATAAGTATATACTAAAGGTGACTTAGGATCATTTGGATCCTTTGGTTCAATTGCTGGTCCAAACAACTTCTTCAAAGCAGCATCTGGGATAATTTCACGTCTGTGTTCAGGATTTTGAAGATCCTTTTCCTTGATATAATTAGTAATATGTCTAGTAACATCAGTTCTAGCAATTGGATCAGATTTCTTTACACCATATTGAGAAAGGAAGTTATAAAGATCATCTGAAACAACAACTGGTGATGCAAAACCAGATGGCTTTCTATTTACATCCCTTGGAGTTTTTTTTTTCTTAGTTTTCTTAGATGCTTCCTTAATAGCATTTTCGTGATCACGTTGCATCTTTCTTAATTCTTGAATTTCACGTTTCAATTCATTCATAAGATCTTGTTTGGATTTAATCAACTTTTCAAAACGTTGCTTCATAGTATCTGTTTCAACTGTAGTTTCAGGAGTTTCAGTTGTAGTTTCAACTGGAGTTTCAACTGGAGTTTCAACTGGAGTTTCAACTGGAGCTTCAGTAACAGTTTCAACTGGAGCTTCAACTGGAGTTTCAACTGGAGCTTCTTTAGCTTTTACAATTTTCTTAGTTTTAGTAGTGGTGGTTTTAGCTGTAGTTCTGTTCATTTTTAATCTTACTAAAGTATTTTTTTTATAATTTCTTACGCACTAAGGCTATAATTAAAAGGGAAAATAAGTATAAATCAATTTTTTATTATTCGTTTTATATATATTTTTTTAATACTCAATTTAATATAAGAATTATTAGTATGTTGGAAAGTATAATTGACTCGACATTCGCTGAAGGTACGAAAAATCCTATATTTTTTAATTTTACATTACAACAAAAACAAAATTATTTAGTTTTACTAGATAGTTTGGGTGTTGAGTATTTTGAAATATATTTGTCATCTTTTTTACAAGAAATAGATGATTTAATACAATTTAAAAAATCAAGTGATTTGAGTATAAAAATAATAATCTGTATAAATAATTCATTGAATGATATCGAAAAAGTAATTCAATTACAATATATTGATGTGATTTGCGTTAAAATACCAGGTAATGTAACAGATAATTTAATAGATAATGTAACAGATAATTTAATAGATAATGTAACAGATAATTTAAAATTATTAAGGAGTAAACTACCAAAAGTACAATTACAATTTTGCATATCTGACTCGTTTGATATAGAAACAAACTTTTTATCTTCGTTATATCTTAGCATTGATGATTACGTAGATTGTATAAGTATTGAAGATACACGTGGTAACATTGTACATTCAGATATTGAAAAAATGATATCTTTAATTAAAAGTGTAATGTGTTCAGATATTGATATAAGATGTCAATTTTCTAATAACAATTCAAGTTCCGTATGTAATACATTTTTTGCATTGCAAGAAGGTTGTAAATATATAACTACATCAGTTTTCGGTTTAGGTGATAAAAATGGTATTACTGATTTAACAGGTATAATTAACAGAATTTATACAACTACTCCAAATATTAAATATAATTTACATTTTCTAAAACTATTAGAATTATATACAAGTAATATACTTGACATACCCATTCCTATTTCAAATAGACATAATTTAGTAATTAAAGACGACAATATCAATATATCTAAACATTTAGACGATTTTGGATTATTCGTATTTAATAAAGATATCGACATACCAGAATTGAAATATTTTTTATATAAGTATTTACCTCGAGCTTTTAATGCTTTAGATGACGAGTACATTGAAAAATTATGTATCTCTATAAAAAGTGATATATCACAAAATGAAAACTTATATATACAACTTAATTATGATCAAAATATTGCTATAAGATATCTATTACAGTATATAAACTGAAATTGACAAAGTGTAATATGATAACATATAAATTCAGTATATGTTATAAATTCAGTATATGTTATAAATTCAGTATATGTTATAAATTCAGTATATGTTATAAATTTAGTATATGTTATAAATTCAGTATATGTTATAAATTTAGTATATGTTATAAATTTATTTACATAGCAAGTGTATAAGCGTGATAAATACCGGCAACAGCAATAATGTATTTAATGTATTTTTCAATATCACCACCACCAGTAACCATTGTTACGATATCGGTATTATTGTAGGCGACAAGACCCCAGTTGATTGCTCCAGCAATCAACAAAATTTGAACAAGTAAAGTTAACATATTTTGATAATCCATTTTTTTTATATTATATAATAATAAAAAAAATTACAACAAAATATTTATTATTTCACTATTAAATGTTTTTAAAAATATTTTAGATTGCCATAAATATTGTTTATTTATCATATCTAAACAAATTTCATTTGGATAATATGTAATGATATCTTTTGTATTAAAAATCCTTTTCATCTTCTTATATAATTCATCGTCTATTGAATTGACAATTTCTAACAATGAATCTTTAGGTAAAACCATACACAATTGTTCTAATGTTGTTACTGGTTTTGTTTTTTTAAATTTTATATTTTGTATAACAAAATTACCTGACAAGTATGAAAATAAATCACTAACAAATGGTGTAGCATAATGATCATAATACCAATCCCAATTTTCATGACAATGACCATTATAATAACCTAAAATCCAATATAGACTAATTATATAATTTTTACAAATTAGATTAATATCTTGAATATCGTAAAATTTATAATATCTATCTTTATAACCCGATGTATTGTATTTTATAAAATCATCTTTGTAAATATGAATATCTTTTACATTTACGTTAATACTTTCTAGATCAAAAGTATCTTTGTAAACGGATCGATTATTTTTATATGCACTATACACATTTGTAAAAAAATAATCTTCTGTTTTTGATAAATGATAAAATAAATCCTTTAAAAAAACCAAGTTTATAGATTTATCGATATTTTTAGAATCTAATTCATTCAAATTAACGATACCGTAATAATTTTTGGTGTTTAATAATTGACAATAATATTTTAACAATACATCTATACCCCCTTCTTTTATCATTAAAGAAGGTATGTGTTCAACAAAATCATTACCCAATAAAAAACATAAAAATATATAATCGTATATAAGATTTCTATCATTAATTTGTTTCTTAATATTTTGTTTTACATCTTTGCATATGTATTGTCTTAATTTCTTAATATCTAAATATGTATACACCTTATCTTTTTCTAATAATTTGTTATTAAATGTATTGTCTCTAATCAATACAATCTTGTCATAATTTACATTAATTAAACTTAACATAATTAAATCTGCATCCAAGCCATATATACATATTTTATCATCACAACTAAGATCACTTATATGCTTCATCATCTTATGTTCTCCCTCACCTGGTTCATTTGAATCTGAAATAAAAACTGTATAATTATTACTAATTTGACTTTTAAAATCGTGTAATCGTTTAATTAGTTTGTTCATAAAGTCAGTACCTGGTGTAATTTTATTTGAGTTCCATACTGGTGTATTCGCATTTTCATTTTCATTATGTTCAATCTGTTTGAAGAAATGTGATTTATATCTTCTTTCTCTTTGTTGATTCATTTTTGCTCTTGGTGCTACTCCATCTATCATAATATATATTCGTTTTGGTTTTACTACATTTAATATGTATCTTGTATAATCTAAACAATTTTGTATAATAGTTTCTTCAATAATATTAGTATCTGTTGTTGAAGTAATGTGTAATGTTTGTTGTGCACAAGGATGAATCATACTGTTATAATCCAAATATAAATAATCTATATTTGATGTAGATATACTCTTTTCATCAATAACAAGATCATTTTCTATATTGTATTTTTTATATATCGTATAAAAGTACCACGGTATACCCATTTATTATTTTGCAAAAATGTATTATTTTTCAAGTTTTTATAAAATGATTTATAAAAACAATAAAGCAATAAATGTAAATTAATAAATGTAATCTTGATAAATTAAAAAACAATCTTTGTTATCATTAAATTTAAATCCTTGATCTCTTAATAATTTTTTGTAATATAAGAAATTCATTTGTTTAATATCTTCTTCGTCTTCTTGTTCTTCTTCTTGATCTTCTATAACTTCTTCTTTATCATCGTTTTCTAACATATCATCTAATACATAATCTTCATTATCGTTGTCATCTTTGTTTGAATTATTATCTTCATTTTCTAAATATAATTCATCTGTAGTATTGTCAATTACACTTTCATCATCTTTTGTATCTTCATAACCAGTGTCGTCATTTATATCATCTTTAATTACATCATCTGCTGCTTTAATATCTCTTCTACTTTTATTTTTTATGAATTTAATGCTCGTAACAATTCTATGATAAACACCATTTTTATTAAATGTATTCTTTGATTTTATGTAATCTTTAATTAATACATCTGGGTCAGTATTTACATCATATTTATATCTACGTTTTATTTTTGATTTAGGTTTAATAGTGATTTGAAGATTCCAATCGTTTTTAATGTGTAATTTTTTAATATATTCGTTTCTTCGTTGTTTAATATTATTATTTAAACGTTCTTCTATTAAATTTTTATAGTAATTTAACAATTCACTTCTCCTTCTTTCTAATTCCTTTAAAATATCTGAATTCTTTTCTATTAAATCAAGACAATTACAAATTTCATTTATAATATTCTTATCAATATTTAAAAAGTTAAAAAAATAACCATTTGAATTTTTAGTAAATTCGACTTTTGACATTCTTAAAATATTTAATATATGTATTTTTTCTTTGTTTTGCAATTTACTTATACGTTGTATAACATCTTTTATATGAAACGAATCTTCTTCAATCTCAAATTTAGTATTTAAATCATCATTTAAATTATCGTGTATTTGAATTTCCATTTCTTCTTCAGTGTTGTCTTCAGTGTTGTCTTCAGTGTTGTCTTCAGTGTTGTCTTCGTTTTGATCTTCATTATCAAGTTCTAATTCTTCTTGTTTTAATAATTGATCAACAGTCATGTATAATCTTTTAAATTATACCGGAAATCGTTAATAATACAATTTTTTTTTAGTTATAAATATAAATGTCTGGAAACATACATGATACAAATGTGACAAAAATTAGAGTGTTAATAAATGACTTTATAAATGAATTAGAAGAAACTATTGAAAAGGGCGATGATATAGTAGAATATGAAGATACGTATAAAGAGAAATATAGTTATATTATAAAAACTTCTGAAAATTTATATAAAATGATTTATGATCAATACAAAATATCTGTTTTTGATAAAAAATTTTTCTTAAAAAACATAGAAACTATGTTACAAGCAATTGAGAGAATTCAACAGGCAAAAGTAACACAATATGATGCATCTAAACAAATAGGCGAAATGTTAGCAGGTCATTACATACCGCAATTAAAGAAATAATTGTTTATTATTTTTATTTATTTTATATACATATACTTAAATATAAAATGAATGATCAAAACATTAGTGTAAACGAGACACAATCCATAGGATTTTTTTCAAAGCTTCAATCTAAGCCAACTTCAATAACTTCAAACGAACCACCTAAACCAACTCCAATAACTTCAAACGGACCACCTCCAATAACTTCAAACGGACCACCTCCAATAACTTCTAATGAACCACCTAAACAAACTCCAATAACTACTAATCACCCACCACAAGTTGATCAACAACCACCACAACAATCAGAACCACAAGTTGATCAACAACCACCACAACAATCAGAACCACAAGTTGAACAACAACAATTACAAGTTGAACAACAATCACAAGTTGAACAACAACCTCAAGTTGAACAACAACCTCAAGTTGAACAACAACCAGAACAACAACCAGAACAACAACCCCAAGTTGAACAACAACCTCAAGTTAAAGAAATACCACAACAACAAGTTGAACAATCAGAATCCCAAGTTGAACAACCGCAACAAGTTGAACAACCGCAACAACAACAAATTGAACAACCACAACAAGTTGAACAACCACAACAACAAGTTCATCAAGATATCGCATTGGATTTTATAAATAAGGTGAATGGTGTTAGTAAAAATTTGGGTCATAATAAATTACAATTGCAAGTTGATGAATTAGAAAAACAAATAGAAAAATTTAAATCTAATGAAAGGGAATATGAAATGAAGATGAATTTGTTTAAAAAAACTATATCAACATTACAGGTGCAATTACAAGAAAGATCAGCATATATATCAATGATGGATAAACAACATATAGATCCACAATATGAAAAACAAATCGAGGACTTAAAGCAGATAATAAATGAAAAGGATATGTTATTATCTAGTAAAAATGAGGATATTACAGATGTAATTAGACAAGTTGATATATTAAATATTAATTTGCGTAATATGTCTATAGAAAGAGAGAATTTAATTCAACAAACAAACGATGCAAAAAATCATTATGGGTCTTTAGAAACACATCATCAAAGACAATCTATTCAATTACAAGCTAGTGAAGAAACTATAAATAAATTACAAAATAAAATTATATTAGAAGAAAACTTGAAAACAAATTTACAAAAAGAGTTGTCTGATATGAAAGATGAGTTAGTAAAGTATAGGACTGATATAAAAAATATGACTATACAAAAGGATTATGAAATAGATAATTTAAAGAAACAAATTGAAACTTTTGCAAAATCTAATGACCAGAATGACCAGAATATCCAAACCAATTTGGTTGATAAAAAAATTACGATAGACAAGATAGATGGTAGACCCCTTCCGCGAAAAAATCATACGACTAGAAGTAGATTACCAACAAATGGTGTATCAAGAAGAAATATGCCTGTTTAAAAACTTGTTGTTATTACATTTACAGTAAAATCTATACGATTCTGATTCGTATTTTTATTATATAAATATAATTTTGTTCGAATTTGTAACAGGGGATATTCGTATGGATTCCAAGTTAACTCTAATTCATCATCATTTATACCATCTGATTTTACCAATTTGTTTATTGTACCGGATTTTGAAATATCCGACCTAGAAATACAATAAATCGCATTAGGACCACCTTTTTCCTTTGAGTTTATTATGATTATAAAAGATCCTGTGTCTTTTTTAATATAACCTATATTTAAAGTAGTATAACCTTTGTAATTTTTATTTTCATTTGTTATATCAACAGATAATATTATATTATTATCCCCGATTTCTTGAATGGATTGATTCATGTTAAATAAATCTTCAAACCACGATATAGGATTGAATTTTGACATTATCTTATTATAAATTAATAACTAAATTTTTAAATTAATAAAAATTTATTTGAAATTGCTAACTTGTTATTCATTGAAAAAATATTCTTCTAGTTCATTAATTTTAGGTTTATTATAATAATATTGTGATTGTTTCATTTTGGGAATTTTTATATGTTTGACACTATCATTATCTATGTTTTTTAAATGTTTAGATATACTTTTTGATAAATTATCATCTGATTTTTCATAATTTTTATGCAAGTCATC
>Ga0208022_1000908_pt1 | contig 9115 bp, 6 predicted proteins | sample ColrivemetaGS747_FD_187622 | JGI IMG/M metagenome (GOLD analysis project Ga0208022, IMG submission 187622) | Estuarine microbial communities from the Columbia River estuary - Freshwater metaG S.747 (SPAdes) (version 2) | ecosystem: Environmental > Aquatic > Marine > Intertidal zone > Estuary ...
ATATTTTAGATTTGATGCATAAAGGTCTATCGTATGAAATTGAAGTAAATATTGTTGGTGATGTAAAAAATGAAAATGATCAATTAATGAAAAAATCTTTAGAACAATGGAGTAGCTTTTACGAAAAGGAATATTCATTTATAATTGAAACATTTTACGGTATGTTTTTTAACAATATAGATTGTAATAATTGTCGAGTTAAAGAAAGTATTTTTGAACCATTTAACTGTGTTAGTTTAAACGTTCCGATGAAAAATTCTTCACATTTGAAAAATCTTTTAGATGATTATTTTAATAATGAAGAAAACATTGAAACTTGGGTTTGTGAAAAATGTAATGGTAATGGATGTAAGCGAACTACAAAAACTTGGACGTTTCCTAATTACTTGATCATTCATTTAAAACGTTTTACAAACACAGGAGAAAAAATACATACTCACATTGACTTTCCATTAGATGATTTAAATTTAACAGAATATGTATCACAAGATAAAAAGGATCCTAACAATTATATATATTCTTTATATGCTGTAAATTATCATTCTGGTAGCAATCAAAGTGGTCATTATTGGTCAACGTGTAAAAACATTGACAATAATTGGTATACTTATAATGATACAGATGTAAGTAAATTGAAAAATACTAATTTGTTATCTAAAGATGCATATATGTTGTTTTATTACAGAAAATATATAAAAACAAAATAAAAATTACCCTATACCTATTTACGTAAATTTGACATAATATTTTTTGGTACGATATTATCTGGCATCTCACTACTACCATCTCCTCCTTGTGAGTTCATTATAAAAAATCCTATAGACAATATAAATAGTACAATAAACGAACTAATTATACTAGGTAACAAAGATGCTAAAAAGTCAATACCGGTAGAAGCACTTGTAGCCGTTTGAACAATTTCATTAGATGCTTTAGAAACAATATCTGATACAGATTTATTTTCAGATGTACATTGTCCAACTGCACTTTGAACTAATTTTTGTGAAATATTATTAAATGAAATAACGCATTGGGATGGATCACATAGTTTTAGCGCTATACCCGGATCTAAACCTTGAGCACAAGTTGCAGGAGCGTTACACCAAGTAGGACAAACTCCTTTTATATTTGTATAATTCTGCGTTTGTTCATCTAATGTCTTTTGTATACATTCTGCCATTTGTGTTATACTAATATTGTTTGTAATATCGTTCGTTAATTTGTTAGTAATTTCCGATATAGCCTGATTATTTAGAGATCCAGATACACCACTTGTTTTTGAATTAGCCTCTTGTTGTAATTTTGTTCTAAAGTCGGATAACAATGAAGATGTATTCTCTGATTTTAGAGCACACGTGAAATTTGGACTTTGTTGTGTTTCTTGGCTAATATTACTAAAATTAAGAGTACAACCATTACTCTGTATGTTGTTAAAATTCAGTGTTTGAGCAGATGCATTAACTTGTTGACACGTTTGTGAACTATTCATTACAACATTTGTTAAAGATTTATTTATTGTATCATTTATAACTCTAGAAATAGATTGTTGATTACCCATAATTTATATTTTGTATTATATATAATAAATATATAATAAATATTTTTTATAGTATTATATATAATAAATATATAATAAATATTTTTTATTATATTATTTTTAAATCTTGTTGGAAAGGTTAATTTCAGAATACGTATTTACTTAATTTTAGAATTCATTTCATTTAATATATCTTGAATAGATATATTTTTATTATTGTATAACTTATTAAATACGTCTTTTGATATTAAGTTGTCATTTGTATTTTTATTATGTATCAAAATATTTAAATATTTTGTAAAAGTAGGTATTTCTTGTTTTTTAAACATTTGTAATAAAATTTGTGCTAATTGTTGTTGTTCTTGTGTGAAATTTTCAAATGTGTGTTTATTTGAGAAATACAAATATAAAAAAAAAGATAATATAATAATTAATACAATAGTGTTTCGTTTATCCATAATAATATATAAATATTATTTTTTTTATAATTATAACAAATTAATTATAACAAATTAATTATAATAATTTATTATAATATTATAAGAATGTCTGTTGTTGATTGTGACAAAATAGATAGAACTGCTGATGAAATGCAATATTGTATTTGTCAAGATGCTATAAAGGTTCTAAACAAAAAAATCGCTGCATATGATGAACAAAAAATTAAATACGCACTTGATGATGCAAGTTATAATAGATGGTTTACTGAACACACTAACTGGAAAAATAGATCAGGTAATTATAGTAAATATGCGAAACATGGTTTATCAGAAGATTTTACAATTGACTATGGTGATCCATATCAGGATACAAATTCTAGATGTAGTGAATGTGCAAAACGTAAATTAGAAAATGGTTGGAGTGTCCCTAGTGGAATGGATGGTAAAGGAATGATAAAAAATAACTACTATAATCGAAGCGGTATTATGCGCTGTGATTTGAAACCAGGAACTTCTTTACAAGGTTGGGAATATTATGTCGATGATCATACAAATTGGGGATGGATGCCTGAGTATTGGTTGACAAGAAAATGGTGGACATGTACAAAGTCTGAAGTAGGAAAACAAACCGAACTAATTGAATATAATAATGCAGAACCATTAAGTGATCCTCAAAATCCAAGTGTAAATTGGAAAGTGAAAGGTAAACCCACATCACCTACTATTCCGAATTTTGGTAATATAGTATGTTGTAATGAAATATTTAGTGGTTTATCAGTTGCAAATGGAGACATAAATATAAATAATATTTCTCAAAATTGTAATATAAATAAACCTCCAACTACATCTGAATCAACACCTGAATCAACACCTGAATCAACACCTGAATCAACGCCTGAATCAACTGAAATTACAACTGAAATTACAACTGAAACGACATCTGGGTTTGATAATAATACCATAGTTATAATAGTGATTGTGATGATAATAATATGTATTTCAATGTCTGGTTTATCGGGAGTAGGATTGGTTTTCATATAAATTATATAATTTCCATTAATTATAACAAATTAATAATTTATTATAATATTATAAGAATGTCTGTTGATTGTAGTAAATCAAATAGAACTGCTGATGAAATCAAATATTGTGCTTGTCAAGATACTATAAGCAGTATAAAACAACAAATGGCTGCATACGATGAAAAAAATGTTCAATATGCACTTGATGATGCAAGTTATAATAGATGGTCAGTTGAACACGCCAACTGGCAAAATAAAATAGGTAATTATAGTAAATATGCAAAATATGGTGTATCAGAAAATTTTAAAATCGAATGGGGTTATACGAATGCTGACACAAATACTAGATGTAGTGAATGTGCAAAACGTAAATTAGAAAATGGTTGGTGGGATGATGGTAAAGGAATGGCTCGAAATGCTGGTGTTGCAGGACAGGATATTCGCTGTAACTTGAAACCAGGAACTTCTTTACAAGGTTGGGAATATTATGTGGATGATCAAAAAACTTGGGGATGGAATGAAAGTGGTAGAAAATGGTGGACGTGTACAAAGTCTGAATCAGGGAAACAAACAGAACTAACTGAATATAATAACGCAGAACCATTAAGTGATCCTCAAAATCCAAGTGTAAATTGGAAAGTGAAAGGTAGACCCACAGCACCTACTATTCCAAGTTTTGGTGATATAGTATGTTGTAATCAAACATTTAGTGGTTTATCAGTTGCAAATGGATCCATAAATATTAATAATATTTCTCAAAATTGTAATATAAACACTGTGACAACACCAACACCAAAACCAACAACTGTGACAACACCAAAACCAACTGTGACAACGCCAAAACCAACTGTGACAATGCCAAAACCAATACCTGGATTATCCGGGTTTAATAATAATACCATAGTTATTATAGTGATGGTAATAATAATAATATGTATGTCAATGTCTAGTTTATTGGGAGTAGGATTAACTTTTACATCAGACGAATAATTTTAATTAATTATTTTCAAAATATATTTAGCTTTGAAAATATTTGTAAATGATTCTGATAATATAACAAATTCTATAAGTGTATAATAATATTTACGAACTGCATAACATACAAGCTTCTGGATTAGTTCTACTACACATTAAAACTGCTTCTTCTTCTTCTTTTTGTAACGTTTCACCACGTTCTTGTTTTTCACGAATCGTTTTTTCCAAGTTAGGATCAATTGAGAACTTTCCAGCAGCATAACTAGATTTGCTTCTCAAGTAATACATTCCTGTCTTAAGGTGAGCCTTCCAGGCATAAAAGTGCATAGAAGTAAGACGTTTATAGTTAGGATTAGCCATAAACAGATTCATACTTTGCATTTGATCGACAAACGCACCACGGTCACGACATTGTTCAATGACACTTTTCATACTAATTTCCCATACTGTTTTGTACAAAGCTTTTAGGTCATCAGGTATCGTGTCTATATTTTGAATACTACCATCGTTTGCAATAATAGTATCTTTTAATTCCTTTGACCATAAACCAAGTTTTATCAAATCTTCTACTAAATATTTGTTTACTACGATGTATTCACCAGATAAAACACGACGTTTGAAAATACAACTATCAACTGGTTCAAAACAATTGTGTACCATAATTCCATTTGCAATAAAAGAATTATATTTATCAATTGATAAATCCCATACTTGACGTAAAATATCTTTGTGTATAGAATGAATAGATAAATTAAAATAAGGTATATCTGTATCATATGAATCTATTATATGATTACCGATAAACCAAGATTTTGCACCTATTTTTTCTAAATATTCACAACAATTTAATATATTTGTTTTTATATTATCTATTTTTTCATTTTCATTTTTAGATAAATAATATTTAAACGATTCATATGAAGGTATAGAAGAATCAGAATAAATAATATTTGTTTCATTGTATTTTTCAATAGCATTTTTAAGAGAAACTGTTTTCTTAATTCCAGAATCGTATAATATTTTAGCCATTTGTAATATTTCTTGACGTTGTTTAATTGTAGATTCTCGTAATCTCCAATAACTTGTAACAACAGTTAGTTTTAATTGTTTTTCTAAACAATATCTAACGCCGATTCGTTCTAAAAATTTTGTTGTAGGTGATATTCTTAATTTTAAACAAAAAATATCTGGTTGTTTTGTCTTTGTGGGTTTTGATACATTGCTTTTTATATTAAATAATTCTAATAAGTTTTTGAATGTTTCAAATACATTTAGAGTATTATTTAAATTTTCAAATGTAGTATTATGATATATATAAACACCCGATAAACTAGCATTTGTTGTTTTCATTTTATCTTTTGTTTTATATCTTGTTTGTAAAGTTGATATTCCACCATCTCCTCCAAAATGTCCAGCTAAAAATTCTCTTATAATAGATTTTGGACAGTTATTATTAATTAAAAAATCTGGTATAAAATGTCCATTTACAACTCTTCTACCTTTTATAATACCAGGTAATGTGTCAATAGTTTTTTTAAGATCACCTGTTATTCTTATTCTAAATCCACGAGTATTCTTTGTAATTTTTGGATATAAACCTGTTATTAAATAAACATCATCGCAAAAAGCATTAGCATCTATCATAGTTCCTGGATATGCAGCAATTTCATCTTTATTAATTGTGCCATCTGATAAGATAAAACCCAAAATTCTTGATAAAGCTAAAAATTTTTGTCTACTATCCCAAGATTTCATATCGAAATTCATAAAAGGTGTTTTTAATTCGAAATCTTTTTCTTTATTACATTTCTTATCAAATGTATTTTCAGGACCGCATATAATTTTATCATCGTTATTTAAATATTGTGCTTCAATCCATCCTTTTGTTGTTAAAAATTTATGATCCTTTGTACAAATAATTTCTCTAGTGTCATTTAATATTATTTTGATTGTTTCTTTTATCCCCTGATTTAAATGATTTGTTTGATATCCTTCTGTTATTTTTTTATCATTCCACCCATATACTTTATAATTGTTCTCAATCAAATCTTCTATATTATATGATAATCCATTTGTTAAACTAATTTTTGTACCACTTGCCAAACATTCACTGTTACCCATAATTTGAGCCGTACTTGCAGTTGGCATCAATGCCGTCAACATACTATTTCTTGTACCATATTGTACAAGATCAGACTTTAACGTGTCCCAATCCCAACGTCCTGATAAATAATCATCTAAATTAATTCCATCATATTCAGCTGCCAAATCAAATTGTAGTTTACCTTGACTAAATGGACTACCAGTGAAAGTTTCATATGCTCCTTTTTCTTTTGCTAATTTTATAGATCCTTGTAATGTTCCGTAGTAAATTGTCTCAAAAATTTCCTTGTTTAATTTCTTTGCCGCTTCGCTTTCAAATGGTAAACGCATTTTCACATAGACCGATACCAACCCTTGTACACCAATCCCAATAGGTCTATGTCGCATATTACTCGTTTTTGTTTCTGGTACAGGATAATGATTATTGTCAATTACGTCATTCATTGGGCCAATAATATACTCTGAAACCTGTCGTAAATGTTCAAAATCAAAATATGGTTTATCATTACTGTCATATTTGACATATTTTGGTAATGCAATCGAACATAAATTACAAACTGCATATTCTTTGTTATCTGAATACAAACTTATTTCAGTACAAAGATTGGATGATCGGATAGTACCCAAGTTCTTTTGATTACATTTCTTATTTACAGCATCTTTATATCCAATATAAGGAGTGCCAGTTTCAATCTGCGCATCCAATATTTTTGTCCAAACTTCTTGTGCCTTTACAATTTGCTTATATCTTTTTTCAGATACATATTTGTTATACAATGCTTCAAATTCTTCACCGTATACATCTGTTAAACCAGGGCATTCGTCTGGACACATTAAATACCAATCACCATCTGTTTCAACGCATTTCATAAAAAGATCAGGTGTCCAAATAGAATAAAAAAGATCTCTTGCACGAACATCCTCGTGTCCTTGGTTTTTCTTTAAATCTAAAAATTCAAGAATATCTGCGTGCCACGGTTCAACATAGATTGCAAATGATCCTTTTCTTTTGCCACCTTGATTGATATATTTAGCAACTTCATTATATACTTTAATCATTGGTATAATACCATCACTTGGTCCATTTGTTCCACGAATAATACTACCTTTTGCACGAATATTCGTAACGTGTAAACCTATACCACCAGCTAATTTTGATATTTTACCACAATCTGTAATTGTTTTGAAAATTCCTTCTAAAGAATCTTCAGTACCAAGCAAGAAGCAAGAACTATATTGGTTTAAACGAGTACCACCATTGAAAAGAGTAGGACTAGCATGTGTATAGTAATGTTGTGAAATTAGATCATATGTTTTTAATACAGCCTCAATGTTATCTTTATGAATACCTACAGCTACTCTCATATAAAGATGTTGAGGACGTTCAGCAACCTCCATTTTATCGGTATCCTTGTTTAAAATTTTTTGTAAATAACTCCTTTCAAGTGTTTTATATCCAAAGTAATCAAAAAGATAATCTCTTTTATAATCAATTGCAAAGTTAAGTGTATTTTTATGACGTCTGATAATTTCAATTATATCATCTGCAAGAATTGGTGTATGTTTCCCCGATTTATCTGTATTATTATAAAGTCTTTCCATAACTTCACTAAAACATTCATTTGTACTTTTATGCGCATTACTAATGATAATTCTAGAAGCCAATTTTTGATATTCTGGATTCTCCGTCATACTTATAGCAATACGAGCTGCTTCCTCGTCTAATTCACAAGATGTAACACCATCATAAATACTAGAAACAACTCTTTGAGCAATAACATCTGGATCGATTGTTTCTAAAAGACCAAGAGAACTATCGTTACACAATTTTTTCAAACGATAAATTACTTTATCAAAAGATAATTGTTCTAAACGTCCATCTCTCTTTTTAATCTTCATTGTTGTATTATACTCTGTAAAGAAAAATATTTTCGATTTTTTATTTACATTTCTATAAATAAAAAAATATTGTTTACGAGTATTTTATACATTTCAAACGTCACGTTTACACGCATTACACATTCGCGTTTGTTTCTTTTTTTGTATTGACTGGGTTTTGCAATGGATCTACAAAAACAGGTCGTTTTGCTCTTACATCTTCGTATTTTAAACAAAAGTTTTGATCTTCCTTACACGTTTTAGGATTCATATATAACCATTTTGCAAAATCATCTTGTGCATTTGGTATTTGTGTATTTGGCATTGTATAAAATTGTCTTTGTGAATTCATTTTACCAAACACATCATTTACATCTTTAAACAAATTGTTATTGAACATATCATCCATTGATTTTTTAACCTTTTCATCAGATATATCACACGCCTTTGGTCTATCTACTATAGCATTTGTTTTAGGATCTTCATTTAAATAATCTTTCATTGTAACATTCATAAATGGATTGTCTAAAGTTGGTTTTGTACAACTTTCAGTTTGGAAACTTTCTACGTTTATATTATTAAAATTTTGATTGTTTTCTTCCACAACATTAAAATTTTGATTGTTTTTAGGCACATTAACATTTTCATTATTTATATGTATAAAATATGTTATCAATAAGGCTGCTATGAAAATGCTAAAATATCTATAATTCTTATGATAATAAAACAAAATTATTGAACTATATAAAGACAATCTCACTAATGCATTGAAACGTTCTTCTAAAGTTTGATCTTTTGTCGGAAAAAATTCTGTTAAACGATCTTCTCTAATAATAATATATATATCGTTAAACCAAAAAGGATCTGATAAAGTTTGATTTTTATTCATATTACAATTATCATTTAAAAAAAGTTTATGAAAATTAAAAAAATTTTATATATTTTTAAGTTTCAATAAAAATTTTATATATTTTTAAGTTTCAATAAAAACTTTCAATAAAAATTTTATATATTTTTAAGTTTCAATAAAAACTTTCAATAAAAATTTTATATATTTTTAAGTTTCAATAAAAACTTTCAATAAAAATTTTATATATTTTTAAGTTTCAATAAAAACTTTCAATAAAAATTTTATATATTTTTAAGTTTCAATAAAAACT